>Ga0209091_10001469_pt1 | contig 20634 bp, 24 predicted proteins | sample ArcticOcean_MG_C_6_FD_187438 | JGI IMG/M metagenome (GOLD analysis project Ga0209091, IMG submission 187438) | Marine microbial communities from western Arctic Ocean - ArcticOcean_MG_CB8_128 (SPAdes) (version 2) | ecosystem: Environmental > Aquatic > Marine > Oceanic | place: Arctic Ocean...
TTCTGAGAATGACAACACGCTTTCACCGCTATCTTCATCTCGATCTGGATCACCAGTGAATGACTCAGTGGCGTTTTCGCTAGCCCTCTTAGACATGTTGTTCACGCTATACTCATCACCTGCCACCCAGTTGCGCTGCTCTATATTATCTCTCCACCCTTCAAAAGTGTCAGAAAACTTGCCCTTCATTTTATCGTAAGCTAACGGAGCCAATAGTTCATTAAAGTCTCTCTCCTTAGCACCCATGCTCATGGTGTCAAACAATCCACGATGAGACAAATCACCAGTGTAAGTGTCATCCCCAGCCTTCTTCACTTGCTCATGCTCGTATTGCACAGCTGTAAGTATGGCATTTGCGCTTCCTTTTCCTGTTTTGGATCTAGATAGCAGCCCTTTACGCACCCTGGCCACCACACCACGCTTAGCGGAGTTTGTCATATCCTTAACACTGCTAGCATCTTTATTCTTAACAGCATCTTGAAAAGCCCAATCGTTATGGAGCTGATCAATGGTAAATATGCTGTATTCCTGCTTATTGCGAAGCTCGTTAGGATCTGTAGTAGGGGCCTCTGGCTCTGGTGTAATGTTTGGATTAAATGACATATGTTTTGTTTTCTGTTTTGTTTAAAAGTTATTCGCCTGTTTCACCAACTGAAGATGAATTATCTGCACCAATGGCCTGTCCATGGGTAAATATGATTTCATCAAGAGAGGTAGCTCCAAATAGTGAGTTCTCAGCGTTTCTAGCTTCCTGTATATCGGACTCAAGATCACCAACTCTCTTCTTGTATTCAGCGTTATCCTTATCGCTAGCTAAATCCTTCTTAGCAAACTCAAGTGACTTCTCTTTACTGCCAATATAGGAAATAATAGATCTCATAGCATAAGGCTTAGCCTCTTTAATACCCATACTCTTCAGCTTACGAGATGAAGTCATTGATTCAGCCATTTGCTCCAGGTATTGCCCTACAGCAGGGAGCACCTTACTCAACTCAACTGGGTTTTGATACTTCTCATCCATTGGGTCGTATCCTAGCTTCTTCATCACTAGACCAATCTTGTTATCATTACTAGCGCCCTCCTCCACTCCAAAGAAAGAAGAAAGATTGTTCCCTGAGTCTGAAAAGTAAGCAGCATTTATGCCACTACTGGCCTTCGTGTTATTAACGCCCGCCACATCACCAACCAATGTGTTGTATATTTCAGATATGTCCTCCTGAGTTCTGGATTTATTCACAGCCTGTCCGGCTTGCATAGCTAACTGCGATGTGGCTTCATCCTTAGCCAAAGACTTAATATACCCAATAGCACTAGACTTAGCTAAGCCTATTTCTTGCTCCACCCTGTTTTCTTCTCTCGCTATCCCAGTAGAAGCAAGCGCAAACACACTCTGAAATGCTTTGTTCTCAAAAAGGTCTTCATGCATGTTACTCATAAACCCCTGTAGTTGCTCTCTAGCCTCAGGGTTACTATAGGTTATGCCTGAAATATTCTTAATAAGATCACCCATCACGTTATCCGTCATCTCATCAAGCTCCATCTTGTTGTCCCAGTCGTAGTCCTTTCTTAAGGCAGCTTTCTTGCTCTCTGCTAGGTTAAACTGAGCAGCGTCATGCTGTAGTCTCTTCATGTCTCCCTGAATAGCTTGATTAAGGAGCGCTGATTCGTGCCTAAGGCTAGGAAGGCTCACTGATGATGTTTGTTGGATAGGCATGATAGTTGTAAGTTAATTAGTGGGAGTCTCCCTAGCCCATTTGAGTGGGACGAAAACCTGGGTTAAATGAAGACTGAAAGCCTTTGTTCTTCTTATTTTTCAAATCGTTAATAGATGGAACCATTGGGCTCACTCCTGTCCTGACATCGTTTGGTCTTTGCATAGAAGCAACTAGCTTAGAAACGGGTTGCTCAAAAGGATTCACCACACTTGATTTGTCTCCAAAGTTAAAAACTGAAGTTGTGCCTCCAGCGACCTCCTTGTATCCAGCATCACCTTTGTTTATGTAATCGTCGTTATTAAATGATCGAGACGGATCAACCTGCTCATCCAAGCCCTCAGAGTTAGTGTCTGTGTAAGCAGGTGCGGACTCTTCAGTCCCAGTTAATTGATCAAAGTTTTTAGTCATCATGTTATCAATAAAGTTGCTACGAAAAGGGTTTGGAGTTTCATCCTTGTCCTCATCAGGCTTAACCACTTCAGCGTCACCATCAACACGCTTCCTGTTCTTCTCGTTCTCTTTAGCTTGAAACACCCTTTCTTGACCTATGTTAGCGAAAGATTTCTGCCTATTGTTTATGTTGCTAGATAAATCAATACCGTTAGCATGGCCATCCTTAACGAGGGCCAATGCGGCTTTGAAGTCTCCGGCCTTCCTTGCTTTTCTAAACGCCTTGCGCCCAATAGCATGTAGTTGCCTTTTACTAGTAAGGTCATTAAGGTCATCTTGTCTTTTGTCGCCAAGAAACCTATCATTCTTAAATGCTTTGGTTTTAGTTTCCTGCGCTTTCACTTCTTTATCGCGAGTCTTCTGATATTTCGCCTTAGATTCCTTTATCTGGCGATCAGCTGCTGTTCTCCCTTCGGAGTCTCTAAATGGTTGCTTTTTCATATTATTTAATAAACATTCTTGGTTACAGAGTCAAACAATGGATCTCTAAAACTAAAGATAGGATAGGATGATCCTCTATACTCCCGGGCATCGTAGGTGGCTTCATTCACAGCTAGTTGCCAGTAGTTGGCTGCATCCGTGGCGTCTCCTTGGTCTTCGTAAAACACAGCAATCATAGCTTGCTTAATAGCACCCACAGAATCAAATGGAAGTAGGTCTGTATCTAAGGACACTGAAGTGTAGCACTTCTTAACAAGGCAATCCATTTCATCTCCAACTACAATAGAGTTGTCTGAGGGCGCTGAGTAGTAGTGGTAGAAGCCAACAGTGCTATCAATGCCTTCATCAACAAAAGAAGCGCCACCCGTTTTGCCATCTAAATATAAGCTAGAAACTGGGATGATGTCATACACACTGTTTTCCTTCTTTAAGGAGATTAGGTTCTCATACAGGTTTGAGTCCAACCTAATGGCCACATCGTTAACGGCGTCTGCTTCAATAGTGAGAGTTTTCCTACAAATGAGGTTAGGCATGGGGGCTCTCGCTATAAGGCGCTTAGCGGCCCTATTTAAGAGCTTAGCGAACTCTGCCTGGTCATTCACGTTTTGATACGGCAGCACGCTCTGAGCCTCCTCATATGCCTCTAAAAATGTAATTGGTTTGCTCATGGTTTAATTGTATCTTAGTTTGGTGAGTTTTCAATGCTAAACTAAACAGTGGTGGATATGTAGTAGTTGAATCCTGGTCTGAATCTTTTTATTATGTTGTTTATCATGATTTATATTGTTATTTAAGTTTAGTCTATTGTGGCTTATTAGTAGGTGATGCAGGGAGTCTACGCGGTTAATTATTAGGGGTAAGTGTAAAATTCAAAAGGTCCGCCGTTAGCCAGTAGGTTAACTTCGGTTGTGTAGTCGATCGATCCGATTGTAATGGCGTTCTGGACGTGTAGATTGGCTGCATCAGCGGTGGATGTTCCAGCGGTCGGGACGTGAGCCTCCACAAAAAAGTGGATGCCATTAACATCCACGAAAGCGGTGTCGGCAGCAAATCCGACAGAAGCGCTTTCGTATGATCTAAGGAGTAAATATGAAGACAGGCTCCCTGCACCCGTTGGCGTCGATTCTCCAATAATTCCGTGGATTCCACCCGAGAATCCATAACCTATAAAATTAGCTTCATCCGTTGTAATGCCATCATAAAACCTGTCGGGGGTGGCAAAAAATAAGCGCAATTGAAAGTTCGCGTCTGTGAATGAAGGGGGCGATTCATCACATACACGCTCAAAAGGCTCGTCAGCAGCGAGGACTTCACTTAGGGAACCTGATCCCGTGCCTGACCTCGACCAACTAAGGTCGCCCTTTAATGCATACAGGTTCCAGTAAATTTTCATCGCGGCAGCTAGTTCTAGATCCTCATCCACCACAGTAGAAACACCCACCTCATAACCACCTAATGTTATCACGTTACCTAATGCTGATATGTCCAACTTTAAGGGGCAAAACGGAAAGGCGGAATCAGTGGAGAATTTATCGGCTACAGGCATTATAGTGGGCGTAAGGTTTTAATACCCGTGCCATCATAGCAGACGGCGACAAGGGCGTAATTATTTCGTGCTATTTGATACACGGTTAGCGCTGCTGGATCTACTAGTCCAGCTAGTATTTGAGCTACAGGTGTAACACTTGTTGTAACTTCACCAGCTGCCTCAGTGAAAGGTTCATAGGAAACAGAGGTTCTGGTTTCAACGGTGATGATTTCTGTTGCATAGGTGTAAACTAGGCACACATAATCACCAGCAACAACTGCTGGAGTGGAATTCGTGAAGCCCAACTCAGTGATGGAGAGAAGAGAATCATATATTTTGCCCTCATAAATAATGGCATTACTGCTCTCATCAATTGATGTTTTCCATGGATGACTACTCCCTGCAACGGCTGTCACATCTTCATCAAACACTTCTTCTCTATCTTCATCGAAATCAATGCTTATCATGAAGTCAGCACCAGTTTGAGCTATGTTCACACCGTGGCCAGCAGACACAGTGACAGGCTCTACATCTTCTTTCACTCCATGTCTTTCACGATTAGCCTCATGGTTGCCAATAGTTATGACAGCATCAGGAATAGCCTCCTCTATAGCCTCCTTGTTATCGTTATTCTTCTCGTCTTCGGTCTTGCTGCCTTGCACACCAATAGCTCCTTCCATGCCACTAGAACCAAACTTATTACCTCTTATATTACCGGTAACCATGTTATTAGGTGCCAGGTTTATATACGGTGACAGTTTTCCTCATCCAACCTTTGGCAGTAGGTGAGACGGTGCTTGAGATAATTAAATCATCTGGCCATTCAGTGTAGTTTGTGGCGGGATAGGTCCAAGTAGTTGTGCCATTTGCCCAAGGTGAACTAGTTCCTCTAGTCTCAGTGTAAGTAAATGCAATATGAAGAGTGGCTCTAATGTTAAGACTAGAAAACACACCTCTTGCTGTAGTGGCTTCAGGAAACATGGGCTCATCCGTTGCAGCTGGTGCTGGTGCACTCAGCCAATCCACATCATCAAAGAGTTCTTCAAGCACCAACGCGCGACAAGGACCAGAGTATGGGTTTTTAACAATAGCGTCTTGGAAGAGAAACATTTCTTCAGGCTCTATGTCGGCCTTAGTGGTGATGGCTGGTATAGTTAATCTCTCAAGCACTGCTGGCCATGAGTAGTTAATGTAGGTGGTGTATGACCTGCTAGTGTAATCATTAGCATCACCCTTCCTCCTAGTAACCAGCCTAGTCCATGAAGCGTTTATAGGAGTGGCTTGTATGAGCAAGGGAGCTACAAGGCTCAACCCACCATTGTTAGTCGCTTCATTATAATCACCAAAAACAAATGTTTCCTCATAAGCGTAATTTTCCTTTAGTTTAGCATCATATGTGATGCCATTAAGGATGCCTGGCAATATGTAAGTGCTTTGGCGCATGACATAAATGCTATCAAGCTCCTTAGAACCAGTGGTGACTAATTTAGTGTCATACAGCACGTAATCCGAAGCAACAGCGTCAGCAGTATTTAAGGGGATAACCACCTCAGCTGTGAGAGCGGCTCTCTTTATTAAATACTTACGAGTGAATTGCTTATACTGGGAACCGCTATATCCACTATACACCCAGTTGTAATCATCCTGATCTACACCAATAGCGGCGTAGTAAAAATCCACAACCTTAATGCCTTCTTTAGTCACTCTCTCAGTGCTAACATACACCAACACATGGGCTGGAAACTTAGTGATGTCCGGGTGAGCATCTCCATAGTTAATGGCATTGCCATCCACACCACTATCCCAGCTCTTGGCTATAGGGCTGTTAGCACTATGGCTTTCACTAAATATGTAGTCAGCAAGATTAGGGGTGAGCCTAGACTTGTTTTGCTTTAGGTCTGATGGTGGCTGTATAGGCATGATTTACTATTACTTCTTCCTAAGGTCTTTGATTATCTTAAACACAGTGAGGATACCAACAAGGAGGGCAATGGCCCAACTAGTCCAAATTCTAAAGCTCTCTCCATCGAAACTAGTGCCTAATTGAAAATTGGCATTCCACCAAGAAACTACATTTGCTCCGGCTATTTTTATATAATTATATGTCATGTGTTTGTTCATTATGCGCGGCGGTAGCCCCGAAATCTGCTTGTTGAATACTTCTTTATATTCACTCCATTAGATTGGTTTCCCCCTAATACGTAAATGTAACCATTGCCAGCTAAACCAATAAATAGCCCCACATGACCTTGCCATGATCCTTGCTTCCCTCGATCAAATACAACGATGTCTCCCTTCTGTGGGTTCTCCGCCTTAGTTCCCCAATTAAGGAATGATTTAGCATTTGCTTTGCCTGTGCCTTCTATTCCAGAAAGCTTGAGCATTTCGTTGATGAATATGGCGCACCATGCGATTTCCCCGTCATTTGTTGCCCAGGAAAACCACTTCTTAATCCAGCCTAGTATGGTTGGGTGTGATCCAATACCGGCCACCTCGTTAATGCCCACATACTCTTGAGCATGTATCAGGTGAGCAGGAATGGATTTCTTGCTAGGCGGGTTAAGGGAGCGATAGGACAACTGTAGGGCTCGGTTGGTGTTAGGGCCAAGTAGTCCATCCAACCCATTAGGAGAGAAGCCATGAGCCTCTAGTCCGTATTGCATGAAATAAACCTGCAACTCCTTAAGTGTGTCAACGCTGGCCGGTATTGGTTTTTCCATTACTACTTACTAGCCTCCTTGAGAGATTCATTAGCTTTATCAACACCGACCTTAATTGCTCTGTTAATAGCTTCATTATCTGCGCCAAAGATAGGTTTGCCGTTAGCGTCCAGAGTGAGGGTGCATGAGTTAAGAGCGACTATTGCCACTGCTACGATTAGTATTTTGATTTTATTTTTCATGGTATGTGTGTGTTTATGCTTGTTTGTATGCTTCGGTTGACTTACGAATGATGCCCCATATCGCTCCAGCTACTCCAACTATTGATAGTAGGTTTAGCTCGATATTTGAGGCTTGGATAAAGGCGGGGATGATCTCTGCCTGTGCTGTAATTAGTCCTGCAATTACCGATGTTAGGCTGATATTGGTCAGCCAGCCCTTTAGTTTAGTTTTTAGTGCATTCATGTTATTTTATTTAGTTGGTGTTAGGGTAAGGTTAATCCTGTTGCTGTTTCCCAGAGGTTTTTGAGTGCTAGGGTGAAGTCATCACTATCAGCTAGTGTCATGCCTGTTCCTGCAAACCACGCACCAAATTGGTCGTCAGTGAAACCTACGGGCGAGTCATTCACATTAACCGCCATTGTGTAAAAGTTCACAGTAGGTGTTGCGCCGCTAGCAGTGTAACTTTGGGAGACGAGGCTGGATGTTGACGATGAGTCTCGTTTTGAGATGAACGCATCGCCTGATAAATACGACACAACTAAAATACCCTCAAGCCCTGAGCTACCATCGTTGATCGTATCGCCACCATTGATGGCATACAGACCACCACCGCTGGAGGTATTAAACCTGCATTGATTACTTCCCTCACGCGATGCAATTATGTTTTGACTAGCTCCTAGTTCTGTTCGTAGTAGTCCGCCCAAAATCACCGAGTCAGTAGTGACTCCGATTGCCGCTGGGTCAACTCCCACATCAAAATAACCAGTCGAGCCATCACCCTCTACATATCCAGCCGAGTGAGTCACGCCACCATTAAACGTGCCAGTGGCAAGCGTAATCATGTCGATAGCATTTGCCGCTTCCACCGCCCAGATAGGTAGATACATGCGCTTGAGTGACGTGTAGTAACCGTCTGATTTAGCCGCCTTGTAGAATGTGTTTAGTGCAGTTTCTTGAGTAGCTGACACTGTAGCTCCCGCCGTGCGAACATCTGCTATGTATGCCACCGCGTCAGTGTCTGTCCCGTAGTTAGGAAAAGCTGAGAAATCCGCCTCTACCACTGTCAGCCCTGTGAAGACACTAGCCTGAGTGTCGGCGGTGGTGATCATTGTGTTGATGTCTGAGATGAAATCTGCAACTGGTGTGCCTGATCCTGCCCCGCCGTAAGTCCACATGGTTACAGACACAAACTCACCGTCAACAATCACCCCTGCTGGGTTGCCTGAGTCACCGCTTATTATATTTTCATGGAAAATGAGCCTGTCTAAGTCAGTTGGAGTCATGAAGTTACCGCCGCCTGTCCAGTCTATAATCAGGGCTTTTTCTTCCTGATCAAGTCCAATCGCTCCCGGTCTGTTGCTGCTATTCTCTACAAGATAATCTTCGTAGTCGGACGGCATTAGCTTACATGGTGTAATGCTAGATGGCAATGCTGAGTCTAGCACAGCCACTCTCAAGTCAGGGTAGTAAGGAGAATAGTCGGGATGGTTCACCACTCCTGTGATGGTGCGCGTGAGGACAGTATTGTCATTAGCAACAAACCTCACGGTGTCGCCAATGTAAAGCGGGTAGTGTGACGCCATAAGCAGATGCTGTGCTGTGATAAGCGTTCCTGCTCTCTTGCTGCCACCTCTGCTATTCCAAGGAGAGGCGCAAGTGAGGTCCACATCGTCACACCATAGATTAGTATTGCGAACGTAGGTAGATGTCACGTGATTCTGAGTGCTGTAAATGCCACCATTAGTAGCCATAGACATAGTGTCATCTATACGGCTGTCTATCTCGTTTGATACGTGTTCAGCGAGTGATCCGACTACGGCATTAGCATAGGATTCAGTATCTCCCTGAGTCTGATCTGCTAGGTTTAGGTCGATGCCGATTGTTACACCGTTTTTAACTAGGACTCTGCATTGACCAGAGGCAACCCTAGTTATCACGCCATCTGATGCAATAGTTGCAATATCTGTATTTAGGCTTTCAAACGTGGCTTGAGTGCCAGTTACTAAAACGCTCCCGCCATTGTAGAATGTGCCACCGTTGTAAACGTCAAACACTGCATCATCATTAGTCACCGTAGTGCTAGTTGATCCGGTTAAGACAATCACCTCTGGACTATATGACACCGACAAGTTTGGCTCGTCCGCCAATACTGGCGGACGAAATGTGATTGCTGATGCGTTGTGTGTGAGAGTGAGTGCCATTATGTTATGATATTGATCCTAATGAGAGTGATTTGATTGTCCCTGCGTCATTTACGTATAAAGTCATCGCATCCCCGTTGCGCTGTATAGTCATCATTTCCCGACCTAAAGTTCCGTCTGCCTCACTACCCGCCGTTGCTCCGCCGTCTGTTGGTGCTGTGGCTGTGTCTTTAATTGTGTAAGCTACCTGACCATCACCTTGTGTTCTCAAAGATGTTGCTCTAGTTGTCGCGCCAGACCAGTGTCCGATTTCTTGAGTGTTGTTCACTGTGGTTTTAGTAAAACTACCACTTGCTACTGAGTTAGCCCCGCTCGCTACTGAGCCACTACCACTAGCTACTGAGGCACTACCACTAGCTACTGAGCCACCACCACTAGCTACTGAGGAATCACCACTTGCTGTTGAGTAAGCACCGCTTGCTACTGAGGAAAAACTGCTTGCTGTTGAGTTAGCCCCGCTTGCTACTGAGGACTCACCGCTCGCTACTGAGCCACTACCACTAGCTATTGAGTAAGTACCACTTGCTATTGAGTAAGCACCACTTGCTGTTGAATTATCACCACTAGCGTCTGAATTTAACCCAATGGCTAGTGAATCCGTTCCAGTGGCTGTAGAGAGCGCCGCCGCCCTCATTACCACCGCTTTACCACCAGTGGTCACACCATCACCAATGACAGGGATATTGCCAACCTCGCCAAGTGTGCCTTCGGCTGGAACTATGCCAGTCATGTCTGCGAGCTCCATATTCACCACAACGTTTCCAGTCGGGTCGTAAATGTTATTTCCAAGCGGTTCGAATAGTCCTGATTTGACTTCTAGCAATGAGTCGAGAGCATACCAAACACCTCCGACCGCTCCAGCCGTGGCCACTTTGTAGCGCGCGCCGTCTGCTAGACTGGTAGGATCAACGTCAAATGCTCCAGCTACCACGTTCACATCTGTGTAAATGTATTTATTGTCCCCTTCATCATTAAAAAATGAAAGTAATAGAGCTGTTTGCTCGTCATCCCATCTAGACCCTAGCGCCTCATCCATTGTGAGTGTGCCGTTATTGCCTTTTGCTACCAAGGCTTCATAGTTTGCTGAATTGCTCATAGTGTTTAATCTTTAAAGAATGAAAGGAGAAGAGCTGTTTGTTCAGGTGTCCATCTAGACCCTAGCGCTTCATCCATTGTAAGGGTGCCGGCTACGCCCTTAGCTACTAGGGCTTCAAAAGTTGCTGAGTTGCTCATAATATTATAATTTGGTTATCTGATTGTAGAAAGGTTCACGCCGAAGCGAGAAAAAAGAAAAAAATAGCCAACCCCGAATACAAAACAGAAGAAAAATATCAGGGCTGGCTAAAAATGGATTAACAAGCAGTTAGTCCAAGGTCGTTAGGGCAACGTAGGTGACGAATAGTAATGCCAAACTCAGTGTGACGAGGTCTGACAGCTGATCCGAGTGTTGCACGGAAGAATCCGTTCTTACCGTCAGGGTTATCTGTGCGGTGAGCAATGTTCTTCCATTGGATTTCTCCAATATAGTTCTGAGCTGTGAAGCTGGCTTTATCCACATTAGAGATAGATCCAGGAACAAGACAGTCATAAACGCTCTTAACAAAGATCATAGTGTCTTCGTGGTCAGCGGCTACATAGTCAGGGTTCTCATCAGCAGCTGTTCCAGCGCCGGTGTCCACCCAAGGTTGACTTCTCACCCACTGAGTTCCACCAGAATCCCAGTCGTAACGTCTAGGGGTGTCGTCAATCATGTGAACAAAACCATTGTAAGTATGAGTGTAGCCCATACCAAGTAGTAGTTTGTCAGCTTGTGAAGACTCTCTGAAGTCAGTGCGGGTAGCAGCATCTTCCTTGATAAGCGCTCTTGATGTTTCCATTGAGCAAACTAGGGCAAAGATAGGCTGACCGTTAAGCATTGTAGCTGCGTCTTGACGGGCTCCATTACGCTGAAGGTAAGCATAGAAGTGATCTAGTGCTTTATTAGTCAGGATAGAAGTGGCCGGCTCAAGAGGAAACACATCTCCAGCAGCTTGGTTAGTTTCTGGAAGAGAAGCGTTGAGAACAACCTTGCGGTTGGACACCTTAGCATACCAGTCACGCTTGTAGTCAATCCAAATGTTACGGATGTTTTGTCCGAGCATGTCAACAACGTTGCGCATTTGCTCTTTCATTCTCCACTTAGCACGTAGGTCATCAATACAGAAATCGAGAGTTTCGATAGCTGTGCTTTCCAAACTAACGGTTTGGCGAGTTTGATTAAACTGAATGCTAGTAGTTGGCGGAGTACAGATGTTGGTAGATCCATCAGCTGTAGCGTGGGCTTGCCAGGTTTGACCAGCACTCGGAAGAGTTCTTTCAAACGTGACGGCTTCAAACGAGTGACCGATTTCGTCAGGCCACTGAGTTTTGTTAACCATGGAGATCCACGGTGAGCTTGGGTAGATCTTTTTGTCGATCTCTAGAGCTAGGGCTCCGGTAATTTCTTGTAGTTGATTTTCGATGTTAGGCATATTATTATATAGTTTAGTTGTGATCTATTGATCGTTTAAGATAAGTTTCATCTTAACTATCCGCTTTATAGACAAAGGGACATTTATTCCACCGCTCACGTATGAGTTTAGAAAAGAAACTCTGTGTATTTTAGAACGATAAACGCTATCGAGCTTGGGCGGAATGACTATATTTAGAGCTTGCCATATCTGAAGCTCGCACACATCTATACATTTTTCCTAGGACAAGTCAAATACATTCGACTAAAAAGGGCCAGAGGAAGCCCCTAGCCCTTGAAAATAGCGTTTAAATGGAAATCTAACTAATTCCATCAATAATTCGATCCATGGCGTCTGAGGGCGATTCTCCGCCCCTAAGGTAGCCTTGCGGGCTATCACCGGATCTAGGAGCAGGAGCAGAAGCGCCTCTAGGGTTGATGCTATCATCAATAACATCTCTAGCAGACAAAGCGGCCAGCTTCTTAGTCATCTCCCTATACTTGGTGATCATAGGAGCCAAAGAAACAGCTGACATGGCAGCAAAGGCCTTTTGATCAACAGTCATACCCTCAAAATCAACAGCAGATGCTTGATCCTTAAGAGACTTAGATAACGGGCTCTCAGTTCCATCGTCAGCAATAAATAGAGGGATTTGATCTTGGTAGGTGTCAAAGGTGGTAGATACAGACTTCTTGTAAGCCACATCATTCCTCTCACGCTCTTGTGCTGACAACGCTGCACTAGATGACCTAGACTCCTCAAGAAGAGTAGTAGCATTTTGCTCAATCTGAGACTCACGCTGGTAAAGAACAGTCATGTCATCAGCCATTTTGATTATGGAAGCGTATGATCTGTCATCCAGGTCAGCCTTAAGGGCATCAATGGCAGAAGATTGCTCAGAGTAGTCCCGGGATGAAACAGCGCTAAGAATGTCACCAGCATCAACACCAGTTTTCTCAGCAAGAGTTTTAGCTAGTGATGCAATGTCATCATAAGGAGCCAGTATGTTGTTTTTATAATCAGCTGTTTCGCGGTAATCCACGGCAGACACTTTATCAGACAACTCCTTATTCTGTTTGATCATCTCATCATAAGAATCAAGTTTGGCTTTAATCTTCTCATACTCAGGAGACGACTCAATGTCACCAGACTCATAAGACTTAATCTTCCTCTCAAGCTCCTCAATGCGAGTGTTACTCTCTTTAAGTTTGCCCCTAACCTTCTTGAAGCCCTCGCCGGGGTGAGCAGCTTTACTCATCTCCTCGATCTCGCGTTCTGTCTGCTTCTCAAACTCCTCATCCGGGTTAGCATTGGGATCAACCTCCACCACTTCCTCCTCTTTCTTATCAAAAGGGCTTTCAAATGGCTTGTCTACAGGATCTGCCGGAGCTGGTGTGTCTGTAGGAGTTGCTAGATCGGCCGGTGTGTCTGTGGTTGAAATGTCGTCCACCTCTGCCATGCTGTCTAGCGCGGAATCCAAGGGGGAATCTGATCCACCTCTTAACTGTTGTATTGTGCTTTGTTCGCTCATATTATTATCTGGTTTGTTTGTTATTCAAATTCGCCATAATGGTTAAATGGCTTTAGTGTTTGACTTAGTTCTTGTGAATCAGTGTTTGCAGCTGCTTGATCAACCCACCTAAAGAAGTTTCTCACCCCCACATCATGAACGTAGGCTCTAGACACTATGTTGTCTGATTCAGAGGCGATAAGTGAAACGTTGGATGACAGGTCTTGCATTAAGGCTTCCTTGAGGAGCTTGTAGCTCGGATTGGACGCCAAATCCACTGCTGCTTGTGTGTATTGTTTTTTCATTGTTTTGTTATTTATCAATTAGCCCAAAATCCAATCTAGTGCAAAAGTGTCACTACTAGACGCCACCCAGTTATCAATAGATCCGTCTGGCTTCACAATCACCATTTGATTCTGGTAGTCTGGTGAAACACCCTCCAGCTGCATCCTATCTTTTACAGACTGAGGCAATGAGGACATCTTAGGGACTATATTAGCCGGAACCTTAGAGGGAACTTGTTTAAATGCATACATGCCTGTGCCGTTCCAACCTTCACGCTGGACATAGCCGCCATCTCTCATGTGTTCAATCGCCTCACCAAAGGTGTGGGAAATGGTTTGCTTTAATGGCTTCGCAGGTGTTGCTGTTCCTACTGTATCTGGATTGTAATTATCGTTCTTCATTGTTTTGTTATGGTGTTCGTTTTATTTTGGATGTGCTGTCTAAATCCTTCAATGCTCTGTCTTGAGCTGCCTCCATTGTCTTAATCATAATCTCATGCTCAGACTTCTGCTGAGCGAGAGCCATCTTAAGCTCATGGTCTTGTGTTTTAATCTGCTGAGATAACTCAGCTTGCATAATTTTAATCTGAGCGTCTGCCTGAGCCTTAACCATAGCTGAGTCATTAGATGATTGCTCCTCACCTCCCTGTGGTTGCTCTTGTTGCTGCTCCTGCTGTTGGCGTTGTTGCTTCTGAATAGCTTTAAGGCCATTAGATACAATCTCACCAATTTGCTGGAGCGCTTGCTTAGCGTTGTTTAACTCAGCCACTGATTCGTCAGGAACCTGAGCCACTGAGAACGTTTCAACAGCATGATCATAAACCGGCTTCATCTTCATCACTGCTTCAGTGAGTTCAATCTCTCCCTCTTCCACAGCCTGGTGTATTTGCCACAACCATTGAATGTGAATCTTAAGGTGCACCATAAAGTCTTCTCCGTTATCAATAGATATGGGTAGCCCAATAGAAAGCTGGTTATTCTCCATCTCTGCCACCTTAGCGTCAATAGGAGGTCTTTCCACTCCATCAAGAGGAACCAAATAGGCTGCATTTTCTTCACCAAACAAATTGATGGCTTTAAGTGCTGCAAACCTTCTGCGACCGGCATCATCCATGTAAGGAAGTAATTCTGCTCCCTTAGCAAAGATAGCCTCCTTAGCCGCCTTGTCTCCAAGACCAAGAGGAACGTCAACCATAGCTAGATCAAAGTCTATGCCATTCTTAAGCACTTCCTCAGGGACACCCCGGGCCACACAAGCTGCCCTCATCTTACCGGCAGCCACACCAAAGTCAGCACCAGACGCAGGTGAAGTAAATGCTCTTCTAGCTGAGTTAGATAAAAGCTGTCTCCATGGACGCATGAAAAGCCGCATTGCTGCGGCCGTGATGGCTGATAAGTATTCAATCGCTGCACTAACTTCAAACTTAGAACGCCTGTCTGAGCCTTCTGTGAGAGTGCTAGCCATAGATGAGGCTGATGACATTCTGTTAAGCTGTTCCTTGAGCAGGTTCATTGCCGGAATAGCTGTCCTAGATAGGTCCGGGCTATGCTGGTTCTCTGCAATCTGTAAAGTGGAAGGGATGAGCCTTGCTGAGCCAGCATGAATAATAGGAAGTGTGTCCAGGTTCTGCTCAGTGTTCACAACATAGGTTGTAGCCATGGCATCTCTAGCACTATCCATCATACCGCACTGGAGCAGGTTTGATCCCTGCACTTGAGGGAAGACAATGTGGCCTAGTCCTCTAATGGTGTGAATATTACCGTTATTACCAGTAAAGAAAGGAAAGATTTGAACTGCCTCACTCATGCTCTTGTAGGCCTTCTTCTTCCTAAACAACCAGTTGTCTGTGATCTTACCATTACCGTCATCCGGGCCAAGGTCAGAGCAAATGTAATGGCTGATTGTGCCATCATACTCTTCCACTCTTGCATTGATTATCTTAACTGATGCTGTTGGGCTGGCGGTATCAAAGTCATGAGCTTTAATTCTCTCTTCAATCTGCTCCGGAGACTCCTTATTATACTTATTATCACCAGCTCTAGCTGCATTAACAATGGCAGATCTCACTGCTTCAGGGTTCCAGCCTTTCTTCACTGCCTCAGCCTCGTTCTTAATGTTACCATACAAAGTAGTGGCTTCCATTTGCTCTTCTGAAGCTATTATTTGGATTGATGAAGAAGTGGCTTTCGATCTAGATGGCACTTTAAACTCACTTAGTCCACCTGCACTCCATCTCCAGTCATCACCGGGACGAAGGGAACTGAAACCAACACCGTGGGTGACAAATTGCTGAACAAGCTCAAGGAAGGTAAATTGAGACTCATCCCAACCTCTCACCATCCTAGCATATTCATTAGATATAATATCACTCCACTTCTGTCTATCAATAGGGGTGCCATAACCCTGCTTAATTGGCAACTTGATCAATGATGCTGGGTTTGTAAATATGTCCAGGTAGTTGTTAACCACATTGTTAACCGATGCAGCTCCCTCACCAAAGTTAATATTGAATTGGCTGCCACGACCTAGTTGATCAAGTGTTTTCTGATTATAAGGAGGCTTATAGTCAACCATGGCCTGAACCTTAGCTCTATTACCTGAATTGGAGTAGTCATCAGTGAGCATGGTGCCATAGATAGATCTAAGCAATGCAGGTGAGCTCATTCTTTCCTCAGCAAAACTCTCTGGGCTAAAATCGTCTCGTAGGGCTGAGTCTAGGGAGTTTTTAGCGTCATCAATGGCTGAAAAGTCAGTTGATTTAGGGGCTCCCTTAAACATGTTTTTGGTTTCGGCTTTCATAGGTGGTGTTATTTAGATGATGCTATTTGAGCTTTAGTGCGTCTCTTAGCTCTTTTCTTTTTAGTGGCTTTCTTGGCGGCTTTCTTAGCCACCTTCTTAACTGGCTTGTCTGGCTTCTCATACATTGAAGGCATGTTATCAGATGCACCCAAAGAAGCTTTAAGGTCCTCCTCAGACGTGTCACCAAATACAGGGAGCACTAGTTCTGCAACAGCCACCTCTTCAGGTGCTGGCTCAGGAGCTTTAGCAAACGCATCCACCTGGGCTTTATCAACCGTAGATGTTTTAATGAATGGATAATTGTCAGCGGATGCATGACAACCAAACTTCTTGAATTCCCAGCCAAGTCGGTTTAGGAGAATAGAGTCTTTAATGTATTTCTTGTAGTTGTAAAACACACTAAAGAAATTAGCTGAATAACCTAAGTTACCACTGATCTCAGATGGTTGCTCTGCATACTTAATGCCAAGAGCGATTGCTTCACTCTGGTCAACTCGCATAGCAGCAATAAAATCATCGGCCCAGTAGTCTTTATTCGGGGCCCACTCAGGATCAATATAAATCCCTGCGCCAAAGACCTGAAAGTTAGGCCAAGCCGTCATAAAGCAGTAAGAGGTGAACTTGTGAACCTCTTCCAAATTATTTGGTGATGGCTTAAATTTAATAATTTCGACAAATTCGTCAAATACCTCCTTAGCGCGCTGGGTAAATGCCCTATATCGCTCCGTGTCACAGCTTGAAGAGGAAATAACCACTAGCCGCGAACGCAGCTGAGTTGGCTTATGCTTAGCACATGATTCAATCCATGCTGTTTGGTCTATCCCGGTGGCTTCCCCGCAATATGGCAGGACAATGTTTAGTGTTTCTTTAGTATCGCTCATAATATGTTTCTTCTGTTTGGTCTAGTTCTTTGTCTATTCTCTTTCTGAGTATATCGAGGTATATGGACATCACTGAATATTGGTCCTCCACGTCTCTCTGATCATCATCAGACATGTTGTCAAAATTGTAACTATCCATAAAGGCAATGATTTCATCAACCTCAACCTCCATGTATTCGGCTTTCCTGCTTAACTGTGTTGTGTATGATTCCATGATTATTTATGTAAAGTAAAGATTTGAGCCAGATAGTATATCATGACCATTAACTGCTTTTTGCCATGATGGCGAGCTTCTTTTTTGTATATTTTCAACCTCAGCATCAAAAATAAGACCATTAAGTATTGCTGTTTCTAGCAAAATGAACAAACAATCCGCGTGATCCGGGCTATATCCCTCTCTCTTCTTCATGTCACTTTTGCTCTCAATGCACACCTTAACTCCGGCGCCACCTCTGGTTTGGGTGTTATAACGTCTGGCACACATTTGCGACACCATCTTGTCAGTTAATCCTCTAATCCTGCCCTCTCTTATCAATCCCTTGGCCTTCACCCATAATTCACTCACCCTGTTACGGTAAACATCATGGGATTTCCTTGTGTCTGAAGCTCCAGCTTGTCGGGAAGAAGCGGCTCCACCAAAATGAATGTCCTTACATAACGATGACCACTCAGCAACCACAACATCACGAAATGCTAAGCCGGTGCCGGTGGCGTCATAACCAAAGTGAGAAGGTTCAACTGAAAACTTGGAGCAATTAGCCCTAAGTTGATCAACCATCTTATGTGATCTAGGCCTCATATCAGATAAGTCATCCTCAAGAGCCTTACACCACTTAATCTCCAAATATGTTTTGCCCTTAGTATTTGTCACTACCTCACCAAGAACTTGCGGGAATTCATCACCCCCCTGAGTGAAGGCCGGATCAGCAGCTGAAACACTCTTCCTGCTCACCACTTCACCGTCTCTCTCTGCACTATATGGCTTGTTACAGTAGTTTATAATTATCTCACTCTCAGTGTAAATAGTTTCCGTGGATGCCTCTCTATACCAAAAAGCCTTATACTGCTTGTAAAACATGAGGGATTTCTCTCCCCACCTTGATTTAGCCTTAATAATGGCGTCTCTAGAAGGATACCAGGAGTATAAATCTTCACCCCTAAGAATGTTTGGGTTTCTCTCTGCATCAAACCTGTGCACCACGCCACGCTCAGTGAGCCAAGTGTCGTCACTCTCATCAACGCTATTCCATCCATCCAATGGTTCACACATGTCACCAAATGCATCAGTCATAAGGTTTGGGTTTCCCATGGCCACCATCTTAAATTCCTGCTTATCCTTATTGGTTCCGTTTACCATGTTACCAAAGGCAGCCTCAACAATCATCTTTGGAAGTTGTGGTAGCTCATCAGCAATCAAATACATTCTCTCCTGTTTAATACCAATAAGAGTGTCGTAAGCGTCTTTCTCAGAGCCAGAGCCAGCAGCTACAATTTGTATGCCCACACTATCTGACTTATTCCCTGACTTGTCCCAACCTCTCACCATGCACTTAGAGTAAACCATGTCACCAAACTGAGCCATTTTAGGTAGGGCGTGCCAATATTGAGATAAGCACTTCCACACTCGAAGCTGAGCTCCTTTAATAGATGTAGATGTGATGAGGATAAGAGATTCATTTGGAGCGCAAAGAAACTGAACAATAGCATATATGGAAGCTGCCATACTCTTCCCGGAAGAAGCACATCCAGCTAAAGACACCACGTCATTCTCAATCATACTCCTAAGCATGCGGTCGGTCCACTCGTTCCATATCACTCTCTGAGCATTGGCGCCATCCTCACCATCATTCCAATTCCAAAGTATGTCGACTATGTTACAGAAATGATACCACTTATTCACGCGCTCCCCTTCATCCCGGATAGTGTTGTAATTATCTCTCCTGTCTTCATGAGAGCACTCAAACTCCTTCTCAGGACGAGTGTCATACATATATGCGAAGATCTCGACAGCTAGCCTGTGAGTGTCGCCAAATTCCATTCCATAAGCTACCATAATTTCATTTAGTTGGTTGTTTAAAGTTACTCTTCGATCATTTTGGCTGTCTCCGCTGATAAGTATTCCACCAATAAAACAGCTTCTCTCTTATCTAAACTAAATGTAGATCTATGTTCTTCTCCTTTATCTTCTCTGATGCAATCTATGGTTATCCCAAAACCCTCTGATTTACCATCAAAGTTCCTCATCTCCAGCTGCATCCCTTTAGTTTCTGAAGTGCATTCTTCTTTTATAATGAAATGATTAACCACTTCATGAGAATAATCTTTGTATTCTGTTTTCGTCGTAATCATATCGTTTAAATTGGTTGAGGTAATGCTGCTCTTGCGAATGAATCGTCTGTAAAGCACTTACCAAATGGATAGCCTTCCTTTAACTCGGAGATTAATTCAGGCCGGGTTATTGTGCTCCACACGGTTCCATCAATTAAATCCTGAGCGTAATAAACATCAATACCGTGGTTTGTTTGGCAATAATCCACACAACCCACATGGAGCCATTCAAAAACAACTCCAGATTCCAGCTTCTCTATAATATATTTAACACTCATAATTACCAAGTGGTGGCTAATTTAGGGGTGAATGAGAATAACCTCCCCTTACCCACGCATGTGGGGCACCGCTGATCTCCAGCACTAGCACTCCCATCACAAGAAGGACAAACACTACTAGCTATCCCCTTGCTCTTCAGGTGCTCCTCGCTTCTATTTGCCGGGTTAAACCCAAACAACTGGATGACTCTATTTGATGTGATTTGCTTCATAATTAAATTGTGTGTGGGGGTAATTCTCCGTCATACTCTACGTCCGTAGTGGCTATCAACCTATCACCAACAAAGGTGTCTATCGTCACTGTGTAGGGAGGTTTAAATGTTCTTTTAGATAAGTCGTCCAAAGCGGCCTGGTATGATGTGCTAACAACACCATGAAGCTTCCTCTCGTATTCAAGGGCCATACTATTTGTCAGTTCTTCATAAGCATCGTCTATGTCATCAGGTGCAGGAGTGATGCTGAAGTTTCCTCCACCCACTCCCTCACAAATGGCTCTATCCACATGATGGTCAACGTAGGCTCGCCTCCTAAGCTCCACAAGCTCATCCCTAGTTGGCCCGCCATGATATGCCACTTGAAGTTCATCAGCTTCCTTGGCTATACCCTGCATGGTTTCTATTAAGGTATGTCTCATATTCTCGCGCTCATCCCTCTTAAGTTTGTCATATTTCTCTTTAAGGTAATCACTCACATAGCGAACATCAAATCCTTCATGCCAAACACATTCATTACTAATAAACCCGCAACCCAAGCACAGCCCGCTAGTATGGCTCAAGTATAAATCATTAAACCCGCATGTGGGGCATTGGTATTCTGTATTGCTCATAACCAACAATTACTCAATTCC
>Ga0209091_10001472_pt1 | contig 20620 bp, 17 predicted proteins | sample ArcticOcean_MG_C_6_FD_187438 | JGI IMG/M metagenome (GOLD analysis project Ga0209091, IMG submission 187438) | Marine microbial communities from western Arctic Ocean - ArcticOcean_MG_CB8_128 (SPAdes) (version 2) | ecosystem: Environmental > Aquatic > Marine > Oceanic | place: Arctic Ocean...
GAATCCATTAATTCCATCATCTACTACCTCTCTACAGCCTGTAACGTCCGATGTTATTATTGGCCTACCTATTGCTGCTGCCTCTAATAATACTCTTGAAGTGCCTTCTCTGTATGATGGTAAGACCACACATGATGAATCCTCTATAAAGTTAGAGACATCATCAGTTTTTCCAAGATATTCAATTGCACCCTCCTCAACCCACTTATTCATTTGAGTACTAGAAATTGCAGTTCTATTTTTTACACCCAGGGGGCCAAGTAGTTGAAAATTTATTTTTGGATATAATTTCTTTAAGCATCTAGCTGCCTCAACAAACTCAATTACCCCTTTATCTCTTAACATACGTGCAATAAATAAAAAGGTCATATTAGGCTCATTAGGAAGATTGTAGAATTTAAACTTATCTAATTCTATTCCAGATCCTGGTGTCAATTTGCATATTTTTGCATCAACAAGGTTATTACTTATGAATAATTCTTTGTCATCAGTATTTTGAAAAAATACAACTGATGCTTTTTTAAGTGAAAACCGATAAAGAGATTTTACGACATTAGTTATCCAGTTTCTTAAAATAAATGTCGTTCCTAAGCCAGTAATCATGACTATATGAGGAATATTGTTAATCCTTGCCGCAATTGAACCATAAATTACAGGCTTTATAGTGAATAACAGTAAATAATCAGGCTTTATATAAGTTAACTTAATAAATAAATTAAATAGTGTAATTATATCTACAAAAGGATTTATTCCTTTTCTTGACACATATAAAGGGTATATCTCATATACCTCATTAGCTATCTTTTTTTCATAGCCATCAAACTGTGTAATTACGACCACCCTGAAGCCAGAAGCAGTTAAGCTTCTTATTAGGGGCATACGGAAGTTATAAATAGTCCACGCATAATTGGAACAAAGAGCCACAGTTTTTTTCTTATTATTAATCAAATGAAATATCCATATATTTAAAAAAATAAAGAAAGATTACAAAGACTCATATTTTTTTCTGCTAATAACTCTAGAATTTCTTAAATTAACAACTGGAATAAAGGGTGCGGCTAAAACAACAAGTATTGGAAATAGCTTTGTTTTATGCCTTAATGCAGTTCCTGAGTTCGCAGTACCTAAAGAAAAAGTTATTAGATATACTACAAAAATAGTTAATAAAATTTTGGTAGATTTCCTCCTTAAAAGAAGTTTACGCCCCTTCCATAAATAGCTAAGCAATATAATATAGAAAATTCCATCTATAAAACCTAAAATATGTCTTGGGCTTGAAATATCCCATGGCATAGGGCTAATTATGAAATATAAAATACGAATAGGTGTTTTCCAAATAGTTTCGAATAACCCTGAAGGAAGTAACCACTGAGGAAAGGCAGTGCCACCAACCGCTGTCCACTCAAAACGTTGTTTAAAAAGTACAGGCCCAATATCTTCGAAAGAGCCAATGTAGGGAATGCTATACTTCGATAAAAAAAATAAAATAAGAAATATAAAACTAAAAGTAAAAATTATTAGATGGTAAAAAAAATAATTTTTACTTAGAGTAACTAAACCATTAAAACTTCGATAAAAAGCGAACCCAATAAATACCAGAAGTCCTAAAATCATCGAACCATGAAATAATGCTGCAATAACAAACCCAACTATTACAATTAAAAGATCTTTTAGTTTATTAAATTTGACCCATCTTATAACTCCTAATAATGCTAATAAAATAAAAAAATATATATATACTTCTCTCATTAAAAGTACTGAATAAAGACTCAATGATGGGAATAAAGCGATTAACCAAGCACTTTTAATAGCGACCTTTTCTGACCAAAGTTCTACACATAATTTCCAGCCTAAATAGATTGATCCCATACCAAAAATTAAACTTACAGTTTGAGCCATCAGTATGCTTCTATCAGTAAGATTGTATAATACAGAAATAATCCAGCTCACAATCCAGCCATGCTCAACTCCAGAAGGATAACGAAAAAAAACTTCATCAAACTCATCTTGCGCCCATGTCCAAGCTTGGAGTTCAAAAGCGACTGCATCAAACTTAGAATCTGGCAATGAACCAAAATATACATTAAATAGCGACATAGCTAAACGAAGCACTAATGCAATAAACAACAACTGAGAAATTTGTGGCGCTCGCTTTGCTAATGCAAAAACAATAAGTGAAGCTATTAATATCGCATTAATACCCAATAAATCAGCCATGATTAGCCTCTAACCAAGATTGAAACATTAATATAGTCCATATATGATATTGCCAATTTCGCTTACCAGAAAGGTGCTCTTCCCATTTCCTTCGAATTGGCTCAACATGGAAAAAACCTTCTCTTTGAAGACGAGACTCATCTAACAAACCTTCAGCCCAAACCCGTAAGGGGCCACGAAGCCATGAATCAATTGGAATACCAAATCCCATTTTTGGTCGTTCTATCAATTTTTGAGGAACATGACGGTATAGAATTTGCCTAAGTGGCCACTTTGTTTTCCCATCTCTAAGTTTATAAGATTGAGGCAATGTCCATGCAAACTCAACAATTTTATGACTTAAAAATGGCACTCTCGTTTCTAGTGATACCGCCATAGCAGCTCTATCAACTTTAACTAAAATATCATCTGGCAAATAAGTTATTAAATCTAATGCCATCATTCTTTGAATATCACTTAACTCTGAGAAATCATGAGCATTACTTGTTAAATGAGTTAATGGCTCACACCCACCAATAACAATTGACTCCGGCTTATCAAAATGAGAAACTAAATTTAGATAAAGCTCATCAATAGTTTTACTATTTAGAGCATCAGCACCTTTATGAAGTTTATCTCCAATATGATTAAACCTCCCTGAAGTAGGAATAAATTTAGAAAGTTTATTCCAGCTTTCTGGTGAAAATGAAGTAATAGCATTCGCTATTGAAACTCTTATTGGAATAGGTAATATAGAAATTTTACTCCACAAATTATTTGCTAAATGATAACGGTTATAACCACAAAATAACTCATCTCCACCATCTCCAGAGAGTGAAACTGTTACATGCTCTTTAGCTAGCTGAGAGACTAAAAAAGTTGGAATTTGAGAGGAGTCTGAAAAAGGCTCACAGTAAAGTTCTGGCAACTTAGGAATAACATTCATAGCACTTTCTGAACTCACATATAACTCTGTATGGTCAGTACCCAAATGATTTGCCACTTTTTTAGCATACCCCGCTTCATTATAAGCTTTTTCATTAAAGCCGATAGAGAAACTCTTTATTGGTTTTTCTGATTGAGCTTGCATTAAAGCAACTACTAAAGAAGAATCAACTCCGCCAGATAGAAAAGCCCCTAATGGAACATCTGATACCATCTGCTGTCCAACCGCTTCCATAGAGAGCTCTTCTAGCTTATTTATGGCATCATTTGCACTCCCAGTAAAAGGATGCGCTACCCCTGAATTAATTTCAAATATTGCTGACCAGTATGCATGTATTTTTGGTTTTGGTATTTCATGAGATATTTTCAACATACATCCTGGCTCTAATTTAGAGACTCCTTGATATATCGAGTATGGCGCTGGGATGTAGTTATGCCTTAGCAAAAGAGCAATTGCGTCTCTATTGATTTCAGGGACAAAAGATGGATGCTGCTTTATTGATTTAAGTTCAGAGCCAAATAAAAAGGAAGCACCACTCCCTTCACCCTGCCAGCCATAATAGAGAGGTTTTTCACCTATGCGATCTCTTGCCAAATAAAGCTCTTTCTTTCTTTTATCCCAAAGAGCAAGTGCAAACATTCCTTCAGTACTCTTTAGTGATTTTTCTAACCCAAATTCTTCTATCAAAGCAAGAAGGGTTTCTGTATCTGAATGCCCTTTAAAATTTTTACTCTTTAACTTTAACCTTAGCTTAAGATGATTATATATCTCTCCATTAAAAACTAACACATATCGCTCACTTGAGCTTACCATTGGTTGCTTGCCTGCTGGAGAGCTGTCTATCACCGCAAGCCTCTGATGAGCAAAGCCTATCTGTTCAGATTTATCAAACCAAACACCAGAATCGTCAGGCCCGCGATGTAATAGTGCATTACCCATTTTATGGAGAAGTTCATCGCCATAATTGATGCCCTTAAAATATCCTGCAAAACCACACATATAATCTAACCCTTATAACCAACAACACAATAAAAAGGAGCATGCATACTAAATGTAATATTGATTAATCCTGAATTAATCATCATAGCCTCAATCTCCTCTTTAGTAAATCTCTGTTCTAACTTTGTACCAAATCGATCTAAAGCATCAGTCCTCATGAAATAAAATGATTGATTACGATAGGCACTCAATGGCCAACTATGAATTGAAAACCCCATCAATTCAATGACGTGAGCTAAGCGCGCTAAAGGCCAATAAACAAAAGCAGAAATTAATCCACAGAATAAAAGCTTTACTTTATGAGGCAACCTCCAAATAATTCTTCTAACTAGATCACTTAATCTCCATAGCCAAATATACCACAAAGGCTGATTATCAAAAGCATAGTAAAGATAAACAAGAAAAGGTGCACCATCCTTTAATTTTATAACGCAATCTCGCAATGCTTTTTCTGTATCTGGAACATGATGCAAAACGCCCAAAGAGTAGCCAAAATCCATAGAGCCATCAGCAAAGGGTAAATTGGAAACAGTTAATTGATGGAAAATACAATTTTTTAAATTATTTAAATTTCTTTTTGCAACCTTGATAGCACTTGACGGGTCAACACAATACAATGTTTTAACCCTAGGTGCAACAAAGATAGCCCATCTCCCAGAGCCACAACCCGCATCAAAACCAACTGAATTTTCGGAAATTTTATCCCATGGAAAAACATCAAAATAATCATTAAATTGACTTTCATGCTCATCTGCTGGCAAGCTGTCTTGACTAAAAGATTCCCACTCTTCACCAAAACTACTTACAACATCAAGGTCTACATTTTCATTTTTTTCACTAATAAGTTTATTCCATAAATTATCAAATGAAGAAGTCATACTTCTCATGCTATATTTATTTTCTATTCTCTCAACACATGATTGTTTTCTAATATTCCAGTTAATAGTATTTTTAATTTCGCTGATAGCTGTCTCAATTTTGCTAGCAAGAAAAACTGGGTTGTTAGCAGGAGCTAACCAACCTGTGTTACCAATGATTCTTTTAGCATCTCCTACATCAGTTGATACACATGGAGTTCCTACAAGCATTGCCTCAGCAAGAACATTTGGAAATGATTCCGCAGCACTTGATAAGACATGAATATCAATAAATGACATTACTTCAAAAATATTTTCATATCGTCCAATTAATCTAACCATTTCGCCTATATTATATTGTTCGATCAATGAGGCCAAAACTCTATTTGAACTAACCATATCTGTTCCAACAAGTAGGCAAGTGAACTTTATATTTTTGTCAGCAAGAATACTTAATGCAGCTATAAGATTTTCATGATCTTTATGAGGATCAAAACGAGCCACCATAGCCAAGATAGGTATATTATTTTTAAAATTATATTTTTTAGCTAATTCAATTTTTAAATTATTGTGATCTGATTTTTTTGTATATGAATAACCATTGTCTATAACAGTAAAATTTTTTGCATTATAACCAATAGCTATATGTGCTTTTTTCGCAAAATAAGAGTTAGAAATAATTTTACTAGGCAGCCAATATGAAAAAATTGAGCAGAGCTTAACAGTAATTTTTGTAGATAATGATGTTCTTTTCTTATTATAAGGGCCACGAATACCCCAAATAATATTATCATATCCTGCAAATTTAGCTAATAACCCTCCAAGTAAATCTGCGTGATACATCCATGTTTGAACTATATCGGCACGTGATATTTTTATAACTTTGTATAGCCTTACCAGTCCATCAAGAGTAACCCTCCCCCTTGGCATCAATATTAGATTTACAGTTATGCCTATCTTTAACAATTTTTCAGAATATACTCCACCATCTGTTAAGGATACAACCATATGATTGTACTTATTATCATATAAGATAAGGCGATATAAGGCCCCTTCTGCTCCACCATCAGATAATCCAGAAATTACATGGAGTACTATTTTTTTTTGCAAAGTGTGCTCAACTCCATTATGAATGAATACAGCTAAATATTAATTATATTTTATATTTTCCTAAATACAAATTCATTACAACCCATATTACCACCAACAGTTCTGATATTTTCTAAGCTAAAACCTTTTTTCATATAGAAGCTTATTATCTCATCTGGCCTTGCCGTTTCAAATGGATACCCTCCAATCCAATCAATAACATCAGTATATGCATTCATACCTCTAGTAGAAGAACTGTAACGTAAAAATGGATTTCTAAATCTTATTAGATCAGCAAAAAATAATCCTAATGAAAAATAGATCATAAATAAATATGATAATATTTTTTGAATTAGTAAAGGAGAGCTGACATAATATTTTTTTATAATTTTCCAGATAGGTGTAGTGATTTGAGTATTGTAAATAGCAATAATTAAACAGCCATTATCATTAACGCATATAGATGCATTTTCTAACGCTTGATACATATCCCCAGTATGATGAAGAACTCCCCATGAATATACAAAATCATACTTTCCAAGACTTTTTAAATACGAACTATCCAATATATCGCCTTTTTCTATCTGCCAAGAGTTGTCATTACTAGAGTATTTATTTTTTACATACTTTGTGGCCTCAACACTAAATTCATCATAATCAAATGACATGACTTCAGCGCCAAGTGAATTAGCAGATAAAGAAAATAAACCACTTCCACTTCCAATGTCAAGAAACTTCTTGTTACTTAAATCTTGAACATTCAAAAGACTTATCAACGATCTCTTTGCAGTTTCAATTTTATTCTTAGACAGTGAAGAGAGAAAAAGTTGCCAATTTTTTCCAAATTCAAATCTTAAATCAATATTTTTTTTTCTACTCATTTTTTAATAAAACCTCTAAATATTTACTAGTTACTTCAGCTACTCCAAACCTATTTTCAAGATGTTTTATAGTTGGTAAATTTTGCTCAACTGTAATAGCTTTAATCATCTCTTTTGATATTGTTTTATAATCACCAACAGGCACTAAATTACCATAAAGTCCGTCCTCAAGAATTTCTCTTGGGCCACCACAATCAGTAGCTATAACTGGAATACCCAATACAAGTGCCTCAACAATAACATTCCCAAAACCCTCAGACACTGAAGAAACGCAGAGCAGGTCAGACTCTATAATATGCGTCTCTGGCTTGTCAACAAAACCAAGCATTGAGACACTCTTTTCTAAATCATATTTTTTAATACATTCCTTAATTTTACTATATTCACCTCCATCACCTAATATAACTAGGCATGCATCAATTTCTTTTTTGACTAAATAAAATGCCTTAATTAGTGTAATAAAATCTTTTTCTTGGGTTAACCTTCCTACAGCAATAATTTGATATATCGACTTTTTGGTTAAAGTCGATTTTTTTACATTATTTTTTATTCTCTGGATATCAATTGGGTTATATATTGTAGTAATTTGATTTAAATCAACACCAGTAATACTTACTACATCATTCAAGACTGCTTCAGATACAGTAATAATATGGTCTGAGAACCTATATAACAATTTCATGAAAAATGGGTATAGTTTTTCTTTTAATTGTTTTGTATTGCCTGCTATAACTGAAACAACAGCATGCTCACTGATAACTAATCTAAAGTCAACTCTTGAAAAAAATTTAGCAATAATTGTGGCTATGTTAACGTGTGTGAGTGCAGAAAGAATAACATCAGGGCGATTATGACTAATATACTGAACCAAAGAGTAAACAGTAAATGATGCCCTGCTAGTCGACAAATTAACAATATTTACTTCATGATGAATATCATTTACGAACGCACCACTATTACTAAATACAACAAGATCAACTTTGTAACCTTGATTATGAAGTGAATTTGCCAGTGTTGTCATGACCTTTTCTGCTCCACCACCAGAAAAATTAGGGATTACAATAGAGATTAAATTCATAGAATGTTAAATGAAGAAGCCTTTAGGATTAATATTGCATTTAGAATTAGAAACTAGCATGTGAATATCATTCTTATTTAGGAAGAAGAATAAATACCTAAGAACATTAGCATGGTCAATAACAGTCCAACAGATCTTCTATAAATATGTCGAATCATTATATAGCCTAACTTTCGATTTTTGGTGACACTATAATCCTCTGACAAACGTCCACTTATATCAATATTACTGCTCATTTTTTTATAGTCTTCATAGAAACATAATGGTGACACATGAAGAATATTAACTCCCAATTGTTTAAAGATGCTCCAATCATCAATTAAGTAGTATGGTTTTGTACTATCCACCAAAACCTTCTCAAAAAAACTATCCTTTACAACATATGAAAGCGCACCACAGGTAGACTCATGAAATTTTCTTCCAACTTTATAATTACTATAAGAATATTGAACATTTAATGGATTTATTATAGATATAGCTTGCTCTACCATTTCATCAACTTTCGAGTAACCTAATATAATTACATCGTATTCGTCATTAGCAGATAGGATAATATTTTCAATCACGCCTGCTGAAGTCTTAGGGATGAAGTCATCTTCTAAAACTAAGTGAACATGCTGTTTCTTCTTCTTTAAATTTTTCCAAAGTTCAACATGGCTCATAAATACCCCAATCTCTCCAGATGCAGGATTTCTTAAATATCTCTCATGAAATCTACCAATATCAAATTCATCTGCATGGCTTTGTATAGAATCATCTACATAATTATAGGCGTCATAAAAACAAATCTCAAAACCATATTCTTTAGCACGCTGGAGTGCTTTTTCCCTTCGGGGAGATTCTTTGATTGAAATAACATTTGCTAACATGTGAAGATTGACACAATAATCATATTTTATTATTATCTATATTTTTTTTAAAAGATTCATCATAAATATTAAAAGTCATAGATGAATCTTCAATACAAGTCACATGAATTCCTTTATTAATTAAGAAGTCTTGGTTCAATCCTGCACTTAAAAAATCTGTATTATTTAAATTTTCCACTTTAATCTCACCTTTATTAACCAATAGATTTAATACTGGAGCTTCATAAACTCTATGAACTGGTGAATTATATTTATAATCAATCACTTGACCTTTTTTCATTTTTCTATTAATAGAAATATGTGAACTTTTATAATGATGAGGCATATTATTATTAAATGGATATAGACCCCGTTTAAGTAGACTTGATCCATAATGACCATTATCGTCATCTGAGTCAGCAAAGAGCTCCTCATGAAGAATACCTAATTTCCACTCATTGCCATCAAGCGAATAATCATCCATTATCATCTCTGTATTAAATGGAGTATTTATAGGGTAGAGCTGAAAAATAACCTTAATCTTTCTAAATATCTTATTTATTTTTATTAGAAAAATTCTGTACAAGGGGTAAGAAATAAACATCATTAATAAAATAGAGAAATATTTATTATATATTTTTTTCTTGCCACTAAATCTGGATAAAACCATTTTAAAATATTCTACTGAAGCTATGCTAGCAAGAGAAAAAACACAATAGGCAGGGGAAATCATTGACAATATTTGTTTATTTTCTAGTGTTAATTTAAATGCATCAAGCCTAGAGTAACAAGAAGGAGAAAGTGGGAGTAAATTTTCGCAATTTAGCCTAGATGAATGAAAAAGTGTATATGATAAATGATCCAAGCCATTTAAATCAAACTCAGTTAAAATCTCTAGAAGGTTATTGTCAGCTACAATACGATGATCTTCTAGATATATAAAAACCGACCTATCTTTGATCTTTTCAATCATTATAATTGAGGATTCTACCCAATCAGACTCTTGTATATCTTGAAAGCTAAATATAACTCCTTCAAAATTACCTTCAATAAATAATAAACATTGTTCCGCAAACTCACCTCTAAACTTAACATAAGCGCTGTCAAAAACATGAGCAATATCCATGAATGTTGTTTTGAAGTTTTCAAACCTAAATTCATTATCAATCTGTATATTAATAAATATAGCACTCATAATATATAGGGCAACTTATAGTAAAAATTTAGTATTAGGATTTATATTGATTAATATATCATTCATTATTTCATCGTTATACATGCCAGCTTTTAAGATCACTACTGGATCATCAACATTTTTTAATATAGCTGGTGATTCAGCAAAATAAGATGTGCCATATAATCTTTGGCCATTCTTAGTTTTGGAGTTATCCAAAACTCCTTTAACATTTTTTAAATCTAGGCCAAAAGCTATCAAGTACTGTGAAAACAAATGGGCTCCAAATAAATAAATAGGGTTTTCAGTTTCATTTATTACTTTGTTTATTCTTACAACCTCAGCAATGTAATGATTAATATAGCTGTTAAATAGCTCCTTATTCTCATAATATTCATTAATAAGTTTTGTAGGCATACTAGTTGATATTTTCTCAACAGCATAAAAAATACTATGATCTTTTAAATAATATTTTTTTTCAAGAATTTTAAAACCATATCTTGTTAACATACATTCCACATTATTCTCGGTTAACAATACCGTGTGCTCAGGATCTAAACAACTTAGATATCTATTTTCTAATTGAGGAATCATATTCGGTATGGCAAACATCTGCATGCAACCAGTTGGAATAAATGAAGCCATAATTTTCATAAACTGTTCTGGCTGGTATATATGTTCAAATACATGCGAATGAACAACAACATCATAATTCCATTCAAGATCAAATGAGGGCCCAAAAAAACCTTTAATAATCTTAGCATTGACACCATTAACAGGGTTGGGAGCAGGCTCTAAAATTGTCCAGTCAACATTATCAATTAATTCTGCATATTCTTTAGATAATTTACCATGTGCACCACCAATTTCAAATATTTTTTTATGATTATATTTTTCTATAAACTTAGCAAACTCTTTATGAAGATTATTAAAAACCTCTCCAATGGTTTCTGAAGGTGAGTTTTCATACAATATTTCTATAGGTACTAGTGGATTAAGCTGAATACAGCCATTCTTTGAAATATACCAATTCATATCAAAGAAAATATCATCATCTGCATTTGTTTCTACACAGCCCATATAAATTGGAAAATCTTTAAACACATATAGTAGTTCAAGTTGATCATTGCCATCAATAACGCACTTATCTCTTTTAACTAGTTTCATGTTCACTCCGTAATATTTAATTTTATAAATTAATTTTTTTTACCTCATCAGATAAAAGTTTTTTGCCTAGTCCATATAAGAGAAGTGAATATGGATAGTGATGAAGTGCCGCTATATTTAAGTAAATAAGTGCGGTTAATACTCGAACTTTTTTTAAATCATAACCATTCAGTTGCAACCAAATATTAAATTTTTGCTCACACTCAACCAAAACCTGCTTTCGATAGAGATCAAAAATAATACTATCTTTACTCCACTCCACTGAAAAGTGATTACTTGCAATGAGCTCATGGTTTACAATGAACCCATGCATTAATTTTGCAAAGTCATAGTAAATGTCTCCAGTACTCAAACTACCTGCAAAATCCTGCCTCCAATCTAAAAAGGTAAACTTTTTACTCTCTGCCGACCATAGGATATTTTCAAAATGAAAATCACCATGAAAACGTCCTGGTAAACCCTTACTCATCCATCCCCAGTCAATCGAGTCAAGCAATTCACTAAGAAGTATTTGTTTTTCACCATTAATTGATTGCAAACCATCAGATTTATTAAAATTTTTATAAAATAACTTTACGCGCTCTTTAGTTTTATCTCTATAAAAACTTCTACAACTATTTTTGAATTTATTTGCATCATTATTATTCAATTCTTGATTAACCCAAAAAGATTTGCAATGATTCAAGAAATTTTCAAACATTGGGATCGTAATAACATCTGATAGAACCCTTCCCTCAACTTTATGATAACAATACATATTTTCTTTATTGGAATAAATTTCAGGAACGAATCCTCGAAGTTCTTCAACACGCTTAACACGATTGATAATGAAATCTTCATCATCTGAATATTTAACTACATTCCCCTCAACAAACCAAATTGCCTCATTTTCTTTCTCCAAAATATTAGGCTCATTTAATCTACGATAAACTTCACGAGTTGATTTAAGCCTATCTGGAACTCCAGTATCAAACCATGTGAATTGGTATGACTTGACAATATTATTATCAATAATTGATTTAAGGCCATATGACTCGCCCTGTTCTATCGACATCTGACTGCCTTTATGCATTGACTGCCAAAAATGCTTATAGTCATTTATACCTGAGATACCTATATATGCCTTTAAATTGTCTTTCATCACACTTTTTTCGCATATTTCAGTTACTTCCCCCTTTTCAACAAGAAGCGTGCGATAGTCAGTTATGTTATCAACCTGGGAATAACCCATCCAATTATGATCTGGAGGTTGGATTAACTCTTTTACTAATGTATCACATGATAGAAAGATAAATGGCTCTTGCAGATACTGCTCGCAAGCCATCATACTTAAACCAAGGCCTGAGCCCTCTCCCTCATATGGTGTTACATTGGAGAAGTAAAATGTCCTTTTTGGATATGCTAATTGCAGAAAATCCTTAACTAATTCTCCCTTATAGCCAAGAGCAATTACAAATTCACAATCCTCTGGGAATTGCTCAATTTGATGAGATATTACTGGACGGTGAGCAACAGCAACTAATGATTTATTTATGTATTTAGTTAATTTACCTAATCGAGAGCCTATGCCTGCAGTTGGGATAAAAACACGATAACTCATTCAGTTTCACGATGATAATCATCGTCTAGACGAACAACATCATCCATCTCTGGTGTACTAGCCTCTAAATATACGCTTTCTTCTGCACCTTCCATTCTATGGATAATACCTGGCAATATAGTAATTGTTTCGCCTTCTGAATAAACACGGCTAGATAACTCTTTAATATTTTGACCTGAAATAATGCGTAGTTTTCCGCTTAAAACATAAATCGTTTCTTTTTTATGATTATGCAGCTGAAGACTACAGCGGTGATTTTTCAACATAGTTAACTTTTTAACCATATATTTATCATTAATTTCGATAACTTCTTCCTTGCCCCAGGGCTTCTCAATTACTCTCATAGGACTCCTAAATTTTATTTACTTTTTCTTCTGGAAAATAATCAAAGAACTTTTCATAAAATAGTTTTGAATACTGCATCATTTGCCACCTACTATTAAATCCATATTTTTTCTTAATCCATTTCAAGCCCTCTTCAACATAAAGCTCTATATTCTCCTCATAAGATTCAGTTTTTATTAGCTGACTTTTTTCCAAAAGGTATGTTTCATTGTGTTCTGAAAAAACCTTAGTTGTAATCGCTGCAGCCCAATCATTAGCATATGCTTTAGCAATGAGCTCACTCTCAACTAAATAACCTCTAAAGTTGTCGCCATCAAACAAAAAATCCATATAAGAAGGATTATCAGTATTTATTAATTGCTCAACTAATTCTTTGCGTAAAAAATAAGCATTATTATGAATAAACCAAAAGTATTTTAATGACTCAGGGCCAATTAGATTTCTCTCTCCCCACTTTTCTGAGCATGGAGAGATAATACCTAACTTTGGATTTTCAATCATAAGCTGTTGAAGTTCTGAGATAGTATTTTGATTACTAGGAAATTTTGTATCATTTGTTATTAGAAAAAAAGAATCATATTGTTTCCAATTATCACTATTCCACAATTGTAATAGTCCATAATTCATACCCCTTGAATAACGCATTCCATGCCTTAATACCTCTTCAGAGTCCACATACCATGTAGAATATTTTGAAATATTATTCTTGTCTGACCCAGCCTCTACAACATAGATATCAGTCGAGCCCCCATCAAACTGCTGCAAGTGCTCTACTAGAAGATTCGTTGGAACAGGTAAATTCCTATTTAAGATAATTGTAGCCGTTTTATTCATAATTCTAAGTCAAATTAAAAGCATTAATATATCTAAAAATACTTTCTTTAACTGCATTTTTTAAATAGTCATCTAAACCATTTATTTTAGATTTTGCCTCAGTTTTAAGTGCAATACATTGGTCAGTCGCAAACACATAATGACCAGCAATGATAGCCCGATCAAAATCATCTGCTGCTGTATCTTCTAGCATCCATTTTTTCCATTTTTTAGAGTCATATGAAATTTTTATAAACTCATCTAATAAGCTAATGCATCCATTTTTTTGCAATATACTTACAAATGCTCTTGTCTCAGCAACACCAAATTCAGGCGCTACATTTGCAGCATGTATTCCTAATCTTGGCTGCCACTTCAATGACTCTGTTGAAAGGTAATCAGTATTATGCTCCTTCATAAAAATTCCATATTTTTTACAAATATTGATCATTTTAGGAATTTGAATCTCGGGAGGTAGTTCATTTTCTACTCTTATTGGCGAGTCAAATGAACCTATATTCTTAGATTCCATTACCCTAGTCCCAGCCTGAATAACAATAAATGAAGGAAATGGCATCTTATTAATCTTACAAAATTTACCCATTTCTTCCAGTGTATATTCTAATTCTTGTTGTGTGTTATTACTGCCACTTTGCTCCTCAGTTCCAATTTCAAATATAATATCCTTATTTGTTTGTTGGGCATATGACCAACAAAAATCATACAGCTCGTAAACTCTTTCTAGGACTTGATCTATATTAGGTTGGGAGTATATATCAATGCTTGGATCAATATGCAGCATACTAAAACCAGCATCAATGTCGGCCCTGTAAGAATCCTTTGAAGATTGCATCGCATCTTTTAAGGTCATATTCTGACTAATTTCAAGCTCATTTTGCCATGGACCTCCATGGTCCCTTGCTAAGATAATATTTCGATTTATGTCTTTTTCCAATACATAATCTGCAAACTGCTTTGTTGTCCAATTTTCAACATACCCACCACCAAATTGTTCTGAGTCAATCTGCCTTCTGCTTGCAATTAACATTAGTGGGGTTTTGTATTGATCTGCTAGATCTATAGCAGCATCTACACAATTTTTACTCATTGGGCCAACACCAAGCAATGTACAATTTTTATCTTTCCTATAGCTTTTTAAGCGATTTTGAATTATCATGCAGTCCATTCCCCTAGATCAAGCTTACCAGCTGGGAGTGTATCTGGCTCATAAGGAGTAAAAAACTTTTTCATTATATGCAGACAAGCTTCTGCTACAGCCCTTTCACCTCCCGACCTTTCTGTTATATAGTTTGCATGTTTTTTTGCCGTATTATCAGAATTTGCAGTAGCTATGGAATAACCAACTTCCTTCATTACATAATGGTCAAAAATTCCATCTCCCATATAAATTACCTCCTTTGGATCATAAAACTCTCTAATCCACTCAATTCTTTTAATAGTACTAACAAGATTAAGTTTAAAACCCATATCTTCTTCAATTCTCTTTTGACTTATTGAATAACCTTTTTTATCACCAGTTACAAACCTTATTTCAACAAATGGATTAAGAAGACCAAGGCCATCATTATCATCTGGACCAAAGACTTTCATGGACTTTCCATCTTCCGTATAGAGGAATTGCCCAGTAGTCATTACCCCATCAACATCTAAGATAAAGCAACTAATCTTTGAACTCATTTAACCACCTTTTTTAATAGTTACAATATAGTAAGTAGAGAAATACTTCCAAAAGGAAAAACTTTCAAGCTTAAATAATAAATTATAAATAGTTTTACCAATATTGTTATTTGGGATAATTTTTTTCTCAAAAGTTGCATTAAATGTTCGTTCTGATAATATTGTTACTTTTCCATAATTCTGGAAACGCCTCCACCAGAAAATGCTCTTCCTTCTAAAGTAAATTTTATTGTTAACATTCTTTATTAAAGATAATTTTGCTAGAATATCTCTTAAAAGTGATTTAAAGCTATGCCATACAAATATTGGAAAAGTAATAATTTGTTGTAATGAAAATGGATTTGAATATACTATAATCACAGAACCTTGGGGCCTAACATATTTAATTAGCTTCTCCACAAAATCATGCTGCTTAGTAATATCCACATGATATAAAGTATGCAATGATATTACTGCATCAAAGTGATTAATTTCTAAATCTCCATCGAGAAAATCTAAATTATAAAAAAAACTATCTTTTTGCCCTGAATTAACTAAATTTTTTTTTGCTTGATCAAGAGCCTTTTCGCTAAAATCAATACAATGCCTTTGTTGAAAATCTCTTGAATACTCTATCAGCTCAGGAAGATGTAATGCACCAGAAGCAACATCTAATAATTTATTTTTTTTACCACTAACTTTATTCAATTGTTCTAAGACTCTATTCCTAGTTTTTGCATTATAAGCTCGGCAAGACTCATTATGGTTGGTATTAATTTCTTCATCAAGAATAACACCATTTTTTGAAGAAACTTCCCATCCTTTAGCATTATAATATTCATACACATTTTTTTTATTTTGCCTCATCTAGACATTACCATAACGACTATTTTTTATCATCGTGTAACCCTTAATTAATTCACCTATTCCACGATCTAAAGAAAATTTCTGCTTAAATCCAGTTGATTCAATTTTTTCATTAGAAATAATATAATTACGCTGATCTGGATCACGACCAACTTTCTCATCAATAAATATAAAATCTGGTAGTTGCTTCTTAATTATTTGACATAACTCTTTTTTAGAAACATTAGCATCAGATAATCCCACATTATAAATCTCACCCTTCATTGACTCATGATTATTTATTGCATGTTGAAATACCCTAGACACATCACGAACATGAATATAATTTCTCTTAAAATGACTTTCAAATAAAACTACAAACCCATCATTTACTGCTCTATAAGTAAAGTCATTTACTAACAAATCAATTCGCATTCGAGGTGACATTCCAAAAACTGTTGCTAGTCTGAAGCTTATAGCATTAGGATGCTGCATTAGTTTCTTTTCAACTTCAACCTTTTCAATTGCATATTGTGAAATTGGGCGTAGTGGGGAATCTTCATTACAAAGATTATCCTTATCTCCAGTTCCATAAGCACTATTTGTCGTTGGCATTAAAACAATTTGATCCTTTGTCAGCATGCTAATCATTAACTCAATTGCATCATGATTTATAGTAGAGGCACCAATTGTATCTAAATTACATAATGGGGCGCCTACTAATGCAGCTAATGGTATTACTATGTCAGCACTTTTCATTAAAGGCGCTATAGTACTCTTTTGGCGAATATCACCTTTGACAACAGTAAAATTAGGGTGATAGCAACAGTGATTGAGACTAGCCTGCTTAAACATAAAATTATCTAAAACGGTGACTTTATGACCGGCATTGAGAAGGTCTGGAACTAGAGAAGAGCCTAGGTATCCAGCACCACCAGTTACTAAAATATTGTATGACATTATGTACTAAACCTTAAAATATTTAAACTCTTATATGTTAATTTAATACTGGTGAATAAAGTTAGAATATTCAAAAAAAACACTAAAGAACTTTTTTAGAATTAATCATATTAAAGGTGGATTTTTAATAACGCTACTTCAACTTTTTAATTGTAATAATTACTCTCTTGTTTTGATCAATACAAATCCCATATTCTGCACTAAGATCTCCCTATAAATTTCAGTTAGAGCGAAAATGAAGATTTAATTTATTAAAAGTTCATGTGCACGATAATAATCTTCTGGAATTCCTATATCAATAAAAATACCCTCAAACTCTTTACCAAATAATTTCAAAGAATTATTAACTAATTCAAATAAAATATCATCCTCAAATGAAAATTTATCGCCTAACTGATAATTGAATGAATTAAAAATAGTTGGTTCAACAATATAAACCCCACCATTTACTAAGTCAGAATCTGAAGCTAATGAAATGATTTCACCTTTAGAATCAATATCAATTCCCATATAACGCTTCTTAGGATTTGTCCTAAAAAGTGATATTGTTAAATTAGAATTATTAAAGGAGTGAAATTTTTCAAACTCAATCAAGTCAATTTTAAAAAAAGTATCCCCATTAATAACCAAAACTGGTTTTTTTTGGTTTTTTAAGGCTTTCATTAGCCCTCCACCTGTTCCAAGTGGAGTATTTTCTTTTGAGTACTCAATAGAAACATTTTTATATTTATTGCCAAAATGATCAATGATAATTTGACTCAAATAGCCAACAGAAATTATTATTTTAGTAATGCCTTGATGAATCAAAAAATCAATTTGATACTCTAAAAAAGGCCGGCCATTAATAGGTGCCATTGGTTTTGGAAGCTTAGGAATAGTTTTTTTAAGTCTAGTTCCAAGGCCTCCTGCCAAGATAATAGAAGTTGTAATCACTACTCTACTGAATTTAAAATATAACAAATTTCATCGATATCATTATTATTTAAATCTGGAAAGTTTCCTATATAAAATCCAAAAAAATGAATATGTTCAGTCTCTGGAAAATTTAGATAACTATTTTCTGGAAGTAATTTTTTAATATACGGCTGACGTGTTTGATTGCCACCTCCAGCACTTCCACGACGATACTCTATTCCTGATTCATTCATTTTAGCCATAAGTCTTTCCACAAAACTATTATCAGGTTTTTTTAAAATTAAATTAAAAGCATAATTACTTGAACCATTTAATTTAAAGTCAGTACGATATTTATTAGGATCTAACTGGCCAATAAATCTATGCAAGTTTTTAGTTCTCTTAATAACTATTTCATCTAGCCTCTTAAGTTGGCTTATTCCCATAATTCCACCAATTTCATTGTTTCTCATATTGTAAGCAGGAAAGGAAAAAATAAAATCTGGGTTTAGCTCTGGATTATCCTTGATATATTGTTTGCGAAGTTTAGGATCATTAGCTTCTCGAACCATACCATGAGAACGAAGCATCCTTAATTGCTGGTATATTTCTGGATCATTAGTGCAAACCATTCCACCCTCAATGGTACTCATATGATGTGCATAAAAAAATGAAAAATTTGAAATCCAACCTATACTCCCTGCCTTTTTACTATTGTGAGTTGCACCATGTGACTCACAAACATCTTCAATAAGAGGAATATTTTTTAACTCAAGCTCATTAATTAACTCATCAGTTAGGCCATCGAAGCCTTGAGCATGGGTTAAAAAAACTGCTCTAGTATTGCTTGATATTTTTGAGACAACATCATTTGCATCCATCGCTAATGAGAATGGATCTGTATCTACAAAAACTGGGGTAAAGCCATTCTGAAGAACTGACGAAATATCTGAAATCCAAGTCAAAGATGGAACAATAACTTCACCACCTTCAGGATGCTTAATTTTAAGAATTGTCATGGTAAGAAGATTGGCAGAAGAGCCAGAATTAACAAACACACTATATTTGACCCCAAGCCATTTAGACCACTCTTCCTCAAACTTTCTTACATATGGCCCATTAGTCAGAATTGGATCGTCTTTTTTTAAATGTTCAATTACAGCATCAAGATCTTCACGCAAAATATTATTACGCATTAAAGGGTATTTCATATATTAAATAATAAGCAAATTAATTATTTTACTACTAGTAAATTCATCAGAATCATTACTTTTTCTGTTAAAAATAAGATAACACTAATACGGAGACTGATGATGCCATGAAAACTGTATATTGTAATATGAATATAAAATTATGAACAAAAATTGATACTACTGCTTTAAAAGGAGTTAAAGCAGTAGATTATATTAAAAGTGAAGAACTAATTTTGTTTTTAAAGCTAATAAGGTATTTAAACTAAATAGTCAAATCTTTAAAATAGTACTTTAATTTAATAAACGTTCTCCAGCCTCTCTTATATCAGACAAGCCCAATCCATTTTCTTCAAGTAATTTGTCACGACCACCATTATCAAATATATATTTTTCAGGCAAGCATTTACTTACAATAGGTAAAAAAGTGCCTTTATTACTCAGCCCCTCAAAAACACATGCAGCTAAATTTCCTGATGGAGTCTGTTCATCAACTACCAATAAGGCCTTTGCAGAAATATTTAAACTATCTGGGAAAGACTTAGATCTTATCAAATCAATACAATAAAAATTTTCTGGATGTGCCTTTTGTATTTCTAAACACCTATGAAGCATAAAACCATGTGATACCAGTCCCACCTTATTAGAACTGGACTCTCCGAATACTCGAAAGCCTGCTTTTATATCATTAAGAGTCATTTCACCTATATCTGGAAGCTCTTCACGATCCAACCTTACATAGGCAAATTTTGGTGATGCTATTAGCTCAAGTGCAATCTGTTCTGTTGTCTGAGAATCTGCTGCAGTATATACAGAAGTTCCAACAATTGCTCTGGCACAAGCATAATCCTCATTAGCATAATGTGTTGGACCTGCGTCAGCATAACCAAGCCCAACTCCTACAGATAATAAACAAATAGGTAAGTCCATTAAGCCAGGACCGCACTTTGCTTGCTCTATAGCCCTCAAAGAAATAAAAGGCGCCATAGCGTAAGCGAAAACTTTTTTACCTTCTAAAGCTAGACCAGTTGCTACGTCAATCATAGCCTGCTCTGATATT
>Ga0209091_10001474_pt1 | contig 20604 bp, 16 predicted proteins | sample ArcticOcean_MG_C_6_FD_187438 | JGI IMG/M metagenome (GOLD analysis project Ga0209091, IMG submission 187438) | Marine microbial communities from western Arctic Ocean - ArcticOcean_MG_CB8_128 (SPAdes) (version 2) | ecosystem: Environmental > Aquatic > Marine > Oceanic | place: Arctic Ocean...
CACCGATGCCGGGTATGACTCCTACAATCGCACCAACGAATCCACCTCGTAGTCCGTCCCACTTGTAAGTCCAACTGTCTTTGAAGCCTTGCCATATACCTTGCCACTCACTAGCAATCTGTGGTATCTTAGTTTTGTGTCTATTTCTGTATGCTATTACTAGTTCTGGTACTGCGAGTACTCCTGCCAGTAGTGGAGCCATCTGAACTCCTGCACCAAGATACTCCCAACCTAATGTGAATCGTTCTGCGCCTGAGACAGGATGTTCTCCGATGAGTCCTACTGTTATGCCTATACAGAGTGCAATGATACCCCTGAACCAGTACTCACTACTCACAAAACATACAGTAGCAAATGCTAACAGTAAGAATGCTAACATCTCTGGTATGCCAAACGCCATGATTGCTGACGCATAGTAGGGTAAGAAAGCAAATACAAGTCCTCCCCAGATCAATCCGTTAGCAGTTGATGTAGCAAGTGCGGCACCTAATGCTCTACTTGCTTCTCCTTTCTGTGTCATTGGGAAACCGTCTACCATAGTAGCGGCACTGCCACCTGCTCCTGGTATGTTCATTACTACACTAGCAAAACTATCTCCGATAGCCGCGGCACATACAAGTGCTGTTGAGAATACTACTATCGTGTAAGGATCAGGGCGAAATATGTCAATATAACCGAACATGCTGATAAGACCTATGCCTGCTCCAGCGACAGGGATTATGCCGAACATAAAGCCAAATGCTGTACCTGCAAGTAACCAGGGGAGATATTCCATAAAATTTTGAGCCTTGTCGAAAATACTAAATAGTATTATAATTTATAAAAGTATTTATACTTTTTTCACAATAGAGAGAAAAAAACTGATGAACAGCAAAATTTTTAATTTAGTAATGGAAAATTTAGGAGAAGCACTAAATTTACCAAAATATGACGATGTAAAGGGTAGTTTGTCGGAACAATCAACATTTGAAGAAATGGGTATTACTCCAGTTAAGTTTGAAAAGTTCCAAGAAGATATATTAGACACACTAAGTTTAAAGTCTGCAACGATTCGTTGGGAAGGTACTATTGAAGATGTAGTTGGCCAACTAGATATCAACTACTCTACTATGTTCTTCGGAGAAGTTTGGAAGCCTAAGACAGAGAAGTATAGTTACACTGGCTGGGCATTAGTTGATGAAGTTAAGAAATTAAATCCTAAAGCAGTATTAGATGTAGGCTGTGGTTACAATCAGTTTAAAGAACGCATTCCAAACTTGATCGGTATTGATCCGTACAACAACATGTCAGACTATCAAGTAGACATCTTAGAGTATGCAAACGTTGACGAAAGTTTTGATGCGATCATTGCATTAGGTTCTATTAACTTTAATAGTAGAGAAGATATTAGACTTAGACTAGCAAACTGTGTTAAACTATTAAACAAAGGTGGTAAGATGTTCTTTAGAGTTAATCCCGGCATTCAGCACAAGAAAGGCCCTTGGGTAGAAGTGTTTGCTTGGAGTTTTGAAGAAGCACACAACTTTGCTAAAGAGTTTGGATTAGAACTAGAAACGTTTAAGCAAGATTCAAACGATAGAAAGTATTTTGTGCTGAGTAAGCCTGCTTAAACTAGATAGTTTAGTTGACTTGTCTTTGTAGTCGTTGTTAGTCTACCATTCTGATCATATAACGTAACTGTGTATTGAGTTTGAATAACTTTGTCACCGTCTGGTGTACCAATTACTCTTTGAATTGTCTGTGTTCTATTTGTAGAAGTAGATATACCTACTATAGGTTGAATTGATTCGATGCTAACCTGTCTTAACTAAACGTAGACTTCCGATTCTATAATCAGGAATACTGTACATTCGTTTCATTAACTGTCTTGCTTCAAAGTGATTTTGTGCTGACACAGTGAAGTCCATATTCCCTGTGTAGCCTGGCTGTTTAACAAAAACAGTTGCTACATATAAGTGATAGGGTTTTACAACTTCTGATGCTCTCATATTATTTCTTCGGCTTGTTACTTACGTTCTTAGCCTTTCCCTTACGATTCTTATTAGGATCTGCTTTTTTCTTTCTCTTTACGGCATTAGCAATATCTTTCTTGCCACCAGAGTTACGTAGACTTGCGGCTTTACTTTTTGATAAACACTTAGGTTTGCCCTTGCCTTTACCATCACCACATTTACCTACACGTTCTCCCTTAGTATTGTAACGATCCCAGCCACCGCCACCGGCTCCGCCTTTCTTGCCTTTACCAAACCATGCACGTAAATCTTCTGATATAAATTCAATGGCTCGCATTTACTTTTTCTTGCCGCCTTCGCCCCAGTTACTTGCGCCTGCTTTACGACACTTAACTAAAGCTCCACTAGCATATGCACTAGGCCATACTTTATATCTGCTTTTTACTTTGTGATAACATGCATCTTTTTCACCTGCGGCTTCATCGAACTGTGATTCAGAAATCATTTCTCCATCTTCGTAAATACTTTTTTCTGGCTTACCGTGTTTAGGTTGAAAGAATGTCAAAATTGTATCGAACTGTTCTTTGCTCATAATAGCAACTTGTTGCATCTTTTCTCTGTCAGCAGGCTTCATGTCCATGTACTTGTCCATAAACAAGTTAATATCTGCTATCGGAAGTTTGACTTTTGTACCGTCTACAAATTTAATTAAATGATCTCCGTCAACATCTTGTGCTTTTCTTAATTGCATAAGAATGTGTTGTACTTTATCTGCATCTGGATCTTCTGGTTTTTCATCTTCATCATCATCATCAAAGTCATCAACATCAGGACGTTTTTTACGTTTTGCTTCTTTAATTCCTGACAGTCTTGTTATTTCGTTTAATTCATCTTCCGGATAATCTGCAATAATTTCAGCATGATCCCAATCGCCTTTATATTTTTCATCAAATTCTTCTTTGCTCATTTGTTGTGCATCAGTAACAACATCTTTAACCCTGCCTTCTTCCATAAACTCAGGATGATCAAGTTTATCCATAAACTGATCTCTATGCTTCATAGCCATTTCTTCTGCTTTATCTCTATTAAAGTAAACCCAAAGTGGTTGCTTACCGATAATATTTCCTAAGTCTGAAGAGGACATTGCTTTAATTCTTTTTGTTGTTCCGATATCACCTACTTCTTCGTCAACTTGAGGGTCATTTCGTACCTTAGTAATCTCTTCACCTGTATGACCACAAGGCTCACAACCTTCACCTTTACATAGATGACATACTTGAGGATTGCCCCCTTCTGGTTTAGTGTGACCGTGTGTCGGATCGTATTTCTTTAAGTCTCTTTCGCTACTGTGTTTGCTATTAGTAGTTGGCTTCTGTGCTTCGTTAGTATTAGTGTCGCCACGTGCGTCACTTGCAATACCCATTACCATACCCGGTGAACCATCACCTTTGTATGAGTTTTCACTCAGATAATTTAGTCCTGATGTCTTTTTGTATTTGTCCATAATAGTATTTATCTCTGTATTGATAAGAAAGGATTAATCACGTATTGACCCATCTCACTGATTAGCCCTTTCTCTAACTCGTCAAACATTTCGTCTGTCATGTATTTTCTGCGTAATTCAGATGATGAGAATCTACCCCATAGATGAACTTCTACGGGTACATCTCCTTCAAGTTCTAGTATGGCATGCATACGATGTCTACCTTCATGTCCTGTTACGCTAGTTGGACGAGTAAAATCTGCTGGCTCTTCTTCCCATGCATCTGGTATCTCTATGTCTAAAAATGGACTGCCGATGCCTTCCCCTGCTTTTATCTTTTTAACAAGTTCTTGGTATCCGTCTGATCGATAACTACCTAATGGTTTTGCTAATTTTAAGAACACACTTGGCTTCATCATTGTTCTAAAGCCCATGTAATCTATATTAGAGTTGTTGGGTGTAGAGCCTAAGCCTCTTTCATTATCTAAGTTATATTCGTCAAGTGCTGATACTCCTGCGGGTACAGGTGCGTCTGTGGGGAGAAAGAATTTATGTTTACCTTTAGATGCTTTCTTAAGTTTATAAGCAGGCATAGTTTTGTAATCAGGTATCCCTGCAAATCCTTCACTTAAAAATTCAAATGCTCTCATATGTTCTGCTCTAAATCGTGGTCAATAGTTGCTTCATATGAACTCTTATATAATAGTTCATAGTTTGCACCAACAATGTCATTACGAGGTGTAACAAAGTTATAGTTGTATTTATCTAGTATTGCCTTTTGAATCGGAGCATCCATTGCAATAGTTTCTAAGACCTTATTCTGTACTTTCATAAACTCATGGAAAATTCTTTTATCATTATACAATGATCCAGACATAATATCCATATTACTAGTGATAACACGTGTATAGAGTTTAGGAGTGGAAAGTTTCGCCAATGCATCCTCAAAGTCTTCATACGATTTTTTTATCGTTTTCGGATTTAAATAATGACCACTGTTCCCATAGCCAAACCAAACATTCATAAATTTATTAACAAGAGCAGTAAAACCGGTTACTGCTTCAAAGCCGCTTCCACTATGTAAAGCTGAATGTTTATCGTCTTCTTGAGGTAAAGAATATGCTGAACCATACATACTATGTTTACTACTAATATCTAATCTCAGTTTCTCTCTCATGTTTGGAGTATAACGATCATAGTATTTTAAAGATAATACAAGCATATGAGGAATAAAATCTCTTACAAACATTTCATTACCGTTTACTCCATACATAAAAATATCAGGCATCTGGTCTTGCATCTTTAGTTGTTTAAAAGAGGGTATCATATCTTGTCTTCGACATGAAGAATCAACTAGATGTTCTAAGCATTCTTTTTTGTTATCCTTTATATTATATGTGTAATGATGTGTATTGGGAAAGTTATCTTGTGTAATTTTTATAAATTTTTTGTGTTGTGTTCCAGAATCACATGGATTCACATCGTAAAGCATTTGAAGATCATCATGGAAAAATACTCCTTGCAATGCAGAGTCTATACCTTCACTTAGTGAACAATATCTTACTGGATACTTTTCTTTGATTATATCCGAATGTTCTTTCATACAGTTCTGTATGTAAGTAGTTAGATTACAGAGTATATCTACGTCAGTATAAATTTCTTGTGCAAAAGCATCCTTAGCATCTTGTATGTAATCATATTTAGGATTCCAAATATGAATATGATCATAATAAGTTGTACATTCTTCATCTGAATGTTCACGTTCCCACTTGTCTGCTTGAACGCTTTTCCTAATAATATCTTCTTTTTTAATTGTCATATATGGAAGATAGTTAGTAATTTCTACTCCGTACTTGTCACTAACAAATAACTTATGATTTTGAAAATAGTCTAATGCTAACTCATAACTATCTTCAGTAGCCAGAGAGAGGCCAGAACTTACTAATTTTACTGCAAAGAAGTTTCCGTTTGCTTCTTTAAAACTAAAGTTTTCACATACTTCTTGCATGTCTCCTTCAATGAGATAACCACAATATAATACTATATGATCAGGTCCAACCCACATCTTAACTTTATTGTCACGTATAAAATACCACTCACCATAACTTTCTATAGTTTGTTGTTTAGTAAACTTAGATTTATCTTTGCATAGAAAAAATCTCATCGTATTCTCTTCGTTCCTTGTTTAGTACGCAATGTAGCCAACACATACTCTTCTCCTAGACTCTCAGATATTTCATCGATCATTTCATTTAATAGTTGTTTGTTGTTATTGTATTGAATGTCTGGGGGCAACGTTCGATCTACAGAGTGAATAAAAATATGACCTTGATCATCGATAACAGTAACAAATCCTGTATCTTTAGGGTAATGCTTTTCTGATAAGTTGCGTTCTATATACTGACAAAAGAATTCTTTGCATACTCTAGGTTTGTTCTCTTGTATTGAACAACCAGTCTCGCAGAGTTTGTTACAGGTGCTCCAAGCACCGAAGTCTATATCAAATTTTTCTGCTTCATCATAGATGTCTGTTATTTTCCAATCACCTGTAAATCCTACAGTCTGACAACATGTTGTACAGTCACCACATCTTGGCTCTGTTGGAGCAATCATCTCTATCCCCAGCCAAAGTCAGCATCATTGTCTTGGGCGAATTTAATTATTTTAATTAATTGATCTACGTATGCAGTAACCTGATCATCAGTAGTACCCATGTTATATAACATTGGGCCTTTTCTTCCTATTGTATCCATGCCAGCTTGGTCTTTATATGTACCTATTTTTCCACCTGATTGTGATCCTGGCTCTGCGTATTGTGATCTATCTGAATTTTTTAATTGAATTAGTTTACGCATAAGAGCAGGTAAATCTTTGTTTTCTATAGATCCTGCATAATCTTGTTCTAATCCTAACATGTCGATAATTTTAAATGCATTACTATTGCTGACATTCATTTCAGGAGCATCACTTACAAACTCATCTCTTTTACCTTTGCCTTCACAGTAATCGCACTTTGCTTCATCATAGAATTTGTCTTTGCCTGTACCATCACATACCCAGCATTCAACTGGCTGACGTTTACCGAAGTGACTCATGTCATGTACAGTTCTACCTTGTTCATCCTCATAGGACTTCGTCACTGAAAAGTCAATGCTTTCATTCAGTTTTCTAAAGTCCCTAGATTTCATTTTTTAAATATACCTTTCTGTTTATTGTTTCTGTTATCTTTATATTTAGCGGTGGGTAACTTAGTCTTCTTTTTACCATAGACATCACCGATCGTATGCATACGTTTACCGGGCTTACTTGCACTATATTCAACATCTGCTTCATTAAGTTGATTTGCAAGTTGATATAAATCTCTATTATCTAATGGCTCCATGTCTACTTCATCACCTTTATCGGGCATATCAAAATCGTCATTGTTTAATTTTGTTTCTAACTCAGCCATTAATCTATCAGCCTCTTCTTCTCCGGTAGTATTTTTAAATGCATTATAAAGTGCTTTAGTCCCCATTGTTGTTCCACCGATGACGGCATTAATTGTTATACCCACTATTAGTTGTATGAGTGCTAATATACCAGTAATAGTTAATCCTACTGTAGTTGTAAACAACCATGTGAGAAGCCACATAGAGAACCGCTTCACACCAATTCTTGCCAAGAGTCCGGCTAATCCTCTAAGTAGTACCACAACAGCAGGATTTTCATTTAACTGTTCTGTTTCATGTAGTTGCCAATCATTACCTTTAGAAGTAATTTCTGCTATATCGTTTGGTAAATCCCATGGCCCGTAAGTTTTATGTTTTTTAACTTCATTAGCCATTTCTTTTCTTGTATATCGTTTGAATTCTGATCTGTTAGCAGGATTAATGTTGCCTGCTTTGTAATATTGTTCTTTACGCATTACAATGTTTCTACCATTGCTTTTATCAATAACTATATCACCTACTTCATTCCATGCATGACCATGTTTAACTCCTTCAATCTCACCTTGACCAGTAACAACAGCATGTACTAGTGTCATGTTGTCCATGTGATCTTTGCCGAAAGGGTTAGAGTTCATCAATTCTTTTAAAGCAGATTCAAAGCAATCTCCACCATTCGATAAATCTTTTTTACTTTCTTGTAAAAATTCTTTTGCTCTCATCGTTAATCCCCTGTTGGCTTCTCGCCTGTTAAGTACGGCTTTGAAAACCATAATTGAAACCACTCGGGCGTACCGGGTTGAATGTTTTTCTCTTTCATTATCTTTGAAATCTGACTTGCGGTTTTAGATATGTTTGAACCCATTGATTCATCACCTTCAGTCTGATAAGGCTCGTACACTCCTGCTAGTCGTTTAATCTCAGCTAATTCTTTAACTTGTAAGAACTCGCTTGTTCTTGGGAACTTCTTGCCTTCTTTGACTAACGTTAATGGATTATAAATTTGTCTTGCTCTCTTATATAGTTCTGCAAAGTCTACATCTGCTACTGCAGGATACTCGGGTAAACCTTTGCGTTGCTCTGCTCTCCAACTTGGGTTGAGCCAGTTCATAATTAATGGTCTAACATCTTCATCAGGACCCATGCCATATAAATCATCATGGAACCCATCGTCACCAATAACATCATACAATACATCTGCGGCATCATGCCCTTTATTACTTTCCCACTTTCTATGCTTTTGTTGAGACATTCCACCTGAACAATCAATGTTGTCAGGTATTCCGTTTGGATACTTTTTAACCATTGCTTTTAGTTTTTCTATTTTCTGTTGAATGTAATCGTTTGTAAGATGTTCAGGTCTATTATCTGCATCTGGATTTAACATTTCTGTCCATCGTGCTAAGTCATCTTTGATGTCGTACCCTGCTCCACATCCATGTCCACCGCACATGTCACAACCTAAATCAGGATCATCATCTCCTCCACCTCGTAGTAAAGGTTCTTTTAATAACTCTAATGCTTTCTCTGCATCAAATGCCCAAACGTTTTCTTGTACTTTCTTTTTGCCTACGTTTGGTATTTTGTTTTTACCTGTAATCAATGGTCTGTTAATAGTCATTTCTCTTAACTTGCCGTCTCTAACAATGCTATCATACTTAGGCTTTGATATTGCCCACTCGCCATTCTTCATAAAGAAGCCGAGTTCTTTTAATTTGTTATTATCATAACTACCTGCTAAACGTATGTTCTTTAAGAATACAAGTTGACCGTAATTAGGTTTGTTTTGTTTGTTTTTTTCTTTTTGTAGTTCCCAGTATTTTTTGTCTCCTAAACTTTCACGTAATACTTGAGACATTATAGCATGAAATTCATGTTCACGCAACCATTTATTTGATTTTGAGTATTGATCGAATATAGGTTTTAATTCAGGGAAGATACCTACTTCCGGATCAAAGAATAATGCTTTCTTCATCTCTTGTGTTAAGTTATACTTAGAATAGTTTGCGGAATTTGAATCGAGTATATATGCAACGCGGTCATTTGCAAAGTAAATCATAAATTGATTTTCTTTTGAATCTCGGGGCCCGTTTGTGGCATCTAAAACTTCATGGGTGAAATCCCAGGGTAAATCTATTCCCCGCTGTCTTAATCCTCTCATAAGAGTACTCCATGGACTAGCAACTCTCTGTATTTTGCCATCGACTCTTTTTCTCTTTTGTTGATCAGATATAGGATTCAGTGTTATAAGATATCCAGTGCCCGCGGGTAAAATTTTATGAGGCATATCCATACCATAACCATGTGACTCAATGCCTAAGCCATCAGGCATTTTAAATTCTTTTATACTTTTAATCCAAGACTTGCCATCATTGTTTAATGCCGGCTTACCTGCTAATGCTGTAACTTGCCTTGGTCCCCATGTCTGTGTGGGCATTGCACCCATTGCTTTTAATTCTTTCTTAGGTATGATCTTTTCTATGTTAGGCAATTCTCTAGCCATGTTTAAGAATTTAGCATTAGGAACTTGCATATATCCATTTGACGCTATCCGTCTGCCACCACCGCCGTTAATAGTTAAAAATCTAGTAGCAGACTCAGGCTTAATCAGAAGTGTAGTGTTATTCATTTTGTATTGATTCATTTTACGAAACGTATTATTTTGGTCGTTTTCAATGCCACGCATATCGTTAAGTGCTTCTTTATAATCTGAATTTTGTAAACTGTATTGACTTTTCTCGTCATTTAATTTATACTCTGCTCCACCGAAGCCATCTTGTCTTCCCTGCCACATGTAAAGAGGATTACTGATGCCAATTTTTCCGATACCAACTAAGTTTATACCATATACTTTTGGCATCTCTTTTTGCTCATCTGTTAATTGATCAGTTGTTATAGGTAAGAAATTAATAAATTGACCTATACCTTTAGTTTCACTATTTCGTATTTCTGCTTTGTCTTGTAACCATTTATATAACTCTGGGTTTTGTTTTGCTCTACTAAGATATGAGTTGTTATTAGTATTAGAACTACCATCCTCTAATGATGAAATTGTACTAAATGACTTTATTACGTCATTTTCAAATTCTTCTTTTGATGTCAGTCGGGTATCAGTTTCTCTGCCGCCAGATGCTTTTACTTGTAATTCAACAATGTCTTTTAAAGGATCTATTAGTAACGGTACATTTAGATATGGATTACTTTCTGTACTCTCAAAGTTTATAGCATATGAATCTCTATTCCAGGTCTCATTTTCTTCGTCATAACCTTCTTCGTCTGATGCTAACTTTCTAAAATTTGCACCGATATCATTGCCCATGCGGCCGCTATCATTAGGGCCAAGTGATGATTGTTTAATGTCTCCGTGCTGTCCTCTTAGAGGATTGTTTACTGGAGTAATAATATAGACATCACTGCCGTCTTTGTTTTTAAATGTATATAATCTGTCTGTTCCAAACTCAACGACATCTTCTTCAGTTACATTTTGAGTTCTAATGTCACCAACTTCTATACCCTTTTCTGTAAGTAATTCTTTTAATTCTGGAAAACGTTGCATCAATGCATTGTATGCAGGAGTATTAGGGGTCATACTACCCTCAATTCTTCCAGTATATGCCTCTTCCATTTCATGGCCAGGAGTCTTTGTTTGTCCGTAATAACTTCTATCAGACTCTCCCTCTCCCCTAACTAATTGAGTAAATCCTCTATCACCGTAACCCTTAACTCTACCATACTCAGTAAATACTGATTCTCCATTTTCAAATGCAGGTTGTTGTGATGGGTCAAATGTAAAGAGAGTGTAGAATTCTCCTGTGTATTCTTCTTCATTAGGTACAATGTATTGTTTTTCAACACCGGGCACTGTTTGTGTAGTAGTCTCTAATTTAAAGTTATCGAACTGTTCTACATTTTCTTCTATGTTGCCTTCTTCGTCGGGCTTAGAAGCAAGTGCTGGATGAGGAGTTTTAGGATGTATGTTCTCATCTCTAACCATCTTTCTAAGTTCTGGATAATATTTAAAAAAGTCTATAATTTCTTTGGGCGATAATTTAGTTTTATCTGCTGTTGCCTTCGTGTCTACGGCTACAAAATTTTGCTGACCAGCATCTTGGAATCTACCATACTCATCAACTTCTTTCTCTTGCATGTAGTTTTTACCGAATCTTTGAATGTCGATACTACTAATCTTTCCGTACTTACCTCTATTATCTTTTAATGCTAGATCAATAAAGAATGTATCTCCTACTACTCCGAAAGGATTTTCTTCTTTTGGTCTTACTTCAAACATAGGTAAAGTATGAGTCTCACTAGAATTTCCATACTGTTTGATATCAACACGTTCATTGTCTACTTCCGCTTCAGGTGCAAATGTCCATGCGGGTACGCCTTCAAGTCTGCTATGACTATTGTACTGACTAAATTCTGTAGGTTGATATTCAGGATCTCTCTTACGAAATGCTTCCCAATCTTTTAATTGCATCTGTCTAAGTTCAGGGAACATTCTTAATACATGTTGCTGGTCTTTATATTCTTCTAACTTAGTTTGACGTCCGTTAGAATCAGAGTGATATGTTTCCGTATACTGGGGTCTTTCAGGAGACCAACTAATCGCATAACTTTCCCCTGCTTCTGAATCTTTAGGTTGTACAATGTAGTTACGCATTGATTTTACATTATTTTGTAAGTCATTTCCACTATAGTATGAGTTAGAATTCGGGGGTGTTTGAACTTTACCGTAATCTTTAATAGTGCCTGAAGGCACTTCTTTTATTTTCGGTGTTGCTAACTCTGTTTCTTTGTAGAAATCTTTTAGTCCAGGATGTTGTTCTAAGTATGATATAGATGGTAGAAAATCTAAAGCATTCTGATCATTGCGATGATCACTTGGATTGCCGCTATATAATCGTTGGAATGATTTATCTCCCATGTCTCCATACTCTTCTCCTTGTGCATTTACTAATGAACGGAGTTGAGCATCTCCTGTGATTCCACGTATTGAATTTGTTTTGACAGGCTCGACAGAATCTACTTCACCTGTCCTCATGTCTCTGTTAATAATAGTGGCTGTTCCGTCTCTTGTACTTACAACATAATCTAATACAGGCTTGCCATCTGATGTTTGATGACTTTTAATTACTACGTCTTCTTTTTTGTATAACTTATAAGGTAAGAATGCGGCAGTTTTTCTTAAGGCATTTTGATTATATTCTTTTATGTCACCGCCGTTATCTTTAACTACCTTGGCCTGCTCTTTTATTTTCTTTTGTATAACTGTACCGTATATGTCAATTAATTCAGGGTGTTCTAATGTAAGTTCATATGGATTCAACTGTAACTGAGCGCCGGAGCTTTTTTTCCTTTGGCCCTCTCCAGGAGTACCTGGAAGTGGGCTTGTACGCATTGCTTCAATTCTTGGAGCATCATCTCTTCCAGTTGTTGCTTTTACTGAAGTCTTATGACCGTGTTTATCAGTCATAACAATAACATTTTTATGTTGTTCTATCGACGCCTTGTTCTTAGTGTTAGTTACTGTCGGATTAGAAACGATGTTAGCACCTTCAATGCCGAACTTAGTAACTAAATCAGGGTACTTAGTAAACAAATCGTGTTCTTCAATAGTAGATAAATCTTCATTATGACCATAACCAGTACTGGTTATCTTTGTGACCTTCATTGATCCATCAGCATCTTTCTCCATGCCAAAGATTTGATCTGTATCAGTAGGCTTGAACAAGTAATAAGGTGCGTTGTTCTTTACATATTCTTCTACTTTAAAGTTAGATCCATCAAATGTTCTTTTAGGTTGTTGTAACCAAAGAAGACCGAATTTTTCTGCTTGTTCTTTAAATGCATCTTTAATTGCCGGGAAGTCTTCCGCTAATTTATATAATTGTGCATTATTTAAGTAATCATCCTTTTCATCTGCAACGACACCGTCTTCAAAATGAAATTGATATTTCTCTCCTGCATGATTAGGTCTGCGTGGTATAAGCATATACAGCGGACCCTTTCTATTATATGAATCAAAGTAATTATGACCTCTTGTTGATGCTGTACACCAACGAGTTCCTCTACCGTAACGACATGATGCTTCTCTATCTAATGGATGAATAACTAAGATACCATTTTCATCATATATCTTTTCTGCATTGTATTTTTTCTTTTTCCCTTCGTCATCATCTATCAAGTCATTAGGAAATGTATCTATCTCATTCATAAAGTCATCAAAATTACTATACTGGCCGATGTCAGCATTCTTTAAATGACGTTTTATTTTTAACTTGTGAAACTTATCTAAGTAATCAGCAATCGTTGATACTACATCTTCTAAAGGCATAGTATTATTAGAATATGTTCTCACTAACCATTGAACATAATTTTTATTTTTAGTAGGATCTGTTTCTTCTATTTTTGTTAATATTGAGACAGCAAGTTGATTTTTTAAAATTGCTAATTTTTCTTTTTCTTTTGCTAGTTCTTTTTCAGTTGGAGCGGGCTTATCGGGATCCGGCTTTGCAAACAACGGCCCTAATTCAATGTTTTGTATTGCATCAACTAGTTTTTTTGTTTTGGGTGTAAGTATACTTGGATCATTATCTGCATCAGCCATGAATCTCTGAATGAGTGGCTCGCCCATTTTCTTAGCAGTAATATCTTGCTTATATTCCAGTATTATATTTTCAAACTGATTTGAGAGCATGTTTACTCCCTAGATGTCTTTAATGTACTTCGTATCATCCATTGATGTTTATTGTGGGCGTCTATTCGTTCAGCAATAAAATTTGAAATACCATAGTGTTCTGATTCTTCACATGAATCATAGCATACTTTTAGATGTTCGATTAGAATTGTATTATCTGAATACAGTTCAGCAAACATTAACTCTGCTCTAGGTATCTTTAATTGATCTGGTATCAATGAGAGTTCTGCGTAACGTGATATTGAGCCTGGAGTATATGATTCTAGTGTACGAATATATTCAGCAGTTCTGTCAATTGCGTTTTCATATACTTCATGGTTCAAATCATCAAAGAATTTATGATATTGAGGGAAATTAGATCCTTCAATATTCCAATGAAAGTTTTGTGCTTTGATCACAAATGCATATGATGTTGCTAATAGTATTTTAAGGTTCTCTGAGAGCATTATATTCGTTCCTGTTACATGTATTTATCGATTAGTTCTTCTATGGTAGCATTTACCTTAATCGCAGGAATCGTCTTGTAGTTGAGTTTTTTGTATGCATCGTATCTGTGATGACCGTTTATGATATAACCTCGTTTATCAATGACTATAGGTTTTTCTTGACCTTGTTTTAATAATTTTATAGCCTTCTTAGTGTATTTCTTTAAACGTTCATTTTGTGAAGGCCTAAGTTTATCAATAGGAGCTTGTATTTTTTGTGTGGTGTATTCTGAGTTTTCAAAGTCAGTAATGTTAAGTTGTGGCAACTCATCTCTAGGATAAATTTTATCTAATGCTTCTACAAATGCTAGTTCTCTTTGTTTTGCAGGCGCCAAACTATTATTTGGTCTATTTGTTATAACACCTGGTCCCTCTGGAGATAAAATATGACATTGTTTTACTTTTTCACCATTGATTACACTAGCAACCCATTTTTCAGTTCCCATAATAATATCAGCATCAATTGCTACTGCTGGTTTTGTAAGAAAACCAAATTGCATAATATACTTTTCGTATCCTAGATCAGACACAGATGTTGCTTGTATTTTAGGAATAGACATTTGCCATGTCTCATTGATTTTATTGATTATGTTCTGAGGTAATCTTGTTAATAACTGCAAGTTCTCTGTGTTTTGCAATAGACCGTAGTTATCTAAACGTTTTAGCCCTTTGTACTTCATTTCTCCGACAAAGTTTTCTCCTTGCTCAGTATCATTGACATACTTCTTTAATACTTCTTGTTGCAAGTCACCAGGCCACTTTTTATCATTCATCATCTCTTGCATTCCGAGATGGTCAGTAAACATTTCACCTTGTTCTTCAGTGGTTAAAGACATTTGTCGTTGGACTGGGCTACGATATTTGAACTTGTCGTATTCTTCTTCGTATGTTGATGGGTAAGGAAGACCTAATGATGAACCACCGGCACCACCTGCTCCAGGAGTTCCACCTCCAGATGATCCGCCCATGCCTTCTTTAAGTTCACATAATTTCATAAGTTGAACTTACGAAACTGATATCTTTATTTCAGATAACTCATGGCCTGTATCTATTGCAGTTATAGATAGTTCTACTCGCCCGACACCTGATGCAATAATAGCATCTACGCCTTCTTCGTTAATATCTTCTTGGAGAAATTCAAACGATGCTGTTTCGTTAATTTTAACTTCTTTTGAAAACAGTTCTCCATCCAATTTAAGTTCAATTAACCAGTCATCACATGCTTTAAATTCTGCTTCCTCTGATGGGTTATACAAATGCTCTAATACAGTTACATTAACTTTTGCTTCTGTTATGAAATCTTCTCCTTTATCAGGATCATAATAGTGAGCATTTATAAATGAACTGTCATCATTAAGTGGTACAGTATACTCTATAGCAGTATCTGTTGCTATTGCTTCTTTTAAAAAAGTTGCTAAATTTGATAAATCTAGTGCTTCTTGTATCGGTGTGTCAATGATTTCAAATCCATTTTCATCAACGTCATTTATAATTTCTTCTGCCATTATCTTTCCTCAATTGGGTTTATGTAATCTATATCTTTAATATCGTCATTGCCAGGACGTCCATCAAAATCAACATCGCCTTTGCCTAAATCTATTCTTGTTTTATGATTGCTGATTCTTCTGCTAACATCTTTCATTTTTTCTTTATCACCTCTATCTTTAGCAACCATATAAACTTGTGTTAACTGTTGTAACTGATGACTCTGATCATACATCTTTTGTGCTTGGTAATTGTTTAATCCTAGTAGTCCGCCTAATAGAACAATACCTGCAAATACTTTACGAATATTACCATTGCCTTCTGCTAAGTCCTCAGAAGAATAATGATGTCTTGGTGTAGCCTTAAACATTATATCTTCAAATCCCATGTTTTTAGCAATTCGTTCGTATGTATTTTTGTCTTTTCTTTCGATCGGAGTAGGTGCCGCTAATTTACCATTAATATACATAAGGTAAAGATGATCGTCATACATCTCCATGACTTCACCCATGCCAGACTTTTTCTTTTCTTTTAAATCTTCATGCCCTAATTCAAAATCTAACTCATTTCTTTTGAAATCATCTTTGTAACTTTTAAAATCATCTTTGTAACGTCTAGACCTATTAATGCGCCTGTTGGCGCCAGCATTTTGGGCATCCCCGGACGCCTTTGGTTTTCTATCTTTAAAGATGTTATTAAATGCATCCTGATCAAATCCCGGTGTATTTTCTTCTACTGATTCTTTCTTAACACAGTTGTTGACAGTCTTACCAAACATCTTCTTAGTGCCTTTCTTCTCATATCCTTTCCAGCAATTAGTACCTGCTTCGTCTAAATCTTCAGCATCCATTCTTACATCATCTATTCTATTTTGTAGTGTTCTGATAGCATCTTCAAACGGTTCTTCTAATCCGTAAATAGCAGATTCTAAATTGTTTTGTGCTTCTCTAACTTGATTTTCGTAATAGTCTAGTTCTTGAGGATCGATACCTAATTTTTCTGCGAAACCTTGTACCTGTACCATAATGTCTATGACATCACTACCAAGATACTTTCCACCTTTTGTTGCTTTTCTAATACTACCTATGGAGTCTTGTAACGCATCTAAACGTCTCTCGTCTTCAGATTCGTTGTACTCTCTTAAATACGCTATATCAGCACCTTCTAATATTGAACTCATTATGCTCCGCCCACTGTTGATTGTAAAGCACCGCCGGGAGAACTTGAACTAGGTCCGCCGTATGGTTCTTTGTCTAATTTATTTCTTGTATTGATCCGATCATCTGCACCATTTCCGTATGCGGCTGGTTGATCTTCATGCATCTGCATTTCATATTGTAATGATTCATTGACTGAATTGAGATAATCATTTGCTAATGTAATATAAGACTGCATCCATCCTTTGATACCTTCTTCTTCACTTCTATCTTTTAAGCATTCCATAATTTCTTTCGCATTCTTTGCTGTTGCAAATAGATCAGCCTTAGCCATTTTAACTTCATGGTCTACTCTGCTTTCACCGTGCGGCACAAAACCTGATCTACGGTCTTTTTTCTTTGAGCCTGGGATAACAAGAACTTCTTTTTCCATCACATCTTCTTCAGTGAGTTCCGTGTCTAAAATTTTAGGATTATTGTATGCTGATTTGATTTTATCAAAATCGATCTGAGGTAATAAATTGAGCAATATTTCTTGGGATGCCGGTATAATTATATTATCATAGGCATGTCTTGTTTTTAGGTTTTCTATGCCATTTCTATTTATATTACGTTCACCTATAAGTCTTGCTGTTGTTTCTATGCCATTTTTCATAGCACTTTTAACGATGCTTATAGGGCCATAAGGGAATTCTTCACTTGGGCCACGATTTTTAGGCATTTTAGGAAACTGGGCATGTAGATTCTTAACCCACTGTTGTATGATTTTTGTCCCCTCATCACGCAATAGTTGTTTGACTTTTGGATTGTGACCGCTTTTTATATTTTTCCGACGATTTTTTTCATCTTCAGTGACATTGGCTTCGTTAACTTTGTTCATATGTTTACGTGCTTCGACAGAATTAGCATATTTGCCCTTTGATTTTTTACCTGTCAGTAAGTTGCCTGCTTTTTTCCCACCATATATACTAGCATTATTACGGGATTGCATACTCATTGGAGATGCGACAGTTGATATTGAACCGGAACCGGTTGAACCTGCTGATGCATTCTCTGTTATTTCGTTAAATTTCATCTATATCAATCCTTTATTTAATATAAGTATTTATCACTATTACGGATATAGCAGGAAAACTCTCCCAGGCAAAAAAATGCCCCTTGGGAGAGGGGCACTTTTACTTAGTTATATAGTTTTAGGACTATATTTATGAAGTTCCGGGTTTTTCAAACGTTGCTTCATTCACCGGAGTAATACCTGTTGCATCAACTGCTAATGTAACGTTTCCGTCACTATCAGGTGTTAGTTCTGCTTCTCCTGCGGCTCTTTTCTGTTCTTCTTGTTGAACATACATAGGGCCAATATTGTCAAGTAAGTACTGTTGATTTTCCATACAGAATACATATGAACCTGAATGTCTTAATAAGACACGTTTGTCCATGTATATTTTTCCACCGATATCACGCCAGTTTTCACAGAACGTCCAGTCTTCTGAATAGTAGCGATTCTGACGTACAGCAGTATCAAAGTAAGTCTTTAGATATTGATCATATACAGGGTCAAGTCCGATGTCATTTTTATATTGCTTCACAGCAGGATGACTTTCTAGTTTTCCGAACACATGTTTCTTCATTAATAAGAAACCAGTACCTGCTTTAGATACTTCTTGGAATCCATCTGGGCCTTCTTCAGCACCATCGAATCCGTTCACTACCCATTTGATCGGCATAGTCTTCATTGGATATAGTCCACCAATGACATCAACGTCTCTGTTTAGTAGTACTAATAAGTGCCACGGCTCCCAACCAATGTCTGCATCAATAAACATTAAATGCGTTGCATCTGGCATGTGTAAGAACTTAGCAGTCAAAGTATTTCTTGCTCTACTAATCAATGATTCATTGACCATTGTCTCTAGTGTCCAGTCAATGTTTAATTGACGTGCGGTGTTTGCCCACTTGATGAATGACATAAATGTCGATTCAGTAAGCATTCCACCATAACAAGGCATTGCGATATGTACTTTAGTTGTACGTAGAAAGTCTACATTAACTTGTACTTGTCCTTCTGCAGGTGTTTCTGGAGGATTCTCATTAATTTCTGAAACTGCATTTTGCAGTGTCTCTAATGGGATATTAGCCTCTTCTTGCTTTTTTGTAACTTTCTTTGTCGCCTTCTTAGGGGCGGGTTTTTTCTTCGATGCCATGTTTACTCCTAATGTATTAAATGTAGTTGCTTCGATATATAACTACTATTATTTACTACAGGTTAGAGTGATGGAATTATTTTTCTTCGATATAATCAGCGGTTTCGGACAAATCAATTTTGTTCCAATACGAGCCGGGCTCTCGTCTAGGAGTCTGTTGTCTTAACACTTTAGGTGCTGAAGTGTCTCTTGTACCACCGAAGTATTCTTTGAGTTGAATAGTCTTAAGATGTAGTTTATCAACCATTTCTTCAGTAAAAGTAAAATCATTTTGATCTTCTGAATCTTTATAATTTGATATAAAGTCAATGAGTTGTGTTGTGTTGTCAAATGCATCTTTTAATTCTATAGGCATCAGACCTAACTGTTCCATGTCAGCAAATTCTTCATGTAATCCAAATAGAATTTCTTGTATTGATGTTAGATAATTATCTTGCTTTTGTCTTTGTTCACTATAACGATTGTCTTCACGTTCTTGGTTTGCTTGTTTTTCTTGTCTGGCTTTATTAATGTCTACTACTTTCTTATCAGTTTCTTTGCCGAAGCCTCTTAGTTTAATAACATTGTCTCTTTCTTCTTCAAAGAGTTCAAAGAGTTTACGATGTAAGTTAACTGACTTAGACTTTTGTTCGTCTGTAGTTTCTTTGATCATGCCACGAATCTTGTCTAATGATTCACTGACATAATTTCTATCATCTGTTGGGTCAAAATAGTTTATTTGTTGCATAACTTCATCTATTACACTACTGCTATCAACAACATCTATAACTCTACCACTAGCAAAGTTCCCCATACGTTGACCATGATGATCCATTTCTGGGTCTACGATATCTTCAACATCTAAATCAGATAATACACTGTAGATATTGGCTTCTATTGCTTCTCTACTTTCAAATTCATCTTCATGTCCTTCAAAAGCATTTACTAAAGCATTGATTGCGGCATCTCTAATGATACTTCTTTCTTCGCCTTCATTGAATCCTTGTCTTCTACCATTTAAGTTTGGTGTATCTGTTAACGGCATTTCAATTTGCATACCTACTCCTACATTTTGTGAATCATGGTTCCAGTATTGCTTTGATTGATCAGGATCAACGAATGTTTCAGTAAAGAAGCCGGCAAGTTTCAATTCATCAACTGCTTTCTGTATAAATTCTGGTTTTGGTGTAGGCATAAATTGCAGGAGTTTCTCCGCATCACCTGTTGCTATAGCAGGAAATCTAAGCCACTTTTTTTCTCCTATAGTAACATTTCCATCTTCATCCGTTTCGGTATCTATATAATAAACTAGGTCTGATGTATCTGGAACATCCTCTTTCGAGTATGCAGTGACGTATTTACCTTGAGTATCCTGATAAACAAATACTTCCTCTGCATTTGTTTTGCTAAATTGTAATCCTAATGCAAGGATACCGATGGCAAGTTTTTCTTTTAAACCTTCATCTAACTGCTCTGGACTTACAAATGCTTCGTCTACTTGTTTGTCTTTCTTAAATGGTGATAATTTGCCGTCTGCATCTCTTTTAGTAGGTTGAGGTATTTTGTCACCTAATTTCTTCTTCATGTTTTGAAATTCTTTATTAGATGCATAATCTGCCGCAGTAGGAGTAGATGTTGGTTTGCCGTCTGCTCCCATAAATCCACTAACGTATTTAACTTCATCTACTTGCTTAGGGTCTCTGTAGGCTTGCTGTATTAGGCTGTCCATCG
>Ga0209091_10001478_pt1 | contig 20600 bp, 19 predicted proteins | sample ArcticOcean_MG_C_6_FD_187438 | JGI IMG/M metagenome (GOLD analysis project Ga0209091, IMG submission 187438) | Marine microbial communities from western Arctic Ocean - ArcticOcean_MG_CB8_128 (SPAdes) (version 2) | ecosystem: Environmental > Aquatic > Marine > Oceanic | place: Arctic Ocean...
ATTAGTTTTTAACTTATTTACAAAGTCTGCTCTTTTTTGACTGGGTTCTTTATCTACAAAATGCATTAAAAAATTCCTTTTTTTGTATTTTTCTTCACTTGACTTCTTTTTACCTGAATATTCAATTTATTTAGTTCACCAGTTTTTAAATTTTTAAGATTTTGAACAGTTTCTAGAAATCTTGAACTTTCTTTTTTATCTAAAATACCATTTGTAAGTGTTAAAAACTTTTGAATATAATTTTGCCTTTTAAAAGGACGTAAACCGTAAGGGTGAGCATCTGCTCTATCAAGTTGCTCTATAACTGTTTTACCATTATTTAATGTAACAACTACTTTTGCTCCAAATGATTTATTTTTTGGATTAGGGTCATGATATTTTTTAGTCCACATTTTATCTTCATGAGTTGTAATTGATTTCCAGATCTTAATAGTACTTTTTTTGTTAGCTCTTTGTTTTGTATAAGATTTAACATGGTGCCAATTTGCATCTTCTAGAGCAACAGCAAAAATATACATAATAGAATGATCTAAAGTTTCTCTGCTTGCATTCGGATCCATTTTTTGCGGGTCATTTGCACCCGTACCAATTACGTTATGTGTATGATGACTGGTATATAAATCAATTTTTTTAATTTGATTAAGATTTGAGATTTTTTTATTTAATTTTTTAGCAATATCAATCAGCGCTTGGGCTTGGTATTCAGCAGAATATTCTTTCGTATAAGTTTCCAGAATAGCTTTTTTACTTTCACCTTTCTTAGGTAGAGGAACGTTGTATAAAGCTTTTTTACCATCTAGGATTCTAGCAATAACGCTATCTTCACCTTCATATATCGGACTTGGTGCACCTTCTCCTCGCATTGATCTATCAACTGCTTCAATAGCAAGTTTGCTTGCATGAGCGGGTGCAAAAGCTTTCCAGCTAGAAATTTCACCCTTTCGAGACTGTCTAGTTGATATAGTTGTATGCAAAGCTTGCTGAACAGATTGATATATTATTTCAGTATTTAATTTAAGCATTGTACCTAAGCCAGCAGCAACACTAGGCCCTAAGTGAGCGATATGGTCAATTCTATGTTCATGAAGACAAATGCCTTTTACTAAATTCACTTGAACTTCGTATGCAGTAATAATTCCTCTTAAAAGATCTAAGCCACTTTTTTTAGTTTGCTGAGCAACACTTAGTAGTGGTGGAATATTATCTCCCGGATGACTGTAGTCTGCTGCTAAAAAAGTGTCATGAAAATCAAGTTCTCTAACCGCAGTACCATTAGACCAAGCAGCCCACTCACAATCAAATTTTAATTTTGAATCAATACCAAATAATGTTGCACCATTTTTTCTAGGATGTTTTAGTGCCATTTCTCTAGATGAGATAACAGCTTTTCTATTTAAAGAGGCAATTGCTACAGAGGCGTTATCAATTATTCTATTGATGACCATCTCAATTGAATTTTTATCTAACTTAGCATTGTCTGATGCAATCTCAGCAATTTTCCAGGCCAATTGGTTTTTTTTTGGTAAACGAATTTTAGATGGATAAACTTTAACTTTATGTGAAATCAGAACTTCTCCTTATTTTTCTATGGGGGTATTAATAATAAGAAAAAAAACTAAATCAATCTTTTAAGTAGGTAGAAACAATTTTTTCAACACCAATAAAGTCTTTAATTAGATGATTGTGGTAAATTTCATGGGTATTTTTTTCTGTATAGCCATTTTCTAAGAGAATGACAGGTATAGATGCTGCTTTTGCAGCATTTGCGTCAGCTTCACTATCACCAAACATCAGAGTTTTTTTAATATCACCATCTAATATTTCAATAACACTTGTTAAGTGTCTTGGGTCAGGCTTACAATAGTCGAATGTATTGTGACCCGCAACATACTCAAAGTAATCATAAATTCCGATTTTTTTTAAAAGATCAATTGCCAAATGCTCTTGTTTATTGGTGCATACAGCCATTGAAATATTTTTTTCTTTACACCATTTTAAAAATTCTTTGACACCATTGATTAAAGTACTTTCGTTAATGATATTTTTTCCATAAAAACTCACAAATTCTTTAACCATTTCAGTTTTAATTTTTTGATCATCAATTTTTCCAAATTCTTTCTTTGCTTGTCCCCAAATAGATCTTCCAATCATTGCACCAGCACCTTGCCCAACTAGATTTCTAATTTCATCAGTAGATTTTGTTGGATAACCATATTTTTTCATTACATGATTATGCGCATTCATCAAATCTGGAGCTGTATCAACCAATGTTCCATCAAGGTCGAATAAAATTGTGTATTTTTGAGTCATTAATAAAGTATTTTTAAGAAATAATTTGTGAATTAAGATTATCTAATTCATACTATAAAGGTTTTTTAAAATGAAACAAATAAATTTACAAAAAATTCAAATTAAGTTGCGTAATAAATTTATTGAATCTGGAGTAAAAATGATTGCCCCAGAAACAATTTTTTTTTCAATTGATACAAAAATTGGTAAAAATGTAACCATTAATCCTTATGTTGTTATGGGGAAAAAAGTTAAAATCGGAAATAATGTGACAATAAATTCTTTTTCCCATTTAGAAGATTGTAAAATCGAAAATAAAGTTGAGTTAGGTCCTTATGCGAGAATTAGACCTGGAACTGTTTTAAAAGACGGCTCTAGGATTGGCAACTTTGTTGAAATTAAAAAAAGTATAATTGGTAAAAAATCAAAAGTTAATCATTTGTCTTATATTGGTGATAGTGAAATAGGAAAAGATGTTAACATTGGAGCAGGTACAATTACCTGCAATTATGATGGCTTTAAAAAAACTAAAACAAAAATAAAAAATAATGTTTTTGTAGGTTCTAATTCGTCTTTAGTGGCTCCAATTACAATTAATGAAAATAGTATAATAGGAGCCGGTTCGGTTATAACAAAAAATGTTAAAAAAAAATCTCTTGCATTAACTAGAGCTACTCAAATTGAAATAAAAAATTACAAAAAAAAAATATAAATTATGTGTGGAATTATAGGCATCACTAGCAGCAAACCAGTTTCTTTAGCAATTATAAGTTCGCTAAGAAAATTGGAATATAGAGGCTATGATTCTGCAGGTATAGCAACATTGTCTAACGGACTTATAAATGAAATAAAATCTGAGGGTAGAGTAGAAAATTTAGAAAAAAATTTAGCTATTAAAAACATGTCGGGTTCTGTTGGTATAGGACATGTTCGATGGGCAACCCATGGAATACCAAATACTGCTAATGCCCACCCACATTCTTCTGAAAATGTTTCAATTGTGCATAATGGAATTATTGAAAACTCAACAATTTTAAAAAAATATCTAATTAATAAAGGTCATGTATTTAAATCTCAAACTGATACTGAGGTAATAGTTCACTTGATCACAGAATATTTAAAAGATAATAATCTAAAGAACTCTATTATTAAAGTCCTTAAGCAACTTCATGGAAGTTTTGCATTAGGTATAATATTTAAAGATCAACCAGATTTAATTGTTGGTGCAAGAAGAGGATCTCCATTGGCAGTCGGTTACGGCCCTAATGAAAATTATCTGGGTTCTGATTCATATGCTTTAAAATCAATGACAAATAAAATATCATATTTAAATGATGGAGAATTTTGCATTATAAAAAAAGACCATGTTGAATTTTTCGACGAAGAAGGTCTTAAGATTAATAAAAAAGTTTTAGAATTATCTTCTAGTGAACATGATTATGACAAAGGTGATTTTAAACATTTTATGGCAAAAGAAATTGAGGAACAGCCTAGAACGTTAAAAAATTGTATCAATGAATATGTCGATAGTATTAATAATAATATTAATATCCATAATTTTCCTTGGGACATCACAGAAATTTCTTCTATAACTTTGATAGGATGTGGAACTGCTTATCATTCCTGCTTAGTTGCAAAATATTGGTTTGAAGAAAATACAACATTAGATGTTACAATTGATATTGCCTCAGAATTTAGATATCGAAAAAATAGATTTAAAAAAGAAAATCTTTATATCTTTGTTTCACAATCTGGTGAGACAGCCGATACTTATGCAGCTTTAGATTTGTGTAATAAAAATAATATGAAAACTTGCAGTGTAGTCAATGTTGTTGAGAGCTCAATAGCAAGAAATTCTAAATTCGTCTTGCCAATTCATTGTGGCCCTGAAATTGGTGTAGCTTCAACAAAAGCTTTTTTGGGACAAATGCTTGTCCTTTATATTCTTGTCTTAAAATTAGCAGTATTAAGAAAAGATTTAGAAAAAGATAAGTATGTTAATAAAATTAAAGACTTAAAATTGTTACCAAAACTTGTTGAAGATACTTTGTCAACTGAAAGTAAAATTCAAACAGTTTCAAGCACTTTCACTGATGCTAAAGGATCAATGTTTTTAGGAAGAGGTTTTTCTTACCCTATAGCTTTAGAGGGTGCTCTTAAGTTAAAAGAGTTAGCCTATGTTCATGCAGAAGGATATCCCGCAGGTGAAATGAAACATGGTCCATTAGCTTTAATTGAAGATGGAATGCCAGTAGTAGTTTTAGCTCCAAGAGACAATTATTATCCAAAAACAATTTCAAATATGCAAGAAGTTATAGCAAGAGGTGCAAAAGTTTTACTAATTACAAATAAAAGTAAAGACGAAGTAATGTCAGAGAATATTTGGGAAACTATAGAAGTTGAAAATACTAATGATGATCTACTCCCATTTTTATTAACAATTCCTTTACAAAAACTTGCCTACTTTTCAGCCCTTAAAAAAGGTTATGATATAGATAAACCTCGTAATTTGGCGAAATCAGTTACAGTTGAATAATTAATAAATTCTGCTAGAACACTTCTAGGTTGAGTATGAAAAATTGGAAAATCAATAGCTGGAGAAATTATCCAGTAAAACACATTCCGGAATATCCAGATAAAAAAGAATTAGATGGTGTGCTCAAAAAGATTGGAGATTTTCCACCTTTAGTTTTTGCTGGAGAAACTAGGCATTTAAAAGAACAGCTTGCTCAAGTAGTTGATGGAAAAGCATTTTTATTACAAGGAGGAGATTGCGCTGAAAGTTTTGCGGAGTTTCACCCTGATAATATTCGAGATACATTTAAATTAATACTTCAAATGTCATTAGTTTTGACTTATTCCGCATCTTTACCTGTTATTAAATTAGGAAGAATAGCTGGACAATTTTCTAAACCAAGAAGTTCACCAATTGAAAATATAGATGGTGTAGAATTACCTAGTTATCTAGGAGATAATATAAATGGTATAGAATTTAATGAAAAATCAAGAATTCCAGATCCAAAAAGACTATTTAAAGCATATTCTCAATCAGCATCAACTCTTAATCTTATAAGAGCATTTTCTCACGGTGGATTTGCCGATCTTAAAAAAGTTCATACTTGGAATTTAGGTTTTATTAAAAAGACGCCAGCAGCTAAAAAATTTAAAGAATTAGAAGATAAAATTGCTGATGCATTAGCATTTATGGATGCATGTGGAATTAACTCAGATTTTAATAGAAGATTAAAAACTGTAAATTTCTGGACTTCACACGAAGCTTTACTACTGCCATTTGAAGAGTCAATGACAAGAATAGATTCTACAACTGGCGAACACCATGCTACATCTGCCCACTTTGTATGGATAGGTGACAGAACTAGGCAGTTAGATGGAGGACATGTTGAGTTTTGTAGAGGAATTGAAAACCCGATTGGCATTAAATGTGGTCCCACATTAAAGAGTGAAGAATTAATTAATTTATGTAATAGAATTAATCCTAACAATGAAAAAGGTAAGATTACATTAATTTCTAGATTTGGTCATGAAAATGTAGGTAAGTTTTTACCTAAATTAATTAGATCTATAAAAAAAGAAGGTTTAAATGTAATTTGGTCTTGTGACCCAATGCATGGTAATACAATAAAAGCTACCTCTGGATATAAAACTCGACCATTTAATAATGTTGTTAATGAAGTTAAAAATGTTTTTGAGTGTCACCAAAGCGAAGGAAGTTATGCTGGTGGTTTACATATAGAAATGACTGGTCAAAATGTAACCGAATGTACGGGTGGTGCTCAAAAGATATCTGATCAAGATTTATCTGACAGATACCACACGCATTGTGATCCAAGACTTAATGCCAATCAAGCTCTAGAATTAGCCTTTTTAATTTCTGATGAAATTAAAAAAAACGCAACATATTCAAAAAATAATATTAAAGTGGCATCTTAAACGATTGTATTAAATACAATTTCGTTTAAATTTTACATCTATGAAAGTTTCAGAAAAAACGCTCTTTATAACTAATTGGATTAAGTGTTATGTTAATGAAATGCCAAGTAAGGCAAAAGCTCTAATTATAGGTGTTTCAGGTGGAATAGACTCCTCTGTTTCAAGCACATTAAGTGCCATGACAGGTTTGAAAACAATTGTTTTATCAATGCCAATTAAACAAAAATCTTCACAACATGACTTAAGCCTTAAACACCAAGAGTGGTTAGTTAAGAATTTTAAAAATGTTGAAGCACATACAGTAGATCTGGATAAATTATTTAAAACATTTGAGAACAGTTTATTAAAATTTAATAGTCAATTAGGAATGGCAAATTCAAGATCTAGACTTAGAATGGCAACACTTTACCAGGTAGCTGCAGCAAAAAAAGGTATTGTTGTTGGTACAGGAAATAAAATAGAAGATTTTGGGGTGGGTTTTTACACTAAGTATGGAGATGGCGGAGTTGATATATCACCAATAGCAGATTGCAATAAAACTGAAATTTGGGAAATGGGAAAAGAATTAAATATATTGCAAGAAATAATAGACGCACCCCCTACAGACGGACTTTGGGATGATGGAAGAACAGACGAAGGTCAATTAGGTCTTAAATATAAGGAACTAGAAGATGCTATGAGTGATCCAAATTCACCAAATAGAGAAAAATATGAAAAAATACGAAAGAGGAACTTGCATAAAATGGAACCAATTCCAGTTTGTAAGATTCCCAATTAATCTAATAGATTCACAAATCTATAATTAAAGTATAATTTTAATATAATGAAAAATGATATTTATCTAACAAATAATCTAAGCAATAAAAAAGAAGAATTTATTCCTTTAGATAAAAAAAAAATTGGAATGTATGTGTGTGGACCAACTGTTTATGACAATCCGCATATAGGTAACGCAAGGCCTCTAGTTATATTTGATATTTTATTTAAAGTTTTAAAATCTAAATATGGAAATAACGCAGTAAACTATGTGAGAAATATTACAGACATAGATGACAAAATAATAAAATCTTCAAAAGAAAAAAATATTTCAATATTAGAATTAACCAGTAATATAATTAATGATTTTAATGAAGACTGTAAGTACTTAAATTTAGATGAGCCTAATCAGCAGCCAAAAGCAACAGATCATATCGATTTAATGATTGAGATGATCTCAACATTATTAAAAAAAAATTTTGCTTATGAAAAAAACGGTCATGTTTATTTCGAAGTAAATAAATTTAAAGATTATGGTAAACTATCAAATAAAAAATTAGAAGATCTAATAGCTGGTTCAAGAATAGAAGTCTCAGAAAATAAAAAGAATGCTGAAGATTTTGTTTTATGGAAACCATCATTTAATGACGAACCCTTTTGGGAATCGCCATGGGGAAATGGAAGACCTGGTTGGCATTTAGAATGTTCTACTATGTCAAAAAGATATCTTGGAAAAATATTTGATATACATGGAGGTGGTGTTGATTTACTTTTTCCACACCATGAAAATGAAATAGCTCAATCAAGATGCGCAAATAATACTAAATCTTTTGCAAATTATTGGATTCACAATGCTTTTATTACTATGTCGAATGAAAAAATGGCTAAATCAACTGGCAACATATTAAAAATTAAAGATTTTAAAAAAAATATTGATGGCCAAGTTTTAAAACTTGCTCTTATGAGTGCTCACTACAAACAGCCCTTAGATTGGAATACAAAACTTTTAAATGATTGTCAAAATACTATTGAAAAATGGTATGAAGTATATTTATCAATTGATCAAAAGATTTCACTCAATGAAGATATTTTATCCCCACTATATGATGATTTAAATACTCCTGGCTATATAGCAAATTTACATCAACTTTATGACAAAGCACTAAAAGGAAACAATAGGGATAAAAGTCTATTTGTTTTAGCTTGTAACTTCATAGGAATTCTAAATAAAACTAAAGAAGAGTGGCAATCTATTAAAAAGAAAAAGCTATTAATTAGTGAGGCAGATATCTTAAAAAAGATTGAACTAAGAAACAAAGCAAGGAAGGATAAAGATTACAATGAAGCTGATAAAATTCGTAATCAACTATTACACAAAGGTGTTTTAATAGAAGATAAAGATGGTAAAACTATTTGGAAACTTAAATGAGCAAAGAACGACTTTATATATTTGACACAACATTAAGAGATGGCGCCCAAACTCAAGGTGTGGATTTTTCCGTAGATGATAAAGTTAAAATTGCCCTTGCTTTGGATAATTTAGGTGTAGATTATATAGAAGGAGGATGGCCTGGTGCAAATCCTACCGATACAGAGTTTTTTCAAAGAAAACATACCTTTGTTAACGCAAAACTAACTTCATTTGGAATGACTAAAAAAACAGGTCGTAGCGCCGATAATGACCCTGGGTTATCTGCACTTTTAAATTCAAACACACCTGCAGTTTGTTTAGTTGGAAAATCTTGGGATTTTCATGTCGATATTGCATTGGGTATTTCTAATGAAGAAAATTTAGAAAATATAAGAGAAAGTACCAAACATTTTGTTAAAGAAAATAAAGAGTTTATGTTTGACGCAGAACATTTTTTTGATGGATATAAAGCTAACCCTAGATATGCAATGTCTTGTCTTAAAGCTGCATTTGAACATGGCGCAAGATGGATAATTCTATGTGATACCAATGGTGGTACTTTACCTCACGAAATTACAAAAATAGTTACTGAGGTTTGTAAAGTTATATCAGGTGAAAATTTAGGAATACACGCTCATAATGATACTGGTAATGCTGTAGCTAATTCTTTAGCTGCAGTTTGGGCTGGCGTAAGACATATTCAAGGAACTATCAATGGATTAGGTGAAAGATGTGGTAATGCTAATTTAATGACATTAATTCCTACATTTTTTTTAAAAAAAGATTTTATTTCCGAATTCGAATTACAAATTAAAATTGAAAATATAAAGAATTTAACACAATGCTCTAGACTATTAGATGAAATATTAAATAGAAAACCCAACAAACATTTACCTTATGTTGGTGCTGCAGCATTTTCCCATAAAGGTGGTTTGCATGTATCCGCAGTACAAAAAGACCCAAAGACTTATGAACATATAAATCCTAAAGAAGTTGGAAATTCTAGAAATATTGTAGTTTCAGATCAATCAGGAAAGTCAAACATTATTTCAAGATTAAAAACTATTGGAATTGAAATAAAAGAAAATGATCCGAAAATTAAAAAACTTTTAGATGAAGTAAAAGACAGAGAATTTATTGGATACAGTTACGATGGTGCCGATGCCTCTTTTGAGTTGTTAGCAAGACGAATTATAAGTGAAATACCAAGATATATATTGATTAAGGAATATGATGTTTCTGTTAAAAAAGATTCATCTGGAAAAATAGTTTCATCAGCAAAAGCTCAACTTGAAGTAGATGGACAAAAAATTATTTGTGAAGGTGAAGGTAATGGACCTGTAAATGCTTTAGATAATGCTATTAGAAAAAATGTGGAAAAATTAAATAAATATTCTAAATATTTAAAAGACCTCAAATTAGTTGATTATAAAGTTAGAATTCTAAATACTGGAACAGAGGCAATAACTAGAGTTTCAATAGAAAGTACGGATTCAAAGGGTCAAAATTGGTTTACTATCGGTGTTTCAGCAAACATCATTGATGCTTCATTTAAAGCGTTGGTAGATAGTTTGGATTATAAACTATTTAAAGATAAGGCTCCTGCAAGCAAATAATTATGAAAACTAAAAGGTATTCTATAGCTCCCCCTGATGCCAAAGAAAGAATGAATGTTAAATCTACTATATGCTACCCAACAGATAACTTAAAAGAAACCAATTTACCTATATTGCACAATGTTAGGAAAAATTTAAAAAACATTAGTGAAATTATGATACCTCCGAGAGATGCGAAAACCTTTGAGGTTAAAAAGGGACAGTTTTTTAGAATTGAAAGCATAGAAGGACCTCAGGTTGGAGATTTAAATATTTTTCAAGCAAATAATTTAGAAGAGAAATTTTATTCTGGCAAAACTAGAGCTCTTTATGGAACTCATCTTTCAACAGGAGATAAGATGTTAAGTAGTTTTCCTTATTTAAGGTCATTAGCTACAATTACCTGGGACACATTGGATTGGTATGGATATGATAAGGACGGAGGATCTGTTCACGATGTTATTGGAACACGTTGCGACCCGTATACCTCTAAGCTACTTTCAGATAATGACTATCATTATTGTTGTCATTCAAATTTAACAAGGGCTTTAGTTAATGAAAAAGGAATAAAGATTGATGAAGCCGAAAAATTAGTTCATGATGTTTTAAATGTTTTTATGTGTACTGGTTTTACTAACGATACTAAACAATATTTTATGAAATCTAGCCCAGTAAGACCTGGTGATTATTTAGAATTTTTTGCGGAAACAGATTTACTTGGTGTTTTATCAACATGTCCTGGTGGTGATTGTGGATCAGAACACTCTTCAGATAATGTTAAGTGTTATCCATTAAAAGTTTCAATTTTATCTGTGCCACAAGATCTTCTTAAAGATTTAGCTACCTCAAAAATATCAAGTTATAGTAGAAGTCACGGATTAGATTGATTGAACCAGTAATGACTTTTAATAATATTTCATTTATTTTACACCAACCTCAGTTATCTGAAAACATTGGTGCTTGTGCCAGAGCAATAAAAAATTTTAAATTTAAAAAATTAGTAATTGTGAAGCCAAAGCCAATTTTTCCTAATGATAAAATTTTAGCAACATCTGTTGGTGCTAAAGATTTAATCATAAATACTAAAGTTTACGATACTCTAGAATCTGCCATAAAAAAAGTTGATTATGTTATTGCTACATCAGCAAGATTTAGAAATAAAAATATTAAACATATAAGATTGAATGATTTAAAGAAAATTGACTTTAATAAGAAAGTAGCTTTCTTATTTGGTTCTGAAGCATCTGGACTATCCAATAATGAAATTAGTTACGCAAATTATACAATGCAAATACCAACTAATCCTGAATTTAAATCATTAAATTTATCTCATAGTGTCATTATCGTTGCACATATGGTAGCTAGTATTATTAGTTTAGAAGGAACAAAATACTCTAAATCAAAAAAAGTGTCTCTTGCAAGTAAAAAGGATGTTCAAGCAATGACAAATTTATGTATAAAAAAATTAGAAGAAAAGAGCTTTTTCAAACCTCTAGAGAAGAGGCCTATTATGCTTGAAAACTTAAGAAGTATTTTTTCAAAAATGGAGCTTTCTGAAAAGGAAACACGCATTTTATCAAGTGTATTTGCAAGTCTAGCCAAAAAAGGTTGATTGACAAATTTATGAGTACGTCTATAAAGCCTTCTATTAAATGACAAAAAGACTAAATTCTAAACACAAAGTAGATAGAAGATTGGGTGTAAACCTATGGGGTAAACCTAAAAGTCCATTTAATACTCGAGCATATCCGCCTGGTCAACATGGACAGTCAGCAGGTAAAAAGAAAAAATCTGATTACGGGATACAGTTGCAAGCTAAGCAAAAATTAAAAGCATACTATGGTAATGTTAACGAAAGACAATTTAGAAATATTTATAGAAAAGCTTCAATGTTAAAAGGAGATACTTCTGAAAACTTGATTGGTTTACTTGAAAGAAGATTAGATGCCGTTGTCTATAGAGCAAAACTATCTACTACAATATTTTCTGCTAGACAGTTAATAAACCATGGTCATGTAAGAGTTAATGGGAAAAAAGTTAATATTTCAAGTTATCAATTAAAGGAAGAAGAAACAATTGAGATAAGAGATAAGTCTAAACAATTAGCTTTTATTGATATTGCATTAGCAAGTAAAGACAGAGAGGTTCCTGAGTATATCAAAGTAGACGAAAAAAATAAAAAAGTTCAATTCGTACGAATACCGAAATTTGAAGAAGTTCCTTATCCAGTTGTAATGGAGCCAAATTTAGTAATCGAATATTATTCTAGATAATACTAATTTCTTAATTTCTTAATTTCTTTTCGATTGCTGATAAAAATCTTAAAGCCAAGTTTTTCTTTAACAATAAAATTTCCTGCACCACCACCAATACAAGGTGTTTTTGATACCCAGCAACTATCAGTATTAGGTAAATAAACTTTAGCATTAGTGCCTTTGTTTATTGAGTCTTTAGATTGATCCAAGGTCTCCGTTATGATAAATTCTTGAGAAGTTTGTATGGGCGCATAGAAAAAAGGGAAATCATTATTTGGAACAACTCTAAATTCTTTATTAATTCTTATGACATTTCTTATATTAAATGAAAGAAATGAAAATATAATCAATGAGATAATAATATTTTTTTTATTTACAAAGTTAAAATTTTTTAATCCAAGATATAAAGATATAGGTATGAAAAAAATTATACACAATAGATAATAGCCTCCATATCTTAAGGCAGGATGGTTATAAAACCATTCAAAAAATAAGACTAAGGTAATAAAAAATAATATAGATATGGATAATTTATCTTGTTTATTTAGAGTTTCTTTGTTGCCACCCCTAAAACAGAAAAATAAAATTAATATTATTAATCCAAGTCCAATTATAGTTTCTTTAACTTTATATTTATAATATTTTTCATACCAGTTTGAAACCCAATTGAATTTTTTTATAAAAATTTCAGGTTCCATGCCCATTTCCTCTTCAGATAGACCAAACCCAGATTTAGCCCAAAGTTGATAATGATTGTTCATTTTTTCTACGTGATTTTTAGATAAAGACCAGCTTAAATTATCATCCATACAAGTTTGTTTTACTGGGTAAACTGCACATCCAGTATAAGCTATATTAACCGTAACCATTAGAGCTATCATAACAAAAGATACAATAAAAGTTTTAGTAAATAAAATATGCTTAATAATTTTCTTAAAATTAAATAAAAATATTAAAGAAAGAAAAAATAAAAAATTCAAAATAAAAAAAGATTTTAATGTAATGGAATAAGTAATTAGTAATATTACAACTGATGAATTAACTTTAAAGTTAGGGTCATCTATTTGCATTTTTAGACTTTGATAAATTAATGGAAAAATAGACAATAAAATAATTTGCCCTGATAAATCAGTTCCATAACCACCAATACGACTAAACTTAATATTAATAAACATAATAACTAGTAAATAAAAAAAATATTTAAAATCTAATTTTTTTATCTTTTCGAATAATAAATAGTTAATCAAAAAATAATTTACAAATAGCAAAGTAAACCATCCAAGTGAATGAAATAAGTGATACTTTATATATGGTAGATAAATAATTGAATTAAATAAAAAAAGTGACGAATGATGTTTGTAACCATGCATGAACTGACCAAGACCAAAAAAAATTTTGTTCTCGGTTAATCCAAGTGAGTATGTTAAGTGATAATAGTTAAAATCATCATGATTTCTGATTATTAACAATCCAATAAATAAAATAGAAAAAATTGAAAATAATCTTATTAATTCTGGATATCTTTTTTTTGTATCAAAAAAATATATAAATGAAAAAATACCCATAAAATGAATAGTGATATTATGTAAATAATTATGTTTCATAAAAAAAATTGTTAAATATGAAATAAATGTTAGTGAAAATATTCCAAACAACCCCTGATAGCCAATGTTAAGAATTAAGAGATCTTTATTTATAATTCTTGAAATTAAAAAACCATAACCAATAATCGAAATGGTTAATAAAGAAGCATAAAAATATATAAAAATATAGCTCATATGATTAATTATTTAAAAGTTTTTTAATTTTAATGTTGCCATAATGCCAGGTTTTCATTTTAGAATATTTATTATCTAGATGCTTAATTAAACAGTAGTTAGGAATTTGATTTTTATTGATAAAGGGTAAAAAATAACGATTATGAAATCCAGCTGGGACATTGATATATCCAATAATGACATTAGCCAATTCTTTTATTGGGTAAAGAGTTCTCATAATTTTATGATGAAAACCATAGTCAATGCTAATTAAATTGCTGTTTGTATATTCTTTCATTAATTCACGATCCATTAAACATGCGGCATGATATGGATATTTTAAGTTTATAAAGCCAGAATTTTTTGAGACAGATATTATTTTTGGTGTGTTTTTAATCTTTATTATTTTAGGATTGTCTACTGAATGCATATTTTTTTTATAAAGTTCATATCTTAAAAATGAGGGTATCATTTTATGTTTTTTTAAAATATTTCTTGAATAAATCCAGTAATTAATGTTTTGAGAATTTATCAAAATATCACCTTCTAAAAAAAGATAATGACTAAAAGACTTTTCATTATATTTTTTTTTCAATATATTGAAACAAAACCATGGTAATAAGTTAGGTTCAGGATTTTTTTCAATTTGAGTTATGTTAAAACTTGTAATTGTTTTTTTTAATATTCTTTTTAATAAGTTGTATTCATTATTTTTAATTTTATTTGTAACAATAGTTACATGTTTAGAAAAAGCATACTCATTTATCTGTGAGCATACTTTAATTAAATTTTTAATTTTTTTTTTATTGAAATGAAAGCAGATAGTTATTGCTATTTTCTTTGGATGATATTTCTCATTATCTAAATTTCTTTGAATATTTAAAATGTCATTATCATTTATGTGTATGTATTTATTTTTACTTTTAAGAAAAATGATTTTATCAAGAATCTTATACTCATACTTCCCAAGGGATTTAAAAAGTTTTCTTGCAATTTCTAGAAATTTTATCATATGTGATAAGTTATTTTATATAATTTCTCAATAAAATTAAAGTATCTGATTATTTATTGGAATTGTGTATTTTTAAAATAAAATACATTAATTAATTAATTATTGCTTTAACGGTTCCCAATTTGTCAATTTTTCCCGTGTATAATCCTTTTCCCAGAATAGGCACCACACCTACTGTCGATCCAGTAAAAACATAAAAATTTTTATTAAGATTAATTTTGTCTTTTTTTAACTTATTAAGAACAAAACGAAGAGAATTCATGGGACTAATGTAAACAGTGTTAGTATTGCCATTTACATTTTGTTTAATTTTTTTATTTGAAAGAATTGTTTTTAAATTGCCAGTATTAATTTTTTTGTATTTTTTTTTTGGGCCAATCAGAAATTTAACATTACCTCCAAAATCGCTACACAAATCACCAAAAGATTTTATGCCTTTCTTTTTTTGTCTATAACCAACAACTTCAATACAAGGTGCCATATGTGAAATATGTTTTGTAATATTTTTTGTAGTAATAAATCCCTTTGATGAAAAAAATGTTTTTCTAATTAGATAACAAACCTCTAATTCAATACCAAGTGTTGATTTATTAATTTTCACTTTTTTACCACTTTTTAAAAAATTTCTTTTATAAATTGACGCATAAAATGGTTCTTTTTCATTTAACTTTTTTATTACTGGTATGCTGGTTCCAGCAGCTTTGAAACCAATGATGGGTTCTTTAATTTTATTTTCGCACATCCTTCTAACTTTTTCTGCCTCACTTAATTTCTTTGTGAATTTTAAAGGAAGCGGCGAAATTATTTTACCTTTAAGAAATGCGTTAACTAATTTATCTGTAGTTTTTTCCAATAGTGTTTTTTTCATTATTGAATGTTTAATATAGTTCCTGGATCCAGTCTAGTACCAAACCAATTAAGCCTTATGTCTAAATGAGGTCCTGTTGACCTACCACTAGTACCAATTGTTCCTACAATATCTCCTTTTTTTACATGATCACCTTTGTTAACAAAAATTTTATTCATATGCATATAAAGTGTTGAAATTCCGTGACCATGATCAAAAATTAATGTTGCGCCAGTATAAAATAAATCTTTTTCAGCTAAAGTTACAATACCATTGTTCATAGCTTTAATAGGAGTTCCTTTTTTTTGAGCAAAATCCAGACCATAATGGGGCCATTTAGGAATACCATTTAAAATTCTTTGACTACCATAAACACCTGTAATTATCGCATCATCAACTGGGATAATAAATTTATCTTTAAAGAAAGATAAATCGCTATCAACATCTCTAGCTTCTCCAATCAATTTGTTTTCTCTTTTTATCCTTGCATAAAATTCTTCAGGAGGTGTCACTTTTTTTTTAGGTAATCCGTCTATTTTTTGAATATTATATTTTCGCTTCTGAATTTTTTTAACAATAATTTTATCATCCTCTAAAATAACTATGTTTAATTTTCTATCTTTTTCAATTCCAAAAGCAAAGTAGCCATCTTTTGAAACCTTTATTTTTTTTTTATCTATAACAATTTTTGTATTTGGATTTGTTTTACCAATGATAAAATGACCTTGAATAAACTTACCTTTAAACTCAATAGCATTTAATTGTGTAAAAAATAAAAAAAATATAATGAGAAAAAACTTATTCATTACTTTGCAGTCCATCCCCCATCAATAATTATTGAACTGCCAGTTATCATGGATGATGCGTCAGAGCTTAAGTATACAATTGCTGTTGCAACATCACTCTCTGTGGCAATTCTCCCAAGTGGGATATTGCTTAATGCATATTTATTAAATTTATTGTTAGCTAGATATTTTTTGGCTCTTGGAGTTGCAACAAAGGTGGGACATACACTATTAACTCTAATATTAAATTTAGCTAAATCTACAGCCATACCTTTTGTTAAACCCTCAATACCAAATTTTGTCATACTATAAACTGTTCTATTTGGTCCTGCAACAAGACCAAACATTGAAGAAGTGTGAATTATAGCTCCACCAATTTTTTTTCTATTTTTAAGTTTTAGCATTTTATCAGTACAAAGCTTTGCTACATTAAAAGCAGCTTTTGTATTAACATTCAAAAGTTTTTCTAATGATGATTTTTTAACCTTTAAGAAAGGCTCTGGTAAATTTGTGCCTGCATTATTAACAAGAATATCAATCTTACGGATTTTATTAATTTCTTTGCTAATTTTTTCGTAATCATTAACATCACACTCAATACACTGAATTCTTATTTTTAATTTTTTTTTTAAAGAAGAAAGATCTTTAGTATTTCTACCAATAGCAATTATAGAAGCACCCACTTGATGCATTGCTATTGCAGTAGATCTACCAATCCCTTTTGTTGCACCAGTCACTACTGCTACTTTGTTTTTTAAATTAATATCTTTCAAAAATTTAACCATTATTTAGCAGTCCATCCTCCGTCAACCATAAAAGATGTTCCAGTAATTGAGTTCGAACTGTCGGCAGCTAAAAATGCTACTGCAGTTGAAACGTCATTTTCTTGAGCAACTCTTCCAAGTGGAATATTTTCTAACACTTGTTGTTTGAATTTTTTATTTTTAAAAAAAGCTTTAACCATAGGTGTTTCAACAAAAGTAGGACATACAGTATTAACACGTATATTGTATTTTCCTAATTCAAGAGCCATACCTCTTGTTAAACCCTCCAAGCCAAATTTTGTCATATTGTAAACACTTCTTATGGGCGCACCAACTTTTCCAAGTTGTGATGACATATTGATAATCGAGCCACCAAGTTTTTTTCTATTTTTTAATTCAACCATTTTTTGAGAACATATTTGAGCAACATTAAAAGCAGCCTTCATATTAAGCTCAACTAAGTATTCCATGTTTTCTTTTTTAACTTTCGTGAAATGTTCTGGTCGATTATTGCCAGCGTTATTAACCAATATATCCAATCTATTAATTTTTTTAATGATAGTTTTAAATTTATCAAGATCAGTAACATCACATTCAAATTTTAAACATGATCCTTTTGTTTTCTTAATTAATTTTTCAACCTTAACTAAATCAGACAAAGTTCTACTAACCAGGATAACCTTTGCACCAGCCTCTGCTAAAGCAATCGCAGTAGCTTTTCCTAACCCCTTACCAGCTCCTGTTACTAATGCTGTTCGATTTTTTAAATTTATCTTTTTAAACATTATAACAAGAACATATTTATGTCGGTATATATTAGATCAATAGCAACAATTAAAATTGCAAATAAGCCTATCCAAGCTATCCATTTATATTCATTAATCCATTTTGATATTAAATTTGCAGCTGTAGCCATAAGAATTATTGATAAAGCTAATCCAAAAATTAGTAAAATATAATGATCACCTGCTGCACCAGCAACGCCCAAAACGTTATCTAGGCTCATTGTAAAGTCTGCAAGTAAAACTGTCCATATAGCCTTTATAAAACTTGAGTTATCTACCTTTATGTCCTCTTCACTAGACTGTCCTTTTATCACATCTGTGTAAAGTTTATAAACAATATAAAGTAAGAGCAAACCACCAACTAATCTTAGACCTGTTATTTGAAGCAAATAAGCAGTTAACATGGTTAAAATAATCCTTAGAATTACAGCGCCACCTATACCCCAAAAAATTACCTTTTTCCTTTGTTCAGCTGGAAACTTAGATGCAACCATCCCAATTATAATTGCATTATCACCTGCTAAAATTAAATCGATAAAAATTATTTGAGTTAATATTATAAATTGTTCAGTTCCAAAAAGTTCTGCAAACATATTATTTGTTTAATATCATATCGGCACCTTTTTCTGCAATCATAATCGTAGGCGCATTAGTATTCCCAGAAGTGATATTTGGCATCACTGAAGCATCTATTACTCTTAAATTTTCAACTCCATGAACCTTTAATTCATCAGATACAACGGAGTTTTCATCGTTGCCCATTTTACATGTCCCAACTGGGTGAAATATAGTTTGAGCATAATTACTTGCTTCCTTAACTAACTCTTCATCATCTTGAACGTTAATGCCAGGTCTGAACTCTTCTGGCTCATATTGTTTAAATTCATTGCTTTCTAAAACAATCTTTCTTATTAATTTTAAACCAGCGGCAGCAACTTTTCTGTCCTCATCAGTTGAAAGGTAATTCATTTTTATTTTAGGATTTTCCCTACTGTCCTTATTTACAATGATGATTTCACCTCTACTTGTAGGTCTTATGTTTGCAACAGTGGGAGTGAATGCTGCAAAATTATGTAAATTTGAGTCTCCTAATTTATCTGTACTAATTGGTTGAACATGAAACTGTAGGTTAGGGGTTGCTCTAGAAACATCACTTTTTGCAAATCCACAGAGTTGACTAGCGCCCATAGTCATTGGGCCACTTCTAAAAAAAACATATTCCATGCCAATCATTAATTTACCAATAACACTGTTAATTTTTTTATTTAATGTTTTTATATTTTTAACTTTATAAACAGGTCTAAACATTAAGTGATCTTGCAAGTTCTTGCCAACACCAACTGAATTTTTCACCACATCAATTCCAAGTTTATTTAATTTTTCAGCTTCACCAATACCTGATGTTTGAAGAATTTGTGTCGAACCAATAGAACCTGCGCTTAAAATAATTTCTTTATTAACACTTACTATTTGTGATTGACCATGCACCCAATAAGAAACACTAATAGCTTTTTTATTTTTAAAGTTTATTTTTTCAACATGACAATTAGTTTTAATCTTCAAATTTTTTCTATTTTTAATTGGATTTAAATAACCAACAGCTGTACTACATCTTAAGCCATTTCTTTCAGTTACTTGAAAATAACCACACCCATGATTATCACCTTTATTAAAATCATTAACCTTAGGAATTCCAACTTCTTCAGCTGCATTCATGAATGCATCTAATATAGGCAATTTTATTCTTTGATCTGAAACAGATAGAGGACCATCAGCACCATGAAATTGACTTTGGCCTCGTTCTTGATTTTCAGCTTTTAAAAAAAAAGGTAAAACATCATTCCAGCCCCAACCTTTATTTCCCAATTGTTTCCAAATATTATAATCTTGCTCTTGCCCCCTTATATAAAGTAGACCGTTTATAGATGAGCTTCCACCAAGAGTTTTTCCTCTAGGGTAGGGTATAGATCTATTTTCCATCGTTTCATCAGGCTCTGTTTTATAGCACCAATCAGTTTTTGGATTATGCATTGTTTTATAATACCCAACTGGAATATGAATCCATGGGTAAGAATCGTTTCCACCAGCTTCAATTAAAAGTACTTTATTGTTGGGGTTTTCTGAAAGTCTATTAGCTAAAACACAGCCAGCTGAACCAGCGCCAATAATTATATAATCAAAACTATCCATAAGAATAGGGAGTTTATAATCTGTAAAATTAAAAATACTAGTGTTCACGGCAATATAAGGTGTGAAATAATGATATTAGTTCTTGTTTTAGATTTATTTCTTTGAGAGAGTTCTTCTTTTATAAAAAAACACAACGAGAGGGAAAATAAATATGAAAAAAATCATATCATTGTTTGTTGGATCGCTTCTACTTACTGTAATGA
>Ga0209091_10001482_pt1 | contig 20583 bp, 15 predicted proteins | sample ArcticOcean_MG_C_6_FD_187438 | JGI IMG/M metagenome (GOLD analysis project Ga0209091, IMG submission 187438) | Marine microbial communities from western Arctic Ocean - ArcticOcean_MG_CB8_128 (SPAdes) (version 2) | ecosystem: Environmental > Aquatic > Marine > Oceanic | place: Arctic Ocean...
TAGTTGTTTTGGTTGATTCTCCTCAATTAGTGAAGAATCAAGGGTTGCTAATCGATGCTATAGACACAATAAGGATAAAATTTCCTTCTTCCTTAATTTGGGCGCCAGGTATCGCTGGCCCTGATAATTGCGCTCTCCTTACATGGTTGGGAATAGATTTATTTGACTTGTCTAGATCAAGAAGCGCATCTGCAATCGGTGTTTTATTATCGACCCTAGGGCCTAGGGAAATTGACTATACTGTTAATGAAAGTTCCGATATGGATGCCCAATGTACAGAGTGGAAGAGCTCAATCTCTGCAACAAGGGCTGCAATTCGTGAAGGTTCATTAAGGGAATTAGCTGAAATGCAAAGCACTTCAAGTTCAAAATCTGTTGAACATTTAAGGCTCCATGACCTCAAAATGAGGCAATTAGAGGGAGGTAGATCTGGTTTGTCTAGAGTATTGGGAAATTCCGCTACTCTGAGATGTAATTCTTTCACCAGCCGTTCTGATGCATTAATCCAAGATTGGCACAATAGGGTTTCAAATTTTCATACCCCGCCTAATCATCAAACCGATGTATTGCTATTACTACCTTGCTCGGCAATGAAGCCATATCGCTTATCCCAAAGTCATCAAAGATTTGCTAAATCAATCAATACAAGAGGAGTTCATGAAGTCATTGTCACTGCCCCATTAGGGTTAGTCCCTAGGGAATTGGAGGATATTTGGCCAGCGGCTAATTATGATATTCCCGTTACTGGGGATTGGGATAAAGACGAAATACATATTATAATAAAAATGGTTAAGAAAATAACTAATAGAATAAATTACTCTCGAATAATAAATCATTCCGGAATTAAAATTGAAATCGATGAGATTGATATTGTAGATACTAGAAAAGGATTATCTGCAGGCTGTTCAGAATCATTATCTAATCTATCTATTGCGATAGATAATGCAATATTAGATTTTAATATCCCTAAGATGAAAGAAAGTTTACATAGATTAGAAAAGCTAAAATCTCTCTCTAGGTTTCAACATGGATGTGATTTATGGCTAAATGATACTTCTGTAGAGGGTAGACCTCCGATTTTTACAATTAAAAATAATGGTATTCAACTTGCACAATGGAATCCGAGAAGTGCTAGATTTGCATTTTCCAAATCTTGTTTACCAATTTTGGATAAATATGATACTCTATCTAGGGTTTATTTACACAATGATCACATTTGGAAAGGCGATTTATTTTCTACAAATGTCGAATCAATAGGGAGTGATATCAGACGTGGTGATGAAGTTTTAGTGTACCAGAATAATCAGTTAATTGGCTCGGCTAGAGCAGATGCACCTGGATGGGAGTGGCCAAATGGCCCAGGTCGATTGGGAAGGGCCCAACATCGTCTTTGAATCAAATTCTTACAAATATCATGCGTAGCGATTAAAGAGGGGGGGTTAGTCGCATGGTCGTCAGAGGTGATTATGAGTGGCACGTATGCATAGTAATGGGAAAGGGAGTAGTGGCTCAAACAAGCCCAATTCTAAGATACCTCCTGTTTGGTCTAATGGTAATAAAGAAGAAGTTGAGGAATTAATTTTAACTCTCTCAAAAGAAGGTAATTCAACAGCAGTTATTGGAACAATCCTTAGGGATAGATATGCAGTCCCTGATGCCCGTTTAGTAACAGGTGAAAGAATCTCCCAAACTCTTTCTAGAAACAATATTGTCCCATCTTATCCTGAAGATATGATGAATCTCATGCGTCGAGCATTAGGGTTAATTGATCACTTAAATTCTAACAAAAAAGATATTCATAATCGCCGACAATTAGAATTATGTGAATCAAAAATACGAAGATTGGCTAGATATTACAAGGGAAATGGAAATATTCTTGAAACTTGGACATATAAAAGAGATCAACTAAGATTAATGGTTGAGTAATTATAAGCAGAAGGCTTGAACGCCTAAACTATTTCAGCCGGTATATGGAGAACTTATTGGAACATATAGTATTCTCGGATGTTTCTGAAATATTTATAAAATTCAGTCACGACATTAAAGAATCTAATGATACTATTCTTATTACATCCCAACCTACTATTCATGGCTGTTTAGCCCTCGCCCCAATTGAGGCTGCGTTATTAGATTCTAATATTCCCTACAGGAGAAGATTCGTCAATGATCCCAATCGATATTATCCTTCAATAAATGTGGTGAATTCAAAAGATCAAATTGGCCCATATCTAAATAATGATGGTAAATCATTATTCCTTTCAGATTCAATCGTCGAAGGCCTAACTGGATCAGATGGAAATTCAAAAAAAGGCCCTTTAACTGCAATAGCAAAGTCGCATGCATTAGCTAATGAAATATGCCCTAATAGCATAAGATTACGGAGGTTACGTCCGTGGTTACTATCAGGAAACTGGCTAGATGACTCACTTGACAATACTTATGATCCTGTATTTTTAAAATTAAAAAGTATATTAAAAAAAGAAGGGAGTATCCGCATATTACCCATAACAGAGGTAAAAAATCCTAATTTGGAAAATTTTAGTTGGATTGATATAAGTTATTTAAAATCTTTATCTTCATCATGGAGTGATATGGATATTGATATGAAAGAGGAAACTTTATCTTTATTGGCAAAACCAGTATTGACAAAAAATCTACCATCTACTGCACGTGTAGAGGAAATAATTTGGAATTGTATAGTCGCACCAGGTTGGCAAACTGATATGGTGGGTCAATTAAATTTTCAGATAGATAAATGGAACTCCGATGATGAATATTCATTATCAGAAAATCTAATGAACTCTTTATTAAAATACGGAATTATATGTTAATTTTCTATTCTCAAAATACTATTGCATTCCGAACATGGTATTCTTAATGGCCTCACCATAGATTGTACTTGATTAGAAATACCACAAGAAGGGCATTTGACATAAGGCCCTCCTACTTTATTACTTATTTTTTCAATAGTTTTTGAGGTTGGCGATACTAATGAAATTGGAAATACTAATAAAACGCTAGTTGAAACTATTCCTAATACTATTTGCAAAGGTAAACCCATCCAATAAATTGTAAATGCCAAGGCCCCTAAAACTAACACTGTAATCATAGTGGGAACCCTTGCTCTTCTTTTTGTTAAGGCCATTCCTATTACTAATGCGACCGATAATGCCAGTACGGAAATCATTGCAGATACAAGGGGGCTAAATATTATTGAAGTAGGGGGGACAAACTCAATTCTGAATTCAATTTCTGTATCGATATCTGCTTCAGTAATACTAATTGATTCCATGATTATCCATCGTCTAAGGGTATAGTCTATTTCATCTGCATAAATGTCTCCCATGCCAGTCAACATATTTGTTTTGAAAATAATATTCAAAGAAACTTCGTCCCATATTGGATCGGATGATGGCCTAATAAAATTCTCAACTAGTAATTGTCTTTGATTTTCTTCAATAGCGTAAGAAGTCTCAATTGTTATTATCATTTCTTCCGAACTAAATGCTCTAGTTGCACCCATATTGATATTTATTTCTGTAGGGCCTAAATCTACTGGATTTATGCCTATTATTGAATCAATCTCTAAGTATAGGCCATTTGCAAAAAATGACCGAAGGTCTGACCTAGAGCCAATCAAATGGTTTTTCAATGCTCTTATTTCGGAATCATCAACTTTACCATTATGTTTTTCAGTAGATTTTATGGAATCAGAATATGAATTAAGATTCTTCCACCAACTATTGGAATCTAATGTACTATTTCCAATATTGTCCAATCCCCATCTAATCCATTGTGACATTGCCCCATCAAATTCTATTGAAATTTGTTTTTCTATCGAATTTCCCTTAAATTTTGCATCTATGTCAACTTCAATTGTGGATCCTCCATCTCTCAATGGCTCATTCTCTGGATACCAATCACCAGGTCCACTATCTTCTCCAACTGTTATCTCATGAGTCCTATTTGAACTAATAATTAATCCTGGTTGAGGGATTAATTCAAATTCAAATTTTATAATCCCATTGGAGTTGGCTGGAACTTCCCAAACAAATGTTACTTCTACACCAACGTCTCTTAGTATAGCTATCGGGCTTTCACTTATTTCTATATTTTGGACTCTGGCAATACCATTAGATTTTGACCACATTTCATCTTCAAATCCTGACTTTATCATAACAGGAAGGTAAACTAAATTACCAGTTACACTAGCATCTTTAATCAAAATTTCTAAGAGTGGCAATTTCACCCTTATGCTCGCATCATATTCTTCTGATCCCCAAACAAAGAATACTCCAGTATCTTCACCAGGGCTTGTAAATACCAAATTCTGAACACTTAATGTAATTTCTACTAAATCTCCTTCCGATATCTCGCCTTGTGCAACTTCTACGGGTATCTCTAAATTACCTTCTCCTGTTAGTAATAATTCAGGTGTGGGAATAGACCCTTCGTATGTGTTGCCACCTATTTTAACCTCTAAGGTTGCATTAAGCGTAAAACCAGCCGCTCCTTGTAATTTATATGGTATGGAAAATTCCCAAGTTTCTGGGAGATATTCGCCCTCGATCCTCCAAGTTACATCCCATGTGGCAATCTTAACTTCTCCCCCTATTGAAGATGTAACTTCAACTTCAACTTCTTCTGCATCTAGCTCAGAATAAAATGGCGTTAATATTCCATCATCAGGCTCGCCAATCAAAAATAATTCAAATTCTCGTTGTGTGCAACATTCTTCTGCAATTTGACTTTGAACAGTCATAGGCATAAAAATTATCATCGTAATTAGTGATGCCAAAATAAATGCATTGGCCCTATCTGGTAACGTCATTTGCCCTCTGATTGATATCACGTGTTTGAATGCGCCGCTTATAAGATTAATAAAATATACAATCCTAAATAGTAACTTTATTAACTATGGAGCCAAATTAGTTTAATTGGTTTACCAGTAGTTATATTTTCTACCTTAGCAAAACCCACCCTTTCAAATTGATATATTTTCCCTTCTTCTAAATCATAATCCTCTATCATACCTTCGTGGATTGTTATGTTATTACCTTCGGGAATATGTAAAACCGCCTCTCTAGAAATTGATTCCAGTAGCCAATGTATAATTTGCCGCCTATCTTGTCTTTCAATTGATTCTACTTCACAATATTTACCTATTTTAGAAGCATCTGCGAAATCCTTAAGCCTAAATTTATTCTCTTTAATATAGTCATTATTTTCAATAAAAAGAGTTTCTTCATGTTCATTAAATCTCCATTTTCTAATGTCATCTATGTTATTGCTATTCGGATGATTTGGAATTTTTAATATTGTATTAAATTTTTTATTTTTACCCTTCCAAGACATTTTTAATTTAACAGGATTCCTTACAAAAAATCTCCTCGAAGTTATCGGGTCAATTTTTTTAATATTAAATGATTCAATAGTCTGCATGGAAATTGAAATATCTTTTTGAGTAAGTCCAAGATCTAGCCAAAAAGATCTAAGCGAACTAGGGTCAAAACCTCTTCTTCTTAATGATTTTATTGTTGGTAATCTTAAGTCATCCCATCCTGAATATTCGCTTTTCATTATTGATTTTTTCATTCCTGAGGTTGAGAAACCACCAAATTCAAAGACTTTTACTCTCCCCCAATACATTGTTTCTGGGTAATTCCATCCAAAATGCTCATACAATAATTTCTGCTTTCTGGTACTATCCATCAAATCTTTGCCACGAATTATGTGTGTTACTCTTTGTTCATGATCTTCTATTGCACTTTGAAAATCCAATAGTGGCCATACTTTATACTTTTTTCCAACAATTGGATGTTCGCCGTGTTGAATCCTTAATGCAGGCCAGTCCCTCAAAGCGGGATTAGGGAGATCGATAGAAGTTTTTACTCTCACTACGCCCTCGCCTTCTTTCATTTTTCCGTTCAACATGTCTCTCCAATCATTCAGATTTTCCTCTATACTTCTGTTTCTGTATGGACTAACTTCTCCTGCATCTCTCAGTTTTTTAAATTCTCCTGAGCTGCATCTACAAACATATCCAAATCCTTTTGAAATCATTTTCTCAGCATAATCTAAGTAAATTGGCATTCTTTCACTGGCCCGTATTACTATATCTGCAGGTGAACCACTTATCCATTCGTATTCCTCTTCTATCCAATTATATGCCTCTAACATCGGTGGCTTTACCTTTGTATCAGTATCATCAAACCGTAATACGACCTTTCCATTATATTTCTTAGCAAATTGAGAATTTATTACAATTCCTCTTGAATGGCCTAAAGTCAACGGGCCATTTGGATTAGGAGCAAATCTTAATATTATTTTTTTATTCTCTGTATTTACTAAATCTGGTAAACCTGTTCTACGAATTTGTTTCTTTCTAATTAATGCATCTGGATTTAATTTTGTTAATATTCTCTTTATGCTTTCTATGCCTTCATCAGATGCAATTTCATTAGCAATGTTTACTTCAGATTCGATTAGCGAAGATAATTTTTTTGCCATTGCTCGCAAATCTTTCCTTTCAGACATTATTCTACCTAATACACTACTAGGTTTGCCATTTCCATTATATTCTAATGCATTTTGAAGGGCATATTTTCGAACTACGTCCTTAATTTCGGAGTCCCAATCTGTATCTTTGCTCATGTCAGTACCTCACTCCCATCAATATTGTGCATTTCACCATTCTTATCCTATCTTCTTCCTGAAAGATTTTTACATAGTAAATGTGTCTTTTCCACATCTGATAGGAATCGCATTATTGTGATGTTTAATCCAAGCATTTTTTGTTGTAGCCCAACTCCATCTTAATTCATCATGAGGATATTCTGATGAAATCATTTTTTGAACTGCTATGATAGTAACGGGGTCGGAAGGGTACCCTGAGCCAATTTGAAAATCTAGTTTATTGCCAATCCTTAATATTTCCTCATCCCTTACTACTTTCGCAATAATACTTGCAGCCCCTACTGCCAAATTCATTTGATCCATTTTATGTTTTGATATGATTATATTATTTTCCCACAAACTTCCTAATTTATTTCTTACAGATATCCCAAACCTATCTTCATTTACGTCGCAAGCATCTAGAAATATTTCATCATTATCTTCAGCATTACTTATTTGCTGTATAGATTCCGAAAATAAATTAATTTCTAATTCATTTATATTCATTTTTTCCCTTCCAATATCAATTTCTGATGCTTTACATATATTAACAAATATCTTCCAATTATTTATTTCAGACTCCTTTAATATTAATTGATAAATTTTTTGTCTTTTTATCTTACTAAGTTTTTTTGAGTCATCAACTCCGAGTTTTTTTAATATATTATAATCAGCTTTTGGAAGCTTTATTGCACAAACCACCATCGGGCCTATTACTGGGCCTCTTCCTGCTTCATCGATGCCAATTACACTATCCGGCATAGTAATCAAAGCCCCTAGAAATTATTGTTTTATGGTCTTTATTGATAATTATTAGGAAATCTTAATCTGCTATTTACTTAATGGACTAGCATGACCCCAATATGGCCATTTAAGAAAAAAAAATCTTCGTCACGGTTAAAAGGGTCAAAATATACTGAAAACATTGTAGAATATGAGAGAAAAACCATAACCAAAGATTCAAAAAAAGGTGATGACAAAAGTCACTTAAATAATAAAAAATTTTTAGACGCTATGAAGTTATTTGACGAAGACTAAACTATCAAGATATCAGATAAGTGAGTCAGCAGAAATATCTTTTATTTTTTCAATGTCAAATTCACCAGCGTGTATTGGAGACCTTAATCCAAAATTGATGCTAACCGTTGGATCTATTTCTCCAAATTGGCCGATTTCTATTCCTCGTACAATTACCTTCGCACCCCTTCCAAGTAGCCATGGCCCCTTGTCTTCAGATGTTGCTTCAAATATTACTTCAGTATTTGGTATGCCCAAATCCCTCAATAATGCCTGAGTAAATCCCTTTGCTGCAGTAAATCCGCCTCCTACTTCTGCACATGCCCAAGAAAAACTATGCTGATTCTTTAAATCCGATACTACAAATCCTAACTCATAAATTCTTTGAGGCAATTCTTGATGCCTATTGGAAGCTAATAGTTGCATCAATGAAGGAAGAATGTATTGCCTAAGAATTGTATGATCTTTACTTATGGGATTTGATATATTAGTTATAATTCCTGTTTTGAATCTCCTTATCTTATCAAATTGATCTCGCTCATTAGATAGTGTCAAACTTTGTGTTTCTTGAAGGCCAAGTGAACGCAAACTTTCTCTTATTCTTCTATTTCTTTGCGCAGATTCTAGGGGGATGGCATCTAGGTGTATTGACGAAAAATCATCTTTCATATTATCATAACCTAGTCCAATTGCTATGTCTTCAACTATGTCTATGGGATGCATGATGTCACTCCTCCATCTTGGCATGGATATTATGTGCTCTTTGTCGCCAACTAAACAATCTGACCATCTTTCGGAACTATTGACTCCATTAGTTACCGTCCTAGAATCAATTAATTCACCTCCCATTTTATTTATTGATTCATAAATTTCCTTATTAGTTAAGCCAAAACCAAGTATTTTTTTAATTAATTTATCTGGTACTTTATGTTCAACTGATTCTCCGAGTGGAGTAACTCTAATTGTATCGTCAGGATAAGTAATTTCTAAACTCTCTATTTTACCACCCCTTTCTCCTAGATTAAGGCATATCAACAGTAAACAAGTTTCACATGCTCTGGAATCCCATCCAGTCACGTCAATAAAGAAATCTTTTGTGGTTTGTGTTACAGTAGTTTTTTTGCCATTTATTATTGGCGGAAATGATATTACATCATTATTAGAATCCAATATTAGCGGGTATGATTTAAGATTATCGACTAAATTAGAATATTCTATGCCCTTCGGATGTTGAAGAATTATCTCTTCAATACTCATATCTTTTTCTCCTCCCAAAGGTGTGAATTTGAAACTTGAAGGGACTGTAATGTATCTGAAAGGTGCATTAATCATTTTCAAATCATGGACGCCAATCGATGCAAACTTTCTCTTCCTTCCAAGTGTTAAATGTAATTTCTCTTGATGATCCATCAAAGACTGAATAAATTTTTCTCTTTCATCGAAATCTTTGCCAGTATCTACTCCTTTTACTATTGCAGACATTATTATTGGACGAGAATTAATTGTATCTTTGTCAACAATAATTTTATTTTCTCCCTTTAATATTTCTAAGTCTGGACTTTCCTTGCTTAATTTCAAGAAAGACCTTACGGCCTTAGCCATTGTTTCGTGACTTAGCAAATCCGGTCTATCGGGAAATACTTCTATTTCAATTTTCTCTTTATCATTATTTTCAACAGGACATCCCAATTTGGGCAACCAATTTTCCCATTTTTTATAGTCATGTATAGCTCCATTCTTTTTTTGAATTTTATTTAGAGTTTCATGTTCTAAAGTTATCGTTGGCATACTATCACATCTATTTTCGTAACCACATTGGTAATGGCCGATTATATCCTATTAATCTTAATCCCGAGATAGCAGCCGTATTATGGTCATTTGCTCTAAGGTTCTTTCTTCCAATTTTCTCTAATCCATCTATGCCTAATTCAAACATCCATTTTTTTAGCATTATATTTTTGTCGACAAGGTTGCCCTCAATATCATCTCCCTCATAAGGCCCAACTATCAAATTACATCCCGATGCATTTGCTATTAACATGTCCTGTACATCTGGATTCTTGTCAATTCCTATCATGATAGTTCGATTACTTTTTTTAAATTCCCATGTTTTCGCAGCTAATCCAATTAATGGTAATGATGCCGCAATTATTCCCCCTCCTGGGACTGATGCATCAACAAATGCTCCATCTAAATCTAGTTCAACCACCAATCGGAATAATTCTTCAACTCTATTAACGTCATCTCTTAAAAAAATTAAAGATGATTCTATCATTCTACTTTTAAGTGAAACAATTATTGCTTCTAACTCTGCATCATTCATGGGAGGTAGATTTTTTAAGTCAATAATAATGCCTGCGCACTCATTTATCAATAGTTTAGCATTACTTAGATTCTCATCATTAATTAGTACAAAATCTACTGTACGTGGATTATCTGTAACTAATGCCGGTTGCCTTTCTGAATTAAATCCCTCCCATTTATTTGAATTATCGCTCTCTACTAGCCAGGGAATTGGAAAAAGTATCCCTTCTGATTCTAAATTATTCGGTAAAACTAAGGTATATGAGTCTATGGAATTGTGTTCTGGTATTCTTTCATTATTATCGGGAATCAATGATATATTTTCAAAACCTTCTGCTATATGGGATTTTAATTGATGATTATCATTTATTAATATTTTTAAAGTTTCAAGTACTAATGCATCATCTGAAATTGTTAATCCAAGTGGTTTTAGTAAAATTTCACATTCTTTTAATTCTATCTTATTTATTGTTCGCATTGATACACTTTCTCCAGGTGGAGGGCAACTGCCGGCTATGACTAACTTACCTCCTCTCATGCCAACTCCTGGTTCAGCACCTGTTGAGCCCAGAATTATTGCCATCCCGCCTTGCATATTAGCACCCAAACTATCACCAGTATGGCCTCTAACAATTATTGTGCCTCCCAACATATTTGCTCCGGTTTCAGTTCCAGCAGATCCCTGTATTATTATTGAGCCACCCTTCATTTTGTAACCTGCCTTCGCCCCTACATCTCTTTCAACGATAATTTTTCCAGACTCTTGAAAAGCCCCTAGCATAGAAGTAGCCGATCCTTGGAGTGTGAAAACACCACCATTATTCATTGCTCCAGCACATTCTCCGAGATTTCCAAGAAGTAATACCTTTGATTTATCTGGCAGAAGTGTAATGGCTCCAATTTCACCATCTCTTGGTTTTTTATCCTGCTCCCTGCCCCATCCAATTTTAACAAGCAAATCTTTTTTCATCGCTTCTACTAATAATTTATCCAATTGCCTATTTAATTTGATACTTTTATTTGTATTATTTCGCATATAATGGTGTCCCCCTGAAGTAATTTTTAACTGCCCGCGTACGAGCCGAAACACAACGTAGAAAAAAGGATATCCATTATTAAATTATTAAATTTCCATGGTTATGTTGATAGAGTTCGGTCAATGCCATAGAATCGCCGATATAGATTGGAAGTGTATTAGTATGATTAAAGTTGGAATAAATGGTTACGGAACTATTGGCAAAAGAGTCGCAGACGCCGTAGATGCTCAAGATGATATGGAAATAATAGGAATTACTAAAACTGGTCCAAGTTTTGGATGTAAACTGGCTGTACATAAAAATTTTCCAATATATTGCACAAGCGATGATCAGGATAAGATTTCATTATTTTCTGAGGAAGGATATGTTTGCACAGGCGGTATTTCAGATCTTCTCAGTATAGCGGATATCGTAGTAGATTGTTCACCCGGGAAAATGGGCGTTACTAATGCTGAAATGTATCGTAGAGCAAATATAAAATATATTTTTCAAGGTGGTGAAAAACATGATTTGACAGGACTATCATATTCTTCATCAGCCAATCATGATTCAGCCTTTAATGCCAATTCTGCTAGAGTTGTATCGTGCAATACTACTGGACTATCAAGGACATTAGTCCCGCTTTATGATGCATGCGGAGAGCTCAGCGTTGAATGTACTATGATTCGACGTGCCGCAGACCCTGGTGATTCATCTCGAGGCCCAATTAATGCAATTAAACCAGTTCTCAAGGTCCCTAGTCATCATGGACTCGATTTAATGACTATCAAGCCAGAAATTAAAATAAATAGTCTCGCAGTAGCTGTTCCGACTACTATAATGCACGTTCACTCAATAATAGTTGATTTACCGGATAATCATAATTTTACCACAGAATCCATAATAACATTGTGGAAAAATCAGCCTAGAGTTATAGTTATGAATGGCAATAAAAATAGAATTACTTCGACCGCTGAAGTAATGGAAATGGCAAGAGACATGGGTAGAAAATGGGGAGATTTACATGAAATATTCATATGGGAAGATGGTGTTTCCTTAAAGGGAAATAGGCTATATTATTTCCAAGCGATACATCAAGAAAGCGACGTAATTCCGGAAAATATAGATTGCATAAGGTCTATGATGGGTGTTGAGAAAGATTGGAGAGTATCTGTCGAAATGACTGACTCATCAATTTCTAGATATTATGGTTTATGATGCTCATCATATTATGTACAATTGATGTTAATAGTCAAAAGCAAAACAATAGTCGGATAACTCGTGAATACGAAGGTTACCGTTTCCCTCATCGTTATTTTTATGTTTACTCCCCTCTCCTTTATGTCTCAGGCAACTATCCTAAATATTAATGATATTGAACATCAAAATGAGGAACTACAAATTGTAAAAGTATGGTCAGAGTTTGAACATGCCGTATATTCTTCTTACGATATAGCTGAAAGTTCAGGAATCATACATTCTCCTTTCGGTTCATTCTCTCCCGAAGTAGATTTCATTCCATTGGGGCCTGAAAACTTATTTGACCCTTATTCATTTTTGAGAAGTGGGATGGCAATCGTACAATCAAATAGTCCAAATTTGATGCCATTAACCAAGTATCTAGAAGGCGAACCAGATGTCAATATTATAGATATAATTCCTGATGATGCATATTTAATCAGGATAGGGGGGAATGATAAAATTGATATGTTTGAGAAAATAAAAAAATTCTCGAGTGTAAAATGGATTGGTGAATTTCCTATAGCATGGAAAGTATCAAAGGACTTAATTCCACTGATTAATCCCTTAGAAGGTAATATCGATTTACAGATAATGATCACTCCCGATCTAAATTTTCAAGAATTGGAGTTATTAAATATTGATCTTTCTCTAGTATCTAATGGTATTATAGATAGAGACGTATGTGATTCTTCATTATGCAAATTATCTAGTATAAATCCTTCAATAATTCCTATACTTGCAATGGATGGAAGAATTTTAAAAATTGAACCATCGTCATCATTAAAAATACACAATAATAATGCTAGAATATTATCTAACATAGATGAAGCAATATCTCTATCAAGTGGATCTTTAGATGGAGAAGGTGAAGTTATGGCAATCTCCGATACGGGTCTTGACGCTGATCATGGGGATTTTGGTACTAGGCTGAGAAATCCTGTTTACAACGACTTCGGACCCGACAATTCCGGTGATGATGCAAATAGTGGTCATGGAACTCATGTCACTGCAACTCTATTGGGAGATGGTTCCGGTGATTCTAAAACTACTGGAATAGTGCCCGAATCAACATTTATATTTTATCAATTAGAAGTAGATAGCTCAGGGATTTTCGCAAGGTGGGATTCTCTCTACTCAATGTTCGCACACGCATGGGATAAGGATGCGAAAATTCAAACTAATAGTTGGGGCTCTAGTAACCTTTTAGGGGAATATACTTCAGATTCACATTCAGCTGATTCATATGTCAAAGATCAACCTAAATTCCTAGTATTATTTTCTGCTGGAGATGAAGGATCTTCGGGAATCAGTTCTCCCGGTACAGCAAAAAATGTTTTGACCGTTGGGGCTTCAACTACTGGTGCATATTCAAGTATAGATTCAGGTAGTGTCTATAATTTTTCATCAACTGGCTACACTTTGGATGGACGAATAAAACCTGATTTAGTTGCCCCAGGAGTAATGATATGTTCTGCAAGAGCAGAAGAGGCATCTTTCACAATTGGAGAATCATGTTCTACGGCAACTCACAATGATCAAATTACTCCACTATATATGACATTAAATGGTTCTTCAATGTCAACTTCAGTAGTTGCAGGGGCCGCTGCAATGACTAGGCAATATCTGAGAGAAGAGGTTAATATTTCCGAGCCTCGTTCAGATTTGATAAGAGCTATTTTAATAAATGGAGCTACAGATTTAGGGTTACCGAATATTCCAAACCCTTCCGAAGGTTGGGGCCAACTAAATTTGAGTCAAAGCCTCTATCCCAAATCTGGTGATATTAATTCTGATACTGTATTTGACTACTCTCGTTCATTGTCTCCCGGGCATAGCTTTTTGTATACATTAGAAGTTACTTCAGGTTCTAATTTAGATGCAACTTTAGTTTGGAATGATAGGGAAGGTTCCGTAACAAGTAATCAAAGTATTAGTAAATTAGTCAATAATCTAGATTTAAGAATTACATCCCCTAGTGGAGTTATTTATAATGGTAATAATTTTATTTCTGGATATAGTGTATCAGGTGGCGAATCAGACAATATAAATAATGTAGAAAGAATAAAATTAGAGTCAGCTCAAGAAGGAATTTGGTCTATTGAAATTGGAAATTCCAAAGGTAATAGTCAACAATATTCTCTTGTAATATCTGGAATTATCGAAGAAACATTTGGTTCCGATTTATCTATAATTCCGGATTCTATATCCTCATTTACATCTACTCCACTTCAGGGCGATATTCTATCAATAAATGCCAAATGGTCCAACAGAGCATCTCTTCCTACTGGCGATTATTCCATATCAATCCATGATTTAACTACTAATGACTTAATAAAATCCTCTCAAATGGCATCTCTTGAAGGGGGCCGAATTGCATCTCTGTCATTTACTCATTCCTTTGTTACAACTGGCGAACATGTAATTCAGTTAAGACTCGATTCTTTATCTGAAGTATCCGAATTTAATGATGAATTAGATGGAATAAATAATAATATTTTTAATTATTCATTTAACGTTTCTCAAATAGGAGTAAGAATCATACCTTTATCTGAAGACGGCACAATTCCGATCAGTCTCGAGGAACTAAATGATGCAAAAGCGAGAAATTTAGATCCGAGGGAAGATACTTCAATAGTTTTTAAATTACAAATTAGAAATGAAGGAACCTCTCAAATAACAGTTGATTTATCTATTTCACCATTACAAATAATAAGTGAACAAGGTATATTAAATCAACCACAAGATGAATGGTGGAAAATATTGAATGAGTCAGGCCCTTGGATTTTAAATCCTTCAGGACAAGAAGGTGACAAATACACAGTATCTCTAAATTTATCAAATAGGGATGCAGATATCACTGATAGCGCAGGAGCAAGATATTCCTTGCCAGGTGATTATGTTACGGATTTAACACTATTTGATAAGAATGCACCTACTATATCCCATTCAATAAGACTTACAACTAAGGTGGATACAGTAGAAGGATTATTTACAGTAGTGGCAGGGGAAACTGATTTATCTGCAAAACCTGGTGAATTTGGATTATTTTCATTATCAATACGAAATATTGGAAACGGTCCTACTCAATATGAAGTAAGTTGTGAAACAGCAAATAGGTGGTTAATTCATATCGGAAATACTGAATCCTCTGAACTAGTACTTGATCCATTAAATAGATTACAATTTCTCCCTCTTCCAATAAGAGTAAAAGTACCCAAATCATTTGAATATCAACCATTAGCCGGATTTACTGAAGAAATAATGTGCACTACTACTTCAATATCGGATTCTTCAATATATACTACTGAATGGGCAATAATAACAGTTTTGGAAAGCAAACTGTTTTCTACATATTTGTCAGATGATGAAGGTAATAAATTTGAAACTGTTGAAATCGCCGAACCTAGGGCAGTTACAAATGGAGATACTATTTCTACAAATTTGGTTATATCGAATCTGGGAAACGTTGAAATTAGTTTTGAAATTCAAGTTTTATCATCCATGAATAATTGGCCTTTACAGGTTTATGAAAGTTCAGAATCAACTCCCATTGGACTTATTAATTCAGTTTCTATTGTGCTATCCCCTGGTGAATATTCTAGCATAATAATAAAAACTATTATCCCCTTATCTTCTCAAAAAGGCGATATGAATACAATTTCCATAAAAACTATATCCGATGAAGGAATATTGTTAAGAAGTGGCACAAAATTAATTGTAGAGGAAATAGCGACATTGGATCTTGTAGAATCATATGATTTAGACATATCTCTCGGCGCCGTCGGAATATCAGAGATTGAAATTAAAAATACTGGAAATGTACCTTTAGATATTTCTATAAGTATGGGGACAGTTCCTAATTCTTGGGAAGTTGGATTTTTATCAGGTAATTATTTTACAATGGACATGAATCGAGAAGCAGTGGTAATAATAAGTTTAAATTTACCTCCAAATCTAGAACAAGGTAAATTATTGGATAAAGTTCCAGTGATTATTAAAGCTACTACTCCTAATGGAGAAATAGTAACTTATACTGTGGAAATCTCAATTTCAGTTTTACCCTCAATTTGGATAACTTTGGAATCTCCAATAATACAAATTGAAGATATTGGCATTAATTCAAATTCATTTTTTGATATTATTCTAAAAAATAATGGTAACATAATGACTAATGTCAATATCGAATTTAATCAATTAGAAGGATGGGAAATATCATTGGATAAAACGCAGATTAATCAAATTGCCCCCGGGGGAGAAGTAAGTCTATTGGCAGGTGCAACTCCTACAAGTAAATCTTCTAGTGGACTTAAACAATTTACACTATTTGCAAATTCTTCTTCAGAATCAACGTCAATCACAGACTCTTCATTATTACTCAAGGTAAGTATGGCTAGAGAAACAGGAAATGGAGGGCTTTCAGAGATTTTAGAAGATGCAGGTTTACCATCATGGATTATCCCAATGATATTTATTTTGATTTTAATATCTTTGGGATTCGCTGGATTTAATATGAGGAAATCTAATTCTATTAATTCTGATGAAGAATTAATCCCTGCAGGTTCTGCATTGTCATCAGGAAATATATCTGAAAGACGAAATTCAGCATTGGACACATCACTATCTGGAGAAGTATTGTCTGGCACAGTTTCTCAAGATGAAATAAACGCTGCCCTATCTTCTTCACTTCCAAGTTTGAAGCAATCTCCGCCGGGGGCCCCTCCTCTTCCACTTACTGGGTTGCCTGATGGTTGGTCCATGGAACAATGGAATGCATATGGGCACATGTGGTGGGAAAAGAACAAGATTTAAAAATAGATTTACTTATCAAAGAAATCGCAAGGGAGGAACTCAATGGTCGGATCAATTATACTTTTTGGACCTCCCGGAGCAGGAAAAGGAACGCAAGCAGGAATAATATCAGAAATAACTGGTATGCCGCAAATTTCAACTGGAGATATGCTCAGGAATTCAGTAAAACAAAATACAGAATTAGGGAAACAAGCAAAATCGTTTATGGAATCAGGACTTTTAGTGCCTGATAAGCTAATAATTGAACTAATATCAGAAAGGCTAAATGAAGGTGATGCAATTAATGGAGTGTTATTTGATGGGTTTCCCCGGACGATTAATCAAGCAGTAATTCTTTCCTCAATTGTTGATATCTCATCTGTTATTTGTATAGAGGTACCTGATAAAGAAATAGTAAAAAGAATCGTTGGGAGAAGGATGGATCCTGAAACTGGCGAAATTTATCATCTTACATTTAGACCCGCTCCAAATGAAATAAAAAATAGATTAATTCAAAGAAAGGATGATAATGAAATAGCAGTGATAAATCGTTTAAATTCTTATCATGAACAAACTTCACCTCTGGCTGAATGGTATGAAAGCAAAGGTATTTTGAAAAGAATTAATGGAAACCAATCAATTAATGATGTTGAGTTAGAAATTAAGAAAATTTTAAAAAACAGTGGTGCTTAAAATGTCTAAAAATAGAAGTACCAATAATTCTAGAGTAAGGAAAAAAAATGCTAAAAAAGCTGTTATTTTCTTATCAGCAATTTTAAAAAATAATAACTCTGACGTTGCTATAATGAATTCTGCAGCCCGTTCTTTGGTAAGAATGGGAAAAAAACATGGCATACGCCCATCAAGTGATATTTACAAAAAAATATGCCGAACATGTGAATCTGCGTTAATACCTGGATCTACTTCAAGAGTTAGGTTTTCGAAAGGATTCATAACTAATACCTGCAAAATTTGTAATAATACATATCGGCATAAATTAAATACAACATAAGAGGGAAATAAATGGATAAAATACCTAATTACATATTGAGGGAAGCTAAAGATAAGAATACACTAATTTCTGTGCGTATCGGTCATGAAGGTCTATCGGAATCAATCGTTAATGAGTTAAAGGATCAACTTAATAGGCGACGTTTAATAAAAGTAAAGGCTAATCAAGGAGTTATAGAAACTGCAGAAAAACGAAAAGTACTTTTTAATTTGTTGGCAACTGAATCTAATTCCATATTGGTATTCAATAGAGGTAATACGGCTGTTTACTGGTCAGGTAAATAATCAATATTTCAAGTTCACATGACAAATTCAATCGCGAGATATTTAGGATGATTGCTTTACGCACGTCTATGGGGCACGCAGTTGGGCGCAGACTAGCATTGAAATTAACTAGGCCATCCATATTATTCATGTGTGCAATTATCTCTATATCATCTGTTAGAGCTGCAAGTTCAGATGCTAGTTGGGTAGCTCCTGATATGCCTGAATGGAGCGTCCCATTGGCAATAATAATTTTAATTGCAGTTTACACTTTGATAGTATTTGAGATAGTTCACCGCGCACTGGCTGCCGCAGTTGGTGGAATTGCAGCTGTAATTTCTCTGCACGTTATCGGCGAAGGCCCAGATTTATCTACAATTATGACTTGGATAGATTGGGAGACAATCGGACTGCTAATTGGCATGATGGTAATTGTTAATATTCTCTCGAAAACTGGATTATTTGAATGGGCAGCTGTCCAAGCGTACGCTCAGAGCGGAGGTTCAATTTGGCGATTATCATTCATTTTATGTATAATTACTGCAGTATTTTCTGCCTTTTTAGACAATGTAACAACTATATTACTAATTGTTCCAGTGACAATTCAAATTTCAAAAGTGTTGGACTTGGAGCCAGTACCTCTAATAATTGCGGAAGTTATGTTTTCAAATATTGGAGGTGCGGCTACTCAAATTGGCGATCCACCAAACATAATAATCGGGGCGCAGTTATCTGCCCAGGCCCTAAGTGGAACCGTCCTTGAAAGCTCCAGTATTGGATTTACTGATTTCATTATTCACGTAGCACCCGCAGTTGTTATCTGCATGATTCCTTCTTTATGGATCTTAAGGAAAATTGATAATTCAGGATTGAGTGGAGAAAGACATCGAAATATTGACCTATTGAGGCTCAGATATGGAGTTAAAGACAAAAAATTATTAATCAAATCAGGAACAATTCTTATGATAGTAATATTGGCATTTTTTGTCCATTCTGCATTCCATCACCCATTATTATCTGTAGCCACAATTGCATTAGGGGGAGCAGTAGCAATGCTTTTGATAACTTCACCACATCATGTTGAAGAGCAATTAGATTCAGTAGAATGGACTACAATTATATTCTTTGCAGGTTTATTTATCATGATTCATGGTTTGGAATTCATGGGATTAATAGAGATGATAGCTGAAATGATATCAGATGCAATTTCGAAAGCATCAGAAGAAAATCGATTGATGGTGGCAGTACTACTACTACTATGGGTCTCAGCTATTGCTTCAGCATTTATAGATAATATACCATATACTGCTACTATGGTTCCAGTAGTAATAGAACTAGCATCAGATCCTCTACTTGGGTTACCACTGGGGCCCTTAGCATGGGCATTGGCACTGGGTGCATGCCTAGGAGGAAACGGGACCATCATAGGGGCGTCTGCAAACGTAGTTGCGGCCGGATTGGCAGAAGAGTCAGGTAATGATATTTCATTCAATACATTTTTCAGAACTGGATTTCCTATGATGATCTTTACAGTAATGATAGCAACGGTTTACTGCCTCGTGAGATATACAATCAATTGGCCATCAAATGCGTATCCAATAATAATCATCTCATCAATGGCAATTATCAGTGTTGCGCTTACTCCTTACGTCTATAGAGATAATAGTGTTAACAAAAATGCGCTTATAAAAACTGAATCAGAATAAATATTATTTAATTATCAGTTACAGTCAAATGTCTCATACGGCTGTCGAATAATATGCCGGTTTGCAACACGTGCGGAATGGACGGAATAATCCAAGCACAATGTGAATTCTGTGGAGGGTTAATAATTGATTTTATGGTTCCTGATGATTTAGTAAAAACCGACTTAAAAAATGGTAAAAAATTTGAAAATTCATCCAAATTAAATTACGAAACTATGAATCAAATATTTCCGTTACCTTTCGGGATTGATAATGCTCCGCAATACGCTATTTCTATAAGTATACCATTTGGCATAGAATTAGCCCCTAAATGATATAATTCGGCTCGGTTATAATGAGTAATCATCAGAACAAAATAAATTACTTTCATCCTGTTAATTCATATACCACAGGTAGGTCGGCGAATTGCTTTTAGTGCACTTTGATACTATCAGGTATCAGGGTAAGTGGTTGAGATTGCGCCGCCCTGCGGGGAGACGGAGCGATCTGAGATGCCAGAATTGATATGCCTGGACACCAGAGGACTCACATAAGGTGGGATTGTAGAAATCTAAGATGCT
>Ga0209091_10001483_pt1 | contig 20571 bp, 13 predicted proteins | sample ArcticOcean_MG_C_6_FD_187438 | JGI IMG/M metagenome (GOLD analysis project Ga0209091, IMG submission 187438) | Marine microbial communities from western Arctic Ocean - ArcticOcean_MG_CB8_128 (SPAdes) (version 2) | ecosystem: Environmental > Aquatic > Marine > Oceanic | place: Arctic Ocean...
TGCAACTGTTGCTCTCATGGATGCAGTTTTGTCTATGCCTTCCTTAGCATATCGTGGTCGAGCTGTCACAAACTTTTATGGGAATTACCTTGCGGTGGAATATTCACAGGTTGGCCCCCAATACAATTCTCTGGCCAACCCATATCTTGTGAAAAATAAACGTGAATTTTCTGTTTCTGATAAATTGAAACTCCTCCAGAATCGATTGATGTTAACTATGGGTTATAAACACCAGGATGATGACATCCTAACTACGGTAGACAATTTAAAATCACAGAATACAGTATCATTGGGTATAAATGCATTACCTGGTCCAGGGCTACCTACACTCAATTTTACTTATCGGTCTATTAATAGGGATAATGGGATAGATTCTCTCATCACATTACCAGACTCAACATTTACAGATAATCGCCAGAATACACATACCAACAATATAATGGTGAATATTAGTCATCGGTTTGACTTGGTTTGGTCTCATGCATTGAGTGGCACATTTGTTAATGTGAATAAAACAGACAAATTCACCGATCGCGATACAAATTTTGTCGATCCGGCCATGTCCACTAACGTTATGAATTTTACATTATCAACGCGATATAATTTCCAGTTAAAAACAACTTTAAATTTGACTATCAATTCCAGCGAACTAAGTATTGGCCCTGGTGAACGAGGAACTCAAGATTTTTTAACCACTAATTTTGATACTGAATATCCTCTTTTTAAAAATCGAATCTTAGGAAAAGTCGGCTTAAACTATGCGCAAGGATCTGGTTTAGTTGATATGTCGTGGATAGGTTTCAAAAGTGGAATAAAATGGAAAATATTCGATCAATTTAGTGTGAAAATCCATGGTGAATACAGATCCAAGAAAACGGGCGGCTTTAAGAAAAACACAGTGATTGCCCGAGCAAATTTGGGATATTCCTTTTAAAATATATTAGAATGTGTTCTGGTAAAACTAACTTAAAATATAGATAATTAACTTTTAATTATTGTAAGACAAATAGTAAGATTTGAAAATGATATTCCCTAAATCCATTCAATCTGCAGCAATCCAAATACAACCTTTTATCCGAAAAACACCATTTGTTCATTCGAAAGCATTTTCAGATCTGACTGGAGCAGATGTTCAATTCAAACTTGAGAGTATCCAGGTCACTGGATCTTTCAAGGCTCGTGGAGCCATCAATAAACTCCTCTCTTTGGAAGATCATGAAAAACAGAAAGGTGTTGTTTCTGCATCCACGGGCAACCACGGTGCTGCAATAGCTTATGCTGCTGGACAAGTAGGAATCGATTGTACAATCTATGTTCCAGATGATGCATCGCCAGCGAAGCTAGAGAATATGAAACAATTTGGTGCCAAAATAGAAGTTCACGGAAATGATTGTATTAAAGCAGAAGCAAGGGCGCGGGAAATTTCCATTTCAACAGGCGAGACTTATGTATCACCTTATAATGATCCATATGTTATTGCTGGCCAGGGGACTATAGGAGCAGAGATAGAGTCCCAATGTGATGGTCTGGATGCGGTCATTATATCTGTAGGAGGTGGTGGCCTTATCGGTGGGACTGCAGGCTTTTTAAAATCAATCTGGCCCCAGATTCACGTGATTGGGTGTTCACCAGAGAATTCTGCAGTAATGATCCATTCCATAAAAGCAGGTAAAATTTTGGATTTATCGTCCAAACCAACATTATCAGATGGGACTGCTGGCGGTATAGAAGAAGACTCTATCACTTTCCCAATCTGTTGTGATGTGATCGATGAAACTGTACTAGTTACAGAAAAAGAGATCAAGGATGCAATGATCACTTATATGGATAAAGAACACCAGTTATTAGAAGGTGCGGCTGGAACAGCTGTAGCAACATTATTAAAAAAGAAAAACGATTTAATAGGAAAGCGCGTAGGTGTGGTCATTTGTGGTGGGAACATTAGTTTGGATACTGTTCGAGATATTTTAAATTGATTCCTGCAATGATTTCTTATCTTCGGATTTTAGCTATCATATTTGTAACATCTCTTCTTTTCGCTGAAGAGATTAAAGAGAAAAGTTCAATTCACCCCGACGTATTCCGGTATTCAACAGCCGGAAAGATTGGTGATAATCCTTTCCCAACCAACCCCATGAACGACCGAGCTATTGGCTATTTGCTCCAAGGAAAAGCCCAAACGGCCATTTCTAATTATGGTAATATGATTAACTGGGATGAACATCCCATGGGAATATGGAATGGTTATTCTTATTTACCCTCGGTTGCATTTCTTGCAGGAGTTCCGGGACATAAAAATTCCTTCGAATTCAATTGGGAAAATGTGGAAAATATTGTGGATTCTGATGGAATTCCCATTTATGGTATTTGGGAGTCTGGTGATGCCTATGACAATTGGTTTTTTGAAGGCGATACGAATTATGTGGGTATTATTTTTGATGCAGACCGAGATTTTGGACGCTGGTATCCTGACAGTATTTCACAAAAAATATCTAAAGAATTATTCAATGGACCATATCAATATGCCATTGATCATGAATTGAAAAAAATTGCAGTATCTACTTTTGGTCAATTAGATCCCAATACATCCACCGCGCAGATTGGATTCATATATCCTTGGGCTTTACGCCCAAAATTAATTCAGCGAGAAGATCAATTTGATTTTTATAATTATGGTCCAGACCTGGAAGAGTGGACAGATGATGATGAGTACATGTATTATGGATATAATGTTGCAGAATCGTGGATTTCTCGACAGGAGAGTTCACCAAATGGCGAGTGGCATGCATCTACAATGGCCCGGGTAAATACTCACAATACGGAGGTGCTTAATGGAGACATATTTGGTGATACCTATGTCACAGATCTAAGTGATACATATCCGCTTTTGGCACACAGTGCATTTTCTGATACTTGGCCGATTAGGTATAATCAAAATTCAGGACAAAATGAGTCATTCTGGCCCGGCTGGTGGGCTGAAGATTACAATACCACTCTGCCTGGATGTTCGCAGTCCAGAAAAGATCCTGATTGTTGGGAAAAAGTCGAAGGGCGATTTATTTCTGATATGGAAGTATATATGGAATTTGATGATCGCTGGGCGCACCGGGGTAATATGGTGGATACAAATAATGAATACGAGCAAACAGCTTATCCTATGGGGTTACGTGTGATGGCAGAAGCTCATTCTTACGGTGTGTCCTATGCAGAAGATATTTTATTTGTGACGGTTAATGTCCGAAATGAAAGTGGTGATTGGTGCGCTGAAGATGAATTTGGGAATCCTGTTTTGGACGAAAATGGTGAACAAAAATGTGGGGAAGGAATGATTATGCCCGATGGTACCAAACTCAACCAAGGCAAAGGATTTGATTATCAAGGTACCTTTCTCGGTTTTTATTTTGATTCAGATGTTTTGGTGGGAGATATAAATGGGTTTAGTTCCGGACTCCACACAAATGATGACGATTTCATGAAATACTATTGGGAAATATTCGAACGTAATAATGAACGAATGTTAATCTCTATGGCCATGGTGGGGGATTTTGATGGTATAAGTGGTCAAGCTCGTGGTTATGCCATGAATGGTGATCCCGCTCCTGGGACAGATTTTGGACTTGTGGCTACCCAATTATTAGACTCACCCAGAGCCACTGATCCGGTCGACTTGGACCAAGACGGCACTATTGACATATTTCCCGGAGAACCGCTGAAAATGACAGATTGGCATTGGTTTGATTGGTATAGCCGCCCGGGTGTGGTGAATATGGAAAGTAATACCAGTAGTTGCTATACCGGTGCTGCTGGTTGCCCCCAAGCTCGGAACAAGGAAGAGATCATGTATAAGATTATGGCTGGCGATACCACCAATTTGAGTGATAATGAGAATGCCTGGCATTTTCACACGAAAAATCCAGGTTCTGATCTGGGATCGGAGCTAAACCCGCATTTTGATTCTCTAGAGGGCCTGTACGATGAAACTGCTTTTCAACGAGAACCCCCGGGATTAGATTGTTCTATTTTCATGAGTTGTGGACCATTTGATCTTCCCGTTGGACGGGAAGTCCCTTTTTCATTCTGTATTATATTTGGACAAAATGAAGAAGATTTAATCAACAATGCCCGTTTTGCTCAAGTCATGTATAATTCACGGTACCAAGGGTTTACCCCGCCCACGCGACCCAATGTTTATGTCGAAACAGATACTGGTGCTGTCAAGATCTATTGGGATGATGTATCAGAACACTCTGTTGATGTTCTCACTGGTTATTCAGATTTTGAAGGATATAAGATTTACAAAAGCATCGATGGTGGAAAAAACTGGGGAGACGCATCAGGTCGTATTTATGATACGGATGGGTTGTTTGCAGGCTGGCGACCCTATAGGCAATTTGATTTATCGGCAGAAAGCGACTCGCTCCATTGTGTCTATTCCAATTCCTATGATTGTGAAAAGAAAAATAGACGGAATCATAGCATCAGCGGTGAAGATCCATATTTCCCCTGGTTCAGTCTCGGAGACGATACTGGAATGGAAATGATTCGTTTGGATGAATCAGATTGGAAAATTGTAAATGGAGATACTTTTCAATACATGTTTGCGGATCAGGATGTGACGGATGGTTTGGAATATACTTATTCAGTTGTATCTTACGATATGGGTGTAGAGCCAACCTATACTTCAAAATTTGTCCATATTGGAAACGGGCAATATGAATCTGTGCTAGACACAAATTATTCAAATCCGAATGAGTGGGCAAATCCGGAAGGCTATGCTTCTATTGAAAACTCAAAAGGGACTACTATTCTGGATCGAAATTTTGTTCAGGCGTTTCCGGGAATCCAACCCCGCGAAAACCTAAGTAAGGTTAATGTTGTTCCTAATCCCTATATTGTGCGATCTAATTTCAAAGAGACAGAATTCCTGCGACGGATCCGATTTACAAATTTACCGACAAAATGTAAGATCAAGATTTTCACATTATCCGGTGAACTTGTAGCAGATCTGTCTCATGAAAGTGTAACGAGTGGAAATGAATGGTGGGATATGAGAACGGTGAATAACCAGGAAATAGCGCCGGGACTCTATTTGTATCATATTCAACAAATTGATGCAGAATCAGATAAAATGCTGGAAACCCTTGTTGGGAAATTTGCAGTGGTCCGATAAAATAAAAAATGTTTAATTATTTTTTTCAATCAATGTGATGAAGATTAATCCTTTGTTTTGTTCCCCTGACAATAATGATTTTAAGTTAACTTTCATTTCTCTAAGTGTTGGTTGTTCCAATATTAGTGATCCGATTGGGTCTAACGAAGTGGGATGCATCATTTGTAGACAATGGTGTATATTTTGTAAAATTGGCATTGGATAGCCAATCAAAATTTTAAACACTAATCATATTTAAATAGGGCATACTTCTATGAGATACTTATTCATTTTGATTATTTTCCTGAATTTTCTATCAGGACAATCTTCCACCTGGGACATCATCCAAGACACGGTTTGGACACCGAAGTGTGTTATGTGTCATGACCATGGGCTTTATTTTGCTGAACAATCTGGATTAATTCTAGCCGAAGATGTGGCTTATGAAGAATTAATTAATATAGTCCCAACAAATATTTTTGCAGCAGAAGATGGATTAGAATTAGTTGGGACGGATGGAATCACCAGTATTTATTCCAGTTTTCTCTGGGAAAAGATCAATGCCAATGACTATGAGCATTTTTATGAGGATCATCCTGAATATGGGAGCCTAATGCCACTGGGGATGGAGTTCCTCACCAATGGAGAATTGGAATATATCCGCCAATGGATTATTGCTGGAGCACCAGAGACCGGTGTTGTAGTTGATGAATCCCTATTAGAAGATACAACCATTTTTGAAATACCTGAATTTGAGCCACTCCCACTACCCGAGAATGGCGTTCAATTTCATCTAGGTCCCTTTGAAGTACCACCCCAATTCGAAAGGGAATTATTCTACTACACAGAAATTGATACTCAGGGCATCCTTTATGTGAATCGGATCGAAACTGCCTTGGCGCCGGGGAGCCATCATTTTATTATTTACACTTATGATGATGACCTTTCATTACAACTGCCTGAACTAAATATAATTCGTGATTTACGATATCCGGATGGGAGCTATAACCAGTATGTTTTATATTACATGGCATACCAAAAATTTATCACAGGAACTCAAACCCGGTTTTTTGACTATAGACTCCCTGAAGGTGTTGCCCTAAGAATTGATCCATCTTTTGGATTTGACTTGAATATTCATTATGCTAATTATTCCAATGATACAATCATTGGAGAGGTTTATAACAATTATCATTTTGTTGATTCAACAGATGTGGATCATATTGGAAAAATTCTGCAGTTGAATAATAATGACATTGTTTTACCACCAGGTGAAGAAACAACTCTCAATAAGAGTTTTTGGATGTTTGCAGAGTTCGGTGAAACCATTTCCATTTTTCAATTGTTTTCTCACGCGCATAAGCACAATACTGAATTCAAAGTTTTCCGACGATCACAAAGTGACCCTTATTATAAAGAATTAATTTATCTTGCGTTTGATTGGGATCACCCACCTATCATAGAATATGATCCGCCTATGGTTTTTCATGAAGGTGATGGTCTCGAATTAGAAGCCACCTTTTACAATGATACAGATGAAGAAATCAATTTCGGATTATTGAGCACCGATGAAATGATGATTCTTTTTGGATTATATTATGAAGGAGAAAACTTGGCAACAGATGACACTGATAAACCAATACCAACCCAAATCGGAATCTCAAAAATTTATCCAAATCCATTTAATCCAACCACTACAATCCGGTTTTCGATCGATAAGAGATTAAACACATCTCTAAAAATATTTGACATTTCTGGTCATATAGTTGAGACTTTGGTAAGTGGCGATTTACTTGTTGGTGAGCATGAGATTAATTGGGATGCGTCTGATTTTTCTAGTGGTGTGTATTTTGCTAAACTCAGTCAAAGCGATAATACAGTTGTTAAAAAACTGATTTTATTAAAATGAAGATACCCAGGTTCCATCTAGCTTTTCCCGTCCACGATCTTGAATTAGCTCGGAAGTTTTATATAAATGTTCTGGGGTGTACCTTAGGTCGGGAATCAAAAAAATGGATAGATTTTAATCTTTTTGGTCACCAAGTTGTTGCCCATCTTTCACCAGAAGATTGTACAGAGATAAGTACCAATTCAGTTGATAACGATGAAATCCCTTCTAGACATTTTGGGGTGATCTTGCCCTGGGATGAGTGGGGAGAATTATGTAGGAAGATAAAGAATGATGGTTTGAAATTCTTAATAGAACCTAAAACAAGATTTAAAAATAACTCGGGTGAACAGGGAACATTCTTTATAAAAGACCCCAGCGGAAATGCATTAGAGTTTAAATCATTTAAAGATGAAAATGATATTTTTAAGAAGTAATAAAAACAGATGCCCAAAATAAACTTTCTACCTGATAACAAAAGTTTTGAAATAGGATTAGGTGAAACTATCCTAGATACTGCAATTCAAAATGGTATTCCTCATGTCAATGCGTGTGGTGGAGAAGGTAAGTGTACCACCTGTAGATTGCTTGTTTTAGATGGTATTGAAAACTGTTCGCCCGAGACAGAAAAGGAAGTAACTCTTAAAGCAAAAGTTCACACAACCGATGAGTTTAGATTAGCATGCCAGACAACCATTACAAGTGATGTGACAGTCAGGAGATTGGTCTTAAATAAAGAAGATATTGAATCTGTTTCTGAAAGGGGTGTTTCGGGAAGGTTAGGTGAATCAAAAAGAATTGCAATTCTTTTTAGCGATATAAGAGGCTTTACACCATTTTCTGAAAAATTAACGCCCTATGATGTTGTATTTATTCTAAATAGATATTTTAATAGGATGGTAAAAGCAGTAGAAAATAATGCAGGAATCGTAGATAATTATATCGGGGATGGTATGGTGGCGATCTTTGGTTTACATGATGAGCCCAACGCTGCAAAATATGCAGTCAAAGCAGCGCTTGATATGTGCATGGAGATAGATGATATGAAACCTTATCTTAAAACTATGTATGGGCAAGATTTCGATATTGGTGTAGGTGTTCATTGGGGTGATGCAGTAGTAGGAGATATTGGTGCAGGTAAATCAAAACGTCTAACAGCAATAGGTGATGCCATGAATTTTGCAAGTCGTGTTGAGTCTGCAAATAAACAGTTTCAATCACGTGTACTGATTTCAGAAGAGGTGCATACTGAGATTAAAGATTCGTTGGTTATTAAGGATTTTATGCGTACAAACCTTCCTGGAATTGAAGGGAGGGTAACTCTATATGAAGTAGAGGATATTAATTTTGCTGAAGAACAAAAATTAAATAATGAATTTGTTGAAGATGATATTTTTTGGAAAAAATGTTCTAAGATAGAAACATTTGTTGATAAACCACAACAGGTTTTCATAATTAAACGAGAACATATTCTTGTAGTAAATGCAGAAGACAATTATTTTGCTTTGAATGATAAATGTCCACATGCGTATCTAAGTTTGGAGGGTAGCGATATTGATATAAAAGCTGAAATAATAGCATGTCGATGGCATAAAAGTCAATTTTGCTATAAAACAGGTGAAGTACGAGAGTGGCTAGATTTAAGTAATTTTCAAAAAATGCTTGGTAAGGTCGGATTAAACGCAGAAGCAAAAGAGATCGCTGAAATGGAACGAATTCCGTTAGACATCTATCAAACAAAAGTGATAGATGGATATATTTGGGTAGGAATTCCGCCAAGCTAATAATAGATAAAGGAATAGGTTGAAATGGAGAAAAACGAAGTAAAAAAAGATAATGGTGAAACTTCTGAAAAAGAGATTCTTTGGACAAAATTATCACATACGAATAGTTTTAATGAAGATTCGCAACAAGTATTTAATATAAATCGAAATGAATTACTTGTTATAAAATTAGACGATAATTATCACGCGATAAATAACAGGTGTCCGCATGCAGGAATGAGTCTAAAAGGTTGCACGATTGATAGCCAAGAGCAGACTCTGACGTGTGCTTGGCACCATAGCAGTTTCTGCTACAAAACTGGTGAAGTTAAAGAATGGTTGAAGCTTAGTGCCGTTGAAAGATTTTTAGGGAAAATATTTCTCAAGGGTAACAAACAAGCAGATGGAATGATGGATATGGAGCCTACACCAGTTGACATCTTTATGACAAAAGTAGAAGATGATCATGTTTGGATTGGTTTTGATAAATAATTATTAATTAATTAATGTAGTCTGGTTTGTTAAATACTTAGGCTCTAAATATCCAAGGCCGATGTTATGAAGGTAACTTGAAAGGTCTTGAAGAACTGAACCTTGAACTCAATCTTATAGTATTGGAAGAAACTATTACCGAGAATCCTAAGTATGAAGAGATTCAGGATTCTTATTAAAAAACAAATCCCTTTCGCATCACCATTCTTTTCTAAATTTTAGGGAACACAAAATTGGATGTTTGCTATGAAAAGATCCTTCTCTTTACCCTTCTTAATCAACCGAACTTGGGCAGCTTTTTTCATTATTTCTTCCCTGAATAGTCAAAGTCTCTCTGGCGGCGATATGTTGGCCGAAACACCTCTCTACCCAATTCCAGCAGAGATGACATTTGAAGAATACCAGGATATGAATCGCCGGCTCACCATTGGCTTAGCCCTGACATCAATTCCGATTCCAGGAATTGTCCATAGTTATGCCGGAGAGAAAAAAAAAGCACGCCGTTTATTTATGATTGGCGCTGGTGGATTAGGTCTTATGATTGCTGGTGCATCTATGATGGATGAGGGAGAATGGCCAAAGTCAGATTATAATCTTATGATTTTGAATTCCGGAGAAGATAATGAAATACGCTATGAAAAAATTCCTATAAACCAGTTTGGTGATGATATTGAATACAAATTGATTCCCATGCATAAAGAAAGCGATGGTTCCGGTGGTGGGCTCATTGTATTAGGTGCCATTGTTTTGGTGGGGGATATTTTTTATGATTGGCTCCATGGCTGGAAAATGATTGTGAATAAGCGGGATGCAGTCCGGTATAAATATGGGCAGCAATTGCAATTCTCTGTCCAACCCCATGTTAATCCATTAGCATTAAAGGCAGGATTAAATTTTAATTTGTATTTTTAATTACCAATATCTCACCTTTTGTTTATTAAAACATGAAATGGTTTTTCCTGACTCTCATCCTCAATTTGGGCTGTTCTCAAAACACAGATAGTTATGAGATCAAACGGAAATTTATGGTAGAAGACCAGATCGAAAGACGAGGTGTGAAGGACGAAGGTGTTTTAAAGGCAGTCCGAAAAGTAAAACGGGAAAAATTCGTTCCCAAAAAATATCTGGACTTGGCCTATTCCGATGGGCCATTACCTATTGGTCATAAACAAACAATCAGCCAGCCTTATATTGTTGCTTACATGACAGAGAATCTCCAGATTTCAAAATCTCATAATGTATTGGAAATAGGAACAGGATCCGGATACCAGGCAGCCGTCTTGGCAGAATTGGCAAATCATATTTTTACCATTGAGATTATCCCAGAGTTGGCTGAAGGTGCAGAAAAAGTGTTAATGGAATTAGGATATGAGAATATTACAGTGAGAACCGGCGATGGTTACAAAGGCTGGCCCGAGGAAGCACCTTTTGATCGCATCATGGTTACGGCGGCGCCAAATGAAATTCCAGAAAAACTGGTGGAACAATTGGCGCCAAACGGTCGCATGATTCTACCTGTAGGTGGGAGTATTTTTGCGCAGTATTTATGGCTGGTTCAAAAGGACAAGGAGGGAATCGTCACAAAAGAAAAAATCCTGGCGGTGCGATTCGTACCCATGGTGAAAGAATAATCCATGAAAAATTGGATGATTATTGTAATTCTGTCTTTAGCATGCATTATGGGAAAAGACCGTTGGTATTCAAAAAACTTAAAAGGTATTGAAGAATTACATCTTGAATTCAATCTAATTGGCTTGGATGATTCTGTGTGGGAAAAACGTGTTGTAAGTTTTATTGAGCTCAGATTTTTAGAATATGATTTACGAATGGTAGAGAATATAATGCCTAAAATATCATTCGATATTCATGTGTTGGATTCTCGTGTAGAAAAGCTCTCTTCCTTTCTCGTGGTATTATCCGTTTATAATTACAGTATTTCTGAACAAAATTATTATAAATCTTTAGCGGACACACTTGTAACAAAACGGCTTATGACAAGTAAGGTTTTCTCTCATGAAATATTAGGTCAAAGTTCTAGCCAAAACCTTTATCGAGATGTAGAAAAATCCATAAACCAGTTGATTTCATTTTTCATTGATCAGTGGTATAAAGACAATCCAATGAAGCAATTTTGAGTAACCTTTAGTATAATATCTTTTTAAAGCTCTTTCTTTGACTATTTGCAAGAGTGATGTAAGTTTTCAGGAAGGGCGGAAAACAAACCTTCACTTTCAATGATGTCCATGGTCCGAGGTATAATCATAATCCATCTTGTTAGTCTCTGTCTTGGGGCAGAGATTGCACAATCCGTTTCTCTTAAGACAGGGGATAAACTTGCTGTCTTAGAGTTCGAAGGGTGGGCTGTATCCGAACCGCTCACAGAATTTCTTACTGAAGAATTTCGTCAAACTATTGGTGATTTGAAAATATTTCAGGTTCAGGATCGTGGGATTACCAATCAAATAAAAATTTTCAAACCCCGGAAAAAAGATTATTGGTCCTGTTGGAGTAAGGAATGTGCTATTGATCTTGGTCGCCAGCTGGGTGTGAATTATGTTATTGCAGGAAATATCCAGAAAAAAGGAGATGATACATTTCTTATCAATGGCAGATTATTTTCCGTGGATATGGAAACTATGCTCGATGAATTTGCCATGGGTACTTCCGGAATCACGGATAGCCTCCTGCTGGAAATGAAAAAAATGGCTTATAATGTGAGCGGGCTTCCCATTCCAGACACTTTATCTGTTGGCAGTGGTATGTCTCAAGTTGCCACAACTGACGATATTAAACGAAAACGGCAATGGATACAACTCCCGCCCATACCCAGCAAAATTAAAGCACTTTTGATGTCTACAGCCATCCCGGGAAGTGGCCAAATTTGGGTCGAGAGAAAATATCCAGGATATGGCTTTATGGGAACAGAAGCCACCTTAGGTATGGCTGCTTTTATCGCCTACTATCAATATGACAAGGCTTGGGGAGGATTTCAGGATACATACAAATCTTATCAAAATGACACGGATCCACATAATTTATTAGAACTTCGTCCCCAGATAATCCAATATGCTGCCGATACACGAAAATTTAATGCGTTCATGAAAAATATTCGCAGCGTAGGACTTTCAATCTGGGCCGTGAATATGGTTCATGCTTATTTAGTGGCACCCAGTGATGATTTTTTTGACGGGGAATATTTTTTCGATTTAGAATACAAACCCGATGTTAACCAGGTTCAATTCAATATTAATTTTTAAAATCATTAGATTCTTTTCCCGGTACCTGATTTGCGGGTTTTTTGTATTTTTTTCCTGCGAAGAAGCAGATTATAATTTAGATAATCCAAATGACCCGGAAAATATGGATCTGGAACCACCGGCACTTTTCTTCCATCCGCAGGTGATCAATACTACCATTAATGCACCCTTTTCGGTGAAACTTTATGGCTTAAAACTTAAACCGGCTGCTGCCGCCCATTTAGATATCCGGTATGATTGGGGTAGTGTCCAGATTGATTCCGTAGTAGCGGATACTTTTTTCCAGAGTGAGAATAATCCTATTCAAATTGTGATTGATGAAGAAGGGACTCTTGATATTTTTATTTATTTATTACCGGATACAGAATTGGATCAGAATGATGGTGGAACCTGGCCCTTGGCAACGATATATATGCATCCTGTTTCCACTGGTGAATCAGAACTGCTCTATGGTGAAAATACCCGGCTTCGGGATGCCAATAATGATTCTGTTGTAGTAAAAAGTTTTGGCTCGGGATATATTAATGTGGAATAAATCGATACTGTTATTATTGACTATTTCAGGTTTGATAGCCCAGGAAGATAATAGTTTTAATTTTCAATCGAATGGAGCAAACGAGGATTATGTAAAAGTTGGATCAGACGCGCAGAACCAGCCTACGGCAGGCATGACATTGGAAGCATGGGTCAAGCCAACGGAAGATCCAGCAGCCTATAATCTGAATGGTATAGTTTCCTACCTTACTTCCCAAGGTGTGACCACTGAATCAGGATATGCTTTTCTATATGATACAGGGAAATGGCGATTCGTTGTTATTGCTGCTAATGATGTGGATGTATTAGCTGGAATTGGTTCTTGGCCAGGGATTGAAATTCCGTATGATGGGAATACTTGGACCCATATTGCAGGTACTTATGATGGTGCCATAGCAAAAATATTTAAAAATGGTGTTGAGCAGGAGAGTTATAACACACCTGGCGGAGCTATAGTCTGGGATGACATAGACACTGACTTATATATTGGGCAATATTTGGATGGTAATACTTCCTTTAAAGGCTCTATAGATGAAGTGCGACTTTGGGAGATGGCAAATACGGAATCTGAAATTCAGGCTACAATGGATGATGTCCTTGAAGGAGATGAATCAGGCTTAATTGGGTATTGGAATTTTAATGATAATCAATCCTTGGATGTTGTTAGTCATGTAGATGGTGGAACACCGGGTACCTTGAACAATGATGGTAATGGTGCTTGGGATACGGATGTATTTGCTGGTGGGAGTGATTGTTTTGACATGGAAATAACAGAAGCTGACTTTCCATTTAGTCATTTGGCAGATTTAACGATAGAAGATGATGATTGGGATCAAAGTACCTTTCCATTTCCAGAAGGTGGAGAGCATAGTAATGGGGCCAATGGTGCCGATTATACATATAAGCTCACCCTATCTCAACCGGCGATAATTTATGTAACTACCTGTGACGCATTGACCAATGTAGATGTCCAGATTGGAATTTATACAGATGATTGCAGTGATGCTTCGTGGATCTTTTTTCAAGATGATTCTAATACACCCATTTATTATCCAGACCAAACGACTGAACAATATGAGTTTCAATGTATATCAGGATTCGAATCAGCACCACAATATGCCAATATGCTCCCACGGATAGTATGGGATGCTGGAACATATTATATTGTCGTAGATGATCGTGCAGGGGCTCCGGGAACGGGGAGTGTCAAAACATGGATGGGCTATTCTCTTTTAGTGGATTCTACTGAAGTTGCTGGTGATTTCTCTGGGGTGGATTATTTTTTTAGTGAAGGAGTATATGGTGGAGAGTACGCGGATGTGTATAATGGTAACGGTATTGGGTTAGAAACCAGTGACTATAATCTAGATGTGAATCCAAACGGAGGCGATGCAAATCAAGTCAATTTGACATCATTAGAAGCATCGAACGGCGCTTCTCTCACTGGTGGAGAAGAAATAGTTGTTTTAAACCTTGAATACCCTATTACGCCCAGCGGTGGGGAAATTTTAACGGTTGGCCCAGCTTCAGTCTCATCTATTTTTAATAGTGTGGGTGTTCCGTTACTTGATATTGATGGGATAACCATCAACCTTGTGGATGAACTGGCACCAACCATAGAATTCACCAATCCGGTGAATGGTGAAACCGGTGTTCCTTCTGGAGCTAACATTACGTTAAACTTTTCTGAACAGATTCGTAATTCTCTAGATGAATCAAATATCACAAATTCAAATGCTTCAGATTGTTTTATTTTGGAGGAGGCAGTTTCAGGTGAAGATTTGAGTTATACTATTACATCCGGGGACCAAATTGAATTTGTGATTAATCCTGATGGACAATTGCCTGAATACACCGAAATAAAACTATCCATTCTTGCAACCATAGAAGATCAAAATGATAATGGTCTTCAATTCGATACATTACGTTTTCTAACAGAAGATGAAACTGCGCCAGAAATTCAATCCAGTGCGATTTCATCCATAAATGATTATGTTTCAATCACATTTAATGAGGGAGTATATGACACGGATGATGGGACTGGTGCCATTGAAGTGGATGATTTGACTTATACCTTCAATGCTAATGGCGGTAATTGTGAATCTATATCTTTAATAAGTTTAACCAATAGTTTGGGAGATGGATTAGGAGGAGGGGAAACTACCATTCATGCAGTTATTTCTTTAAGTGCGGCTCCCAGCGGTGTAGAGACGATCACCTTCTCGCCAGTTAATAATTTATCTATCTATGATGCTGCAGGAAACTCAATGGATAGCGATCAAGTTTCTGATGAGGTAACGCTTCTAGCTTCTGCGTTATTGATTTCTACAGACCTGGCAGATAGTAACATTTATGTTGATTTAGGTTTTACTGTTGGTATTTATGGCAATGCATATCAGTCTTTACCAGCTTATCTGGCTGGATTTGAGTCATCCATTGAATCAAATGGTGGAACAGCCACAAGCGTCACAATGACATCACTCACAGATTTAGAAGATATTGCACTGGTTGGTGGAGAAGATTCTGTACGAATCCACATCTTTTTTAATGAATTGCCTTCAGGGGTAGAAACAATTACTCTTTCACCTACTACGGATTTTAGTGTTTATAGTGTATCAGGCGTACCCATTCCTTCGGGGGAAACCTATGGGCCTATCGCCCTATTTGACGAACAGCCTCCTGTGGCGTCCGATAATATAGAAAACGGTGACATTAATGTCTTTGAATTGGATACAATTACAATTTCATTTAATGAAAATATTTATTTTCCATCGACAGGAAATCAAGTGACAATTGGAGATCTGGCACCTCTCATCACATTAAAATATGATAATAATTTGGGGGAAGATATTCCATTTATATTAGAGTATGTTAATAATCCACCCGTCATATCCTTTTATCCTGCGGTTAGTTATGGTAGTGAATCTATTATTTATTTCCGTTTTGTGTCCACCTTCCAAGATGAAAATGAGAATCCAGATAATTACGATTTTAATGCAACATTCACTGTGCGTGATTATTTACCTCCGGAGATCGATTCATCCGCTATATCTCCAGTGAATTCTTATGTCTCAATTTTGTTTAATGAAGGTGTCTATTCCAATGACAATTCATCAGGCGCTTTGGATATTTCCGACATCGATTATGTCTATTCCGTCAATGGTGGAAATTGTGATTTTGCATCTGTCATATCATTAACAAAAGTGAATGGATCTGCTTTACAAGGTGGTGAAGCAACAATACGTGCCCAATTGGAATTGAGTGGATCTGCTAGTGGTGTAGAAACGCTGGTATTTTCTCCTGTCAGTAATTTGTCCATTTTTGACGAATTTGGGAATGCCATGCTTTCCAGTGTTCAAACAGATCCTGTCACCCTTTTGCCATCAGCGTACATTGAAGCACATTCACTGGCGGATAGTAATGAATTTGTAGATTTATACTTTTCTGTTGGGGTGTATGGAAATTCAATTCAAACTCAACCTCTTTATCTATCAGCATTGACCATTTCTTTATTTCCCAATGGGGGTTCTGCCACGGAGGTGACACCAACAAATTTAACTGATTTAGAGAATAATGTACTTTTGGGCGGGGAAGATAGTGTCCGCTTATTTATGGATTTTAATAATTTACCGTCAGGAGTAGAAAAGATTTTTATTTCTCCAACTACACCCTACAGTATTTATAGTTATTCAGGAATTCCGGTGCCAACATCGGAGGTTTCGGACTCAATACAACTCATCGATCAACTACCACCTATAGGCGACGACAGTATTGAGGATGGCGCAACAGAAGTGAACCAGGGAGATTCCTTGACCCTTATATTCTCCGAAGACCTATATATTCCTCAAACAGGCGAAATAGCAACGGAGTCGGATCTGGCAGAATTTATTACGTTGAGACTGGATGACAGTTCAGGTGCAGATATTCCATTTACCCTCATAATGGAAGGAAGCCCTCCCACGCTCACTGTAAAACCGGTTGAGACTTATTCCAGTGAAGCGGTTATCTATTATACTTTCAATGCATTATTAGCAGATGTGAATGGAAATGAAATCGAAATCATTTTTGTAGCATCCTTTACCATTCAAGATTATTTAGCACCAGCGGTTGACTCTTCTGCTTTAGCGCTCAATAATTCCTATCTGGATATAATATTTGATGAAGAGATTTATGGAACGGATCAGGAATCGGGTGCGATTAGTAGTAATACAATTCAATTAGAATTATTTAATAATGGCAGTGTGACAGATACAGTCACCATCACTAGTTTAACAAGAACGGACAGTAATTTTCTCATCGGTGGGGAAACCAATATTCGTTTGAACCTTGAATATAATTCAACTCCCAGTGGGGATGAGACTGTGGTTGTGACAGTTGAAAACGGTGTGGAGATCTATGATGGTCCAGGGAACCAAATGTCAGGTCAGGCGATTACCGATACGATTCCCCTTTATGATATTTTACCGCCCAGCATTGATAATATTTCTATCCCGATAGATTCATTTATTGTGCTTATGGAAAGCACACCCATCACATTTTCATTTAATGAGAGAGTTGATTCATTGACATTTAGCGTTACTGCGACCGTTTCTGATTCTGTAAAATTTGATTCAACACGTTTAGACTCTTCTCTTGAAATTATCTTGAAGCCTCCTTTCACAAGTTTTGATTCCATCACAGTTGATTTTTCCTATATTCAAGATGAAGCAGGGCTTTCAACTGTAGATATTGCTTATACGTATGTGACGCCCTTGTTAGGGGATTATAATTTAGATTCAACTTTATCCTTTATTGATCTGGATACATTGGTTAATAAATGGAAAGAAAAGGATTTCAATTTTGAACTCGGACCGGTGATTGGTGAGGCTCCACATTTTGTATCTACCCCGGACAGTAAATTTGATATAGAAGACGGTATGGCATTTGTTCGAATGTGGTCATGGTATCAGAAAACCTATGGAGAAATAATTCAGGATACTGTTATGGTGGGGCGTCCATTGGAAATGATCCAAAATGATAATGACCTTTTGATTATCCTTGATGAACAAGTTTACGCCGGACAGATCCAGTTTTCCTATGAAATTGGAGAGAGCCCCATTCAGTTTGGGCATCGACAAAATAAAAACGGTGAATTATTTATTACGAATCAAGACCCGGGAAAGGGATATTCAATTTTAGAATTTGCCCGGACCGGAGAAGTAGTCAAAGATACAATCTCGTTGAAAATAGAAAATGAGATCCAGGATATTGCAATCTTTTATAAACTCGTGGATAGGAATAAAGCGGTTGTCTATAAAGGGGCGATGAATGTGAATAGTCCCATTTTACCTACACAGATGGCATTGTACCCTGCTTATCCCAATCCATTCAATCCTATCGCCACAATTCGGTTTGATATCCCGGAAGTAGAAATGCAAATAATTGCAACACTCCATATTTATGATATCCGTGGTCGATTGGTGGAAACCCTGGTGAATGGTTTAATGCTCCCAGGAACATATGCCGTTCAATGGCAAGCAGATGGATTTGCTTCGGGCATGTATTTCGCCCGACTCAGATACGGAAAAGAAATGAAAACCCAAAAGATTTTACTCCTGAAATAGATTCTTTTGCCTCGTTGCTTCACATAAACATCTAAAGGTACATTCCGGTCAATATGAGAAATATTCCGACCACAAAACAACTCCGAAATAAGTATGATCCTGATGGTGTTTTGGAAGCCATCGAAATATCATTCAAGGAAAACCTTGAAAAATTACGATCATCTTTGAATCACAAGGACAGCCCTCTTTTAAAATATAATCATAATCTGCAAATATCTCTTTTGGACTCAAATGAAAGGAAAAATGAAGAAATAATTGATGATGTAGCTGCTACTTTGAAGGATACGCTCTATTTCATGACTTTATCAAAAAAGGATAGGACGGCAGTCACCCAAAAAATGAAGGTTTATCATTCAAATTTGGTAAAAAATCAATTAACCAGGATTGAATTATTGTTGGATGATTCAGAAATTGGGTCCCCAAAACACGGTCATGATCCAACGCCCAAACATAAGGGAATGAATCAAGTTTTTCATATTCTTGGTATGATAAAAAAAGATTTGGAACTGGAAAATGATCATTGGAGTAATTTATCGCGATCTGGTTATCTTACTGGGCTCCAAATTTCTATGGGAGAATTTTTCGAGATGCTAAAGAAATTAGGCATGACTCAGAAAGATCAGATTACTCTGGTGCAACGGTTATTCGATGACTTTGAAGTAGATTGGAATGAAGGAGACCGGGAGAATATTAAATTATCGCTCCAGCTACCCGCATTGGAGAATTATGAAACAACTCAACGGGATATTAGACAAATATCCAGCACATTTTTTTCAAAGTCACTTTCTGATAATTGGGTATCAGACCTGATTGAACATGCCCGGATTATGAAAAAAAGATTAAGACGATTTTAACACTCCATATCATTTGAATATATACACGAAAGAATGAGACAAATATTTAATTACACTAGTGGAGAGATGGTCAAGACTGGAGTTACTTTTGGGTCTGCATTAGCCATGGCTATTTCCTTCAACATAAACCAATCTGTATTCTGGGCTCTAATTCATGGACTCTTGTCCTGGTTCTATGTAATCTGGTACATATTGATTTATTAGAACTTGGTACAATGAAATGATGATTAAATATTGTCTAGCTCCTCTATTCCTTTTGAGCCTAATTATCTGTGAATGGGTAGGCCCATCAGCAGTGTGGATCTTCTTTTTTTGCTTTTCTTCATTTGTGATTATAGGCGATACACTTTTTGGAAATGATCGTACCCAATTCCAAAATGCTGAAAATAAATTGAATCCAATTCTATACTTTATTCTACCTCTATTATTTGTAAAGCTTTTTAATATTACTCTTCTCGGGATGAATGATAGCCAATCAATTATTGCAAAAATAGTATCTACAAATACATTATTTTTAGGTTGGCAACGTTCTTATACCAGTTTGGACCTTCTTGGTATTATCCTTTCATCTGGATTATTAATTGGTGGAATAGGTACAGTTGTAGGTCATGAATTAGTTCACCGAAAAAAGAATTCATTGGGATTTAAAGTAAGCAATTGGCTTTTAGCTATAACCTGGGACCCTGCGTTCGGAATTGAACATGTTCACGGACATCATAAAAATGTAGCAACCTACAACGACCCGGAATCAGCCAGACGCGGCGAAGGTGTTTACTCGTTTATTTTTCGTTCTACAGTTGGAACACTAAAAAACGCCTGGAGTTGGGAATCGGAAAGACTTGCTCAAAAAGGGGTAAGCACAGTTTCATTCCAAAATCAAATGATCCAGGTTTATATTCGATCCGCGATTATAACCGGAGTTATTTCAATGGGTGGTTCCATAAGTATAGTCGTTTATTTTGGGTCGGTGGTTTGGGCTAAAATTCTATTAGAGACGGTAAATTATTTAGAGCATTATGGATTGGTGCGTA
>Ga0209091_10001487_pt1 | contig 20521 bp, 16 predicted proteins | sample ArcticOcean_MG_C_6_FD_187438 | JGI IMG/M metagenome (GOLD analysis project Ga0209091, IMG submission 187438) | Marine microbial communities from western Arctic Ocean - ArcticOcean_MG_CB8_128 (SPAdes) (version 2) | ecosystem: Environmental > Aquatic > Marine > Oceanic | place: Arctic Ocean...
CATTAGTCCAACGGTTAGGATATGAGCCTTCCAAGCTCGAGACCCGGGTTCGACTCCCGGATGGTGCATAGAGTTAAACTTGATTTTTTTTTCAATTTCTGGGCTATATTTTCTGATGAAGTCGGTTCGTCGTATCGCTGACCTTGATTTCTTTTTACTCCGCCCATATCTAGAACTATCTGAGCGAATGTCTGAGATATGTCTGAGATTCCAATTCAAAATGCCAACTTCATCATAGATGTCAAGATTCTGCAAATCTTTCAAGCACAAAGCTTTTCGCATCAGAACCCAATGTGTCTCATTCAAGTCATCTAAATCCCTCAAGTATGCGATTGTTTTTTATCTGAGCGCGAAGATGAATTTCAATCGAACTTAAATCGGTGATGAATCAAAACCTAGTTAGAAATTGTGAAAGGACTCCTTGGTTTCACACGTCACGTGCGAAACAAAAATGTCAAATGCATCTTAAAAGGGGGGTCCCTTTGGAAAAAAAAGCCGGTTTCAAACCAAAAAAATGGAAGATTTTTATACTGCGTGCACTCTTTTGCTCCCGCAGCCGGCAACAATTCGTCATTGTCCATATGGTATCTCAAATATTAGAACCCACTCCCTGCAGTCTCGATAGATATGTTACAAGAAGATTTCAGATCAAATTTTCTATAGAATGATGTTGTTGTCAAAATCTGCTCCTTCACGGAGTGTTGAGTTCGACTTCGCCTGTAGAGGGCATGAAAAAACGATAGCGTCAGCAAAATTTTCCAACGATGGCTCCAGGTAAGTAAATGAACTATATTTTCGAAACAATACTGACTTCATGCGTTCGATACGCCTTGTGAAGAGTCGCAAGTGTATCTGGGGATAAAACTTGTCGAATCTGGTCCACGAAAACAGGTATATTGGCTCAAATTCTTGTAGGTCATTCCGGAGGCTTGTGCGACTTTACCTGGAGTAGTGACGATAAAATTATTGCTACTGCATCAGATGATACTTTTCTCATGCTTTGGGACTCTTTGACAGGCAAATGCATTCGTTTACTGGCAGGTCATGAATGTTCTGTCACTTGCTGTGCTTTTAATTTACCGAGTAGTAACGTGCTAGCAAGTGGTTCTTCGGATGAAACTTTACGTTTATGGGATATTAAAAATGGGAAATGTATGCTAATTATACCAGCTCACGCCGACCCCATTTCTAGTATTTGTTTCAGTGCGGATGGGAGCATAATCATAACTGGAAGCTATGACGGAAGTTGTCGCTTTTGGGATAAACATAGTGGAGCTTGCCTTAAGTCTCTTTCAGTTTCAGAAGATAAAGCAATACCCATATCATTCCTTTGTTGCACACCCAATCCATCATACATATTGCTTGGTACTTTGTCTGATTCTATTATGTTGATTGATATAAATTCAGGTAGAAGTGTGAAGAAATATAGATCCCATATGAACAGAGAATTTTGCTTGCCTAGTTCCTACGTGAAAATCAAGGAAGCTGAATTGATTGTGTGTGGTTCGGAAAACGGACACCTTTATTTGTGGGATTCGAATTCTCAACAACTTTTATGCTCTATTCCGGTGAAAAGAATTCATGAAGAATCATCTAACTTAGCTGTGGCAGTCAACATTAGTAGAAACAGGAATTCTATAGTTTCTTTCTTTTTAAAGAATGACATAGATCATGAATTGAAACTATGGCGGTTTTCTGAGCGTAAGTGATACTTCTAACATTCAGCAAACTTGCAATAGTTGAAGCGGTTGGAGTGGCATGTTTTACGGAAGGCGGACAACACGACAGGGGTATTTTTATTTTTTTCCACTAAAGTTCACTCACAAAAGATTTCCAAAGTTCACTCACGAAAGATTTCCCTAGCATACTGGTAGTTGTATTTGTTTCTCATAAATGATCATTTAATACTAGGAGTATTAAGCTGATGCATAGTGTTATAAATAAGTTGGACAAAGTTAGGCTAGTTTTTAGAGGCAAAGCTTCAGTGTCTGCTCATTTTGAACCAGGCTCTATTATATATAGTCTGCTTGGCCAACATCACTTTTTTTCTTTTTCGTCCTTTTTCTTCTTTTTTTTCTTACCTTCATTTGGAGCTTCTTCATTAGAATTTTTCATATCATCTTGCACACCCTTACTTTTGTTACCAAATTTGTCCATGGTCCCATCAGCAACTGATTTTTTTTTTGCAACAGCTGTTGGCCCAAGGCCCCAACGCCGTGGATAGGTGTCTCGTTCCATTACAACACGCTTAACCTTTGCCACACAGCCATGATCACATGTAGCCATTATAGCAGTATTCATTTGGGCTGTTGCAGTAGCAATAGCCTCGCCTTTTGTTGTTATCAAGATGCACTCTTCTCCGACTTCAACTCCACTCTCGTACCTCAGTAGACCTGGAATCATTAGTTTTGCACCATAGCAAATTGCGTTCACGGCCGAATCTTTAACTACAAGGCGTTTAAAATTGGTCAATAAGACTTCAAGAGGCATAACCACGCGTCGAAGATAATCTTCTTTCTGTAGATTATCTCGGCACCACTGTGCATCGAGAACATCATGCATCGTCACCAAATTATCATTTTCATCGCATACGCCTGAACGTACCCTACGGAGCTCCTGCATATGACCACCAACGCCAAGTATGAGACCCAAATGAACACATAAAGTCCGAATATAAGTTCCAGCTTCGCATGACACCCAGAAAACACAAAGGTTACGTTCTGCATCATAATCAAGTAGTTTACTTGCGTATATAGTTCTAATTCGAAGTTGGCGCTTCACTGCAGAAATCAGTGGAGGGCGTTGAAAAAGCGCACCAGTCAAGGTTTCAATTGCACGTTCTACTGAGGTCTTCCCATCTTTAGGAGAGGCATGCAAACGGCAGATGCAAACATATTCTTTTCCAGCACCTTGCTGTGCCTTCACAAGACGTGTTGCACGATCGATGCAAACTATGAGAGAACCTGTTACTTTTGGATCCAATGTCCCACTGTGACCGGTTTTTTCTACTCTCAGAATACGCTTTAACCAAGCAACAACCTCGTGCGAGGAAGGGTTAGCTGGTTTATCCAAATTAATAACTCCATAGCGAATGTATTCCGAAATAGGACGTTTCAAGGGTGAATAACCACAGGGAATTGGGGTATAGTGTCCTGTGCGAACCTAGAAAAAAATCATACTTAAATATTATGATAGATTTGATAATAATTAAATTACCATCAAGCGATCGTAATTCTTCAGTAGCAGTGGCCATGTTGATGCATCATAGACTTGAGATTCATCAGATGGCTTTATCATGAATTCAGTCATTATGTATCGGAGTGTAGGGATGCGAAAGGGGAGAAGAATTAACAGAATGCAAGAATCACGCTTTAAGCTAATACAAAACCGTATCAGAATAACTACCGTTGAGAGGCAGTGTAATTTGCAGACGTACGTTAATCACGTGAGTTGCCTATATCTTTGGTCAATCCGTCACAACTGTAAAGAAGAGACAGTACAACAAAGCAAGAAAAGTGCGAAATTGCCGCCGCCCAATTGACGTTTTCGACTTGAAGTGATTCGGAATTGAAAAAAAAGAAAAGGAAAAGACGAAAAATGAACGGGGCTGACCATTTTTTGACACCCTAGATTTCGTCTTGGGTTTAGGCCCCAAAGGTATCGGTGTATCTTCATACATAGAAAGTAGCTATCAAATGTTTAAATGTAGCGTGAATACGACGAACACACATCTAAGATTTATGATGGGTAGTCGCTTGCGAGGGTGAGGATATTTCTATTTTCTTTCTGCTTCAATCTAAAAGTTTCTGTGTCGCACATCTTTTTGCGGGGAACCCAGTGGTGGCAGAATTTCAGCTCCTTCTTATCTTCGTACCGGAAGACGCGGAGTATTTAAGGAAACTTGCTCAAATATAACAACTCGAAAGAACTCTGGACGCGCGCATTTTAAAGCACTTTCGGCAATAAAAAGAGAAGGTAAATCGTCTGATTACTACACGAAGTATATTCTCTTAGTTTACTAATCTTTTCTATCCCTGTCTTTTTTATAGACGTCATCACAGGGGACCCACACAATAATGTCTCGGATTATATATATCAAAGACTTGGAATAAACTTGCACCAACGACCTGATCATCCCCTTGGAATATTAAAAAATGTAATTGGCGACTATTTCGACTCCAAGTTTGGAAATAATTCGTTCAAAAGATTCGATGACATCCATCCGATAGTATCAACTTTCGAGAACTTTGATTCTGTGTTAGTTCCTAAAGATCACATCTCCCGGTCAGTAAATGATACATACTATGTCAATGCCGATAGCGTGTTACGTTGTCACACTTCTGCGCATCAACATGAAAAACTGAAAGGTGGAGAAAAACAGTTTCTAGTCACAGGGGACGTTTATCGCCGTGACACCATTGATGCTACACACTTTCCAGTTTTTCACCAAATGGAAGGAGTGCGCGTTTTTGATGCAGCAGAACTTAATTCAGACCATTTGAGCGAAGTTGAAGTTGTCAGCAAAGAATTAAAAGAAACTTTAGAAGGATTGGCGCAACATCTTTTTGGTGAAGTAGAGATGCGCTGGGTCGATGCATACTTTCCTTTTACAGAGCCTTCCTTCGAGTTGGAAATCTTTTTCAACGGTGAGTGGTTAGAGGTCCTCGGATGTGGTGTCATGCAGCAGTCTATATTAGAAGACTCCGGTAATGCAGGGAAAAAGGCTTGGGCATTTGGGCTTGGTCTAGAGCGCTTGGCAATGGTTCTTTTTGACATCCCAGATATTCGACTTTTCTGGTCAGATGATCCTCGATTTAGCATTCAGTTCAAAGCTCAAATGTTCCGAGCTGGCGGTGTTGGCATGAAAAAGTTTAAAAGCTATTCTAAATATCCACCTTGCTTGAAAGACGTTTCGTTTTGGTTGCCAGAAAAAGTGACAAATTTTACCGAGAATAATTTGTGCGAACTAGTCCGTGGGGTTGCTGGAAATCTTGTAGAAGAAGTTAAGCTTATCGATGAGTTTCACAATTCAAAAACAGGGAAGACCTCAAATTGTTTTAGAATAGTATATCGATCCATGGAGCGTTCTCTTACTGATGAAGAGGTGAATGAGCTGCAAGATTCCGTGAGAACCAAAATGGTAGAAGAGTTAGGTGTGACCCTTAGATGACGCTTTTTATTATATTGCAACATATTGCAACCCAGTCGTAAACCAGATCTTTTCCTCATCTCCAGGACCGGGTCTACTTTCTCTACTACGATCTTCATCTAATTCTACGGTTCTAGGAACCATACACACAAATGTAACCTAAGTCCATCATAGCTGACAAGATCCAGCCGTCCCAATCAATCGTATGACCCTTTGTTACGATAGCTTTTTTATCAAAGTACTTCCCACTTCGAACGCTCCCCTTCGTCGAAAATCCATAGAGATCCACCGAGGTACATAAGCCCGACTTTATAAGCATCTGAGTCCGCATGAGTCCAGCCGCAGGTTTGCCATCCTTAATTTTGTTTCTTTTCAGCCAAATGTTCACAAGTTCGTTCCTTAACGTTCTCATTGGTCGCATACCAACGTCAGTGTCGATAGCATACACGTTCGATCCTTTGGGAAGAGGTACCTTAGCGTCAAAATAGCCGAGTTTTGGCGTAGCAGAAGTCTTGTAGTGTCCTTTCACAAACATCAAAGTAGTTTTTGTCCCAACATTCTTCTCATAACCTTTAATTGGAGTATTGTAACGAATAACAGTATCATGAGCATCTATTTCGTCACCAAACTTGGCCTGAAGAAGCTGATCACCAGTACCGATGAATGCACAACTTCCTAGAGAATCTTTTTCCAAAGCTGGTGGCAACTTATATTTTCCTTCCTCCTTGAAGGAGCACTGTTCGTTGCGGGTTCTGAAGATGCAAGGCCACGGGTATATGGGCAATTTTCCTTCTCCCGAGTCATCAATGATTTCTGGACAATTTCTGTAAGAGCAAGGAGTGGGAGATGCCATGAAATTTCTTATGTAGTTATAAATTTCTGCTTGAAACTTCACATCTGGGGGATTTTTATCCAAAAGCAACTCTGTTGGAGCTTCAGATAAGAGTCTTCTGCGAGAACTCTCGATGCTCTTTTCGTACTCAATATTCTTCACTTTGGGAGGATAAGCAGGGTATGATCCTTTGCAGTGTGGAGGTGGCCATCGGCGGAGAGCTTTCTGCCTTACAATAATTTCACTATCGTTGTGCTGTAACTTTAACTTCATTGGTCCAGAAGAAGAACTTTGTCTTTTGCTATTTTTCTCTTCTAAGGTCTCAATTTCTTCCTCAAGAGAGGTGTCAACTACAGAATCACTCATATGAAACTGCCCTTCAGAGCTAAGTCGATCTTGAATTTCTTCAGAAGACTGCCAGAAAGGCTTTTGACTAAAGTCTCGGAAGAGGATACCGAGCTCACCAATTTTTCGAACATCAACTTGAAAGGAAGCAATCATCAAAGAGCACAGGGCCAGGAAAATGAGCTGAAAGCAATACATATCAACAGCGCGAAATTATGCTTCAGGTTTTTATTCCCGCGAGTAAATCATAACATAAAAGTTTAAAGTGAGGGAATCGAACTTGTACTGAAAGACTTTCTCTTGATTTCAGTCGTAGACTCTAATCTCTTAATGAGACTCTGGCATAGTGGCATTTGAAGATTAGCTTCCTTGCTATTTCTATTGTAATATTGCACACTTCGAAAGAACGACACTACGCGTAGAACTTCTCCTTTCGTTTTGTACTTTCCTTTTTTTTAGTAATCGTTTTTTTTGTCAGGGGACCACAGAGGGCTCTAAGCGGAAACGGATGTTGTCTTTTTAGGGGGAATGGAACTTCAAACATAATGGATCAGACTACCCAAGTGTGTTAGAGTCACAACCCCCTAACTACCCTAAATACAGATTATTTCATAGAGAGTTGTATTTCACAGAACGTCACTTACGTACACTTATTTCAAAATATATTAATCACACAATCTCACACCTCGATTTAGGGTATTCTCACTCAGTGTTAGCCAACGACACCCTTTTCACAGTGGGTACAACTACTAAAGAAAAAAAGGAAAAAAAATCAAGGGATCGTCAAACTCCCAAAAATCTGTAGGCTGCGCGAAACCACGGGGCAGTGTTCTTCTTCCTTGAACAGGTTCTGACGAGGAAAAATCAGTTTTTGGCCAAAATTGATTTCACAGCATTCTTGAATCAACCAACATGAGCGTTGCTTCGATCGCGTCGCCTCGTAGAGTCCTGAATCCACTCATAAGTTGCTCGGGGGAGCAAAACAACTGCAGCCTCAGAAAAAACAACAGAGGTGTGTGTACTTTGAAGCCATTCCCTCGCTTCACGCCAACTGAATATAATTATCGAAATCTAGTACGTTCTGGGAGTGGTGCTTATGCGCAGCAAGGGAGAGGACCACCGGCTCAAGTTATGGAAAGGTTTCAAGGGGTTGCCAGCCAACTTATGACTCAGCGAATTATACGCTTGGGCGGAGCTGTTGACGATGATAGCTGTAATTTAATAGTTGCTCAGTTGTTGTGGTTAGACAGCATCGATCCAAAAAAGGATATTACGCTATATATTAACTCTCCAGGTGGGTCAGTGACTGCAGGCATGGCTGTTTTTGACACGATGAGACATATTAGACCTGATGTTTCAACAGTTTGCGTTGGTCTTGCAGCTTCAATGGGCGCATTTCTTTTGGCATCGGGTCAAAAGGGGAAACGATTTAGTCTTCCAAATAGTCGAATTATGATACATCAACCCTTAGGGGGTGCACAAGGACAAGCTGCTGATATTGAAATTCAAGCGAATGAAATTATGCATCACAAATCCACGCTGAACGGATATCTTGCAGAGTTTACAAATAAACCTCTTGAGAAAGTAATGGAGGATACTGACCGTGATTTTTTTATGTCTGCTGCAGATGCAGTTAGTTATGGTTTAATTGATGCGATAATTGACCATCCAACAAACTTGGCTGTTTCTGCTTCAGGAATCCAGATGTATACTTCAGAGCCTTGAGTTCACTGAAAAGAACATGTTTAAAACAACTGCATGTACGAGGGTAGATAAAATTATGAAGAGAAAGTCTCATATTCAATTACGAAGTTTTAAAATAATTCCTTTAGAAGCTATTTCATGTTGTACATTGATCTTCACACCAGTCATACTTCTTACATTTATCTCCACTCCAGTCTTCTGTCTAGTAGCACGCGACGCAATCGAATGGAAGAGAAGTAGTTCCCACTGAGGTTAAAGTAGATGTCGATGGAAATTTTGAAGGGTGTGCGCGTTGATTATGATACTTAACAGCGTTTGAAGCTTCGAGTTCATCCTAGATCTGATAGGAAACAAGGAAGAATAAAAAACAAAAGTGTAGCTTTTGCACTCATTTAAAAGAACTATCTCCTAACAATTTTGACTAGATCAACTTAATCTTCGTCAATGCAAGGTACTGTGGTTCACAAAACGTAAATTGAAGCTATTAGAGAAGAAAATGCGACTTACTGTTCCAATGGTGAAAGCAAGAGAAGAGGCAAGAAATCCAACATACAAAAATGGTGTAGCAGCGTCAGAAATTTCCAATATCTGTAGTAAAAGAGAGGAATTTAGAATTATAAATAGTAAGCCATGAACTTCACAGATTACCTGAGATGACAACGACGACAATCCATCCGAGGCTTCGGATGGTAAGCAAGCAATTGACAAACCTACAGTAAAAGTTTCGTTAGATTGAGCGCTTTGGATTTAAATCGTGAGGAGAATCCAAGTAAAAGTCCAAAGTTCGAACAGGCCACAATTGAGCTCACGCCGAATTCCACTTTAGAAATTAAGCGCGGCCATAATAGGCATGGTTTGTATGAGAATTTGACTCCGACAAGAACTTACCAGACATAATCGTGGAGACGCAGGCGGAATTTCTTTTCTGAACTTCCTCTCCGCGGGAAGTGTTACGGTGGGAGGCTTCTACCGATACGCGCTTGCTACGCTGCACATTATTCGCAGATTTGCGTGCAAGTTGGATACTTCCTGAGCTTAGAACTAACATTTTCGGGCTGGTGTTCTTGTCGACTTTTCCGATTTGGATTAATGACATGTGGAAGATAAAATGTGGTATCTTTAAGTGTTTGTATGTTTAGGGTTCTTCTCCTTGCTTCTGGACGACGGCTTCCTGAAAAAAAAGCAAAAGCGGTGAGATTTGTCGGCCCAAAAATCAGAGGTATTTTGCCATATGTGCATGGAAATTAGAAGTGTGAATACTGAAAATCTGAATTGCTTGATCGAAGCTGAATTGTTCACCCAACCAAGGAACACTCACTTTCGACTTCGATTTTACTTCAGGTCTTCAGCTGCTGCAATTTTTTGCACAGAGACCACCCGAACGATTCCTTCCACTCCCACGTACACAGTGAGATACATTCTAACAGCGTGAATCGGAAAAAAATTGCTGAACGAGCAAGCGCAAGAAATGAACGAAGATCATTCAACCCATAGGATTCCTGGAATCGCATATAACTGTGGAGGTATCTTTTTTTCAATTCTTTCAGTTTTCAAACTTACTTTGGTGCAGATTGCGGTTCTGAAGTTGTTTTACGCCCTGGCGACATTGTAATATGCAGAGAATGCGGGTATCGTATCCTTTTCAAAAAGAGAACGAAGCAAGGTAGGTGGACTTCCGTGTGTAATCAATAGGTTCTTCTAAGTTGCTTTGAATATTTTCACAGTGGTTCAATTTGAAGCTAGATAGTTGTGTGCTAAAATGGCTCTTTCCTACTAGAAAAATAATATGAATTCTAACCATGCGCGATACGCAGTAGTAACAAAAGGAGTGATCTTCACAAGATTGTAAGAAGTTCACTCACCCTTAGCTTTCTTCAACGGCACTTCCTGTATCCTTCCACTTGTATGCACACGAAACACACTGAAAAAATAAGGACATACCATCTGTTGTTGTTAACGAGAAAAATACTGCCTCTCTGTGACCACATTTAGAACAACGAGCATCGTTAGATCTCGGGAGAGTCGGGTCCGTGCGAACATCTTGAATTACAGTCGTAACTTCATCTGATGTATGGGCGATTGAGTTACGATATACACAGTCACTGTCGGCATCTATCAAATAGTCGCAGTTTCTACAGACATAAACTAACTTTTGCCTTTCTCGATCTTCCTTGGGATACAGTAAATCATTGCTGTTAGGACAGAAGCGCAACTTCACCATGCCCTCATTTTCTCTTCCTGAATCCATCAGAAGACGCGAAAGAAGAAGCAGTGTTCTCTTTTTGGATTTTTTTACCGTGGGCTAAATAAAACTGTGTCCACGAATATTTGTATATTTCGCTGAAAAACAGAAATCTGAATATACGTCTGCTGGTGTGTTGGACTGCTTATACTGCTTTTTGCTCTCGTGGTTGCACTGAAGTTCTTCAAACAAAATATTTTCTTCAGCGCTAGTATGCTCTTCTTTTAACTTGTCTTGTCCGTCCTTTCAATTATCTGGTTTATTTAGGGTTTTTGATTTTGTTTTGCTTCCAGGCTCAAAATAAAATGCCGAGCGAATAACGTCGTGTCTTTGTGTAGTGTTACTACCGGCTGTCAATGGATTCACATTCGCTTGCATTCCATTACGATTGAGAAAGTAAAATTCACTACCGATTGATAAAAATGCTTGCGAGTTCACTTTTTACTCGTGCTAGTTTTTTATTAGGCTCCCTCAAGATGCGGGCAAGTTGTGAAAGGAAATTTGCTACCCACGACAAAATGTCCAAAGGAAATTTTATTTACGCAGCTCTTAGATATGATGCCAACAACTTCAGTGTTGAGATGAGTAGACCGTTAGGCATAATTCTTGAAAGTATTGAGAATTCTAGAGGAGCGCTAGTAGCAGAAGTTATAGAAGGCGGAAATGCTTCGAAAACTAAAAAGATAGATAAGGGTGATATTCTGATAAGCATTGAAGTTGATGACTGTACGTATGATTGCGGTCCAAACATACTTTTTGATAATATTCTAGAACGGATAAGTGAATCTCCTGACAAGAATGTCATAATATTGAACTTGAGTAGAGCTAAACCTGTCAGTAATCCAGAACTGGATGAAGTGTCTAGCTATTGGGAACAGAAGAAAGAAAAGAAAAATAGTGGCCCAAGAGTAATAAGAAGAACTGTTGGTGTAGACCCAAAGAATATCAGAGTATATCGGAACGGTTTGATTGGAGAAGGGAATTTCGGTAAAGTTTTTCTTGGAGAGTGGAAAGGACAAAAAGTTGTTTTGAAAACTTCAAAATCAAGTGTCATGGAAGCAGATGAGCTTCTCGATTCTGAATTAGAAATAAACGAATATATACATAGAAATGCGAAAGGATCCTGTGCACGATTCCACGGGTGTTGTGAAATAGATGAGCGCAACTCAGGAAATCTCTACGATGGATCGCTTCCCACAGGCTTATGGTTAATGTGGGCATATGAAGCAGAAAATACTCTCCAAGATGCTCTAAAATTAGACGAGACTAAAAGTTTGGATCTTCTTCGCCGCTCTTACACTTCTTACAATAGTTCTTCTCCATTTGATTTATATCGACGGGTTAGCACGGATTTGTTGGTTTGTTTATCTAAAATTCATGCCATAGGAATCGTGCACCGCGATGTGAAACCAGAAAATATTATCTTAACAAGGAACGGAGTTAAGTTCATAGATTTAGGCGGTGCTGCCCTATGCTTGGGTCAGTCAATAAGTTATAAACCTGGAGTTGGACCGGCTGATCCTAGATATTCGAAACCTGACGATAAATACCTGCTGCCGTCTAGCGCCAATACTCCCGAAAGTGATAATTTAGAAAAATTATGGTCAGAATATATGCCAGAAAAGTTTGATATTTTTGCTATTGGTCTAGTTATATTACAACTGCTGGTACCATGTCTTAGGGATCCGAATGCACTAGATAAGTTCAACTTGGAACTTGAGGAATGTGGGTACGATTTTATATTGTGGAGAAAAGATGTCTGTCATTTCTCTACAGGAGAATTGCAAGTTCTCGATGGCGGAAATGGGGCAGGAAATGAAATCATAGCGAATATGCTTTCACCAAGCCGCTTTAGTCGCAAAAAAGCTGAGGACATTCTAGAACACAGATTCTTTACCCTCAAAGATGATGATATTTAGTTATGCTATTTGAGGAACATTGGATCATTATTAAAATATTGCTTCCGTCTACAAAAGAGATACGTACAATTCCTTTGTTTTTTTAGAGCTAGTCTAAATTTTTCCGCTTCTTTTTTTCGCTTCAGAATAGAAAACAACTCTGTAAAAGCTCGTAAGGAGGCAAAGGACCACAGCGAAGGACTTACCCAAAGACTGTGATAGTATATCCAATCATACCCGTACTACTCACTGGATTGCGGAAAAGTAAAATGGATACAACTACAGCTACAGCTCCCTACATTAACGTTGAACGGGTTAAGTTTTGACCTAGTGAATATCTTTAAAGTAGCACCTTCGCATTTCCTAACACCTGTAAAGTTAGAGGACTTGTACATTTTGTAACCATGAAGTTGCTAAGATTCACTAAGAAAGCAATACTACAGTTCACGACAAGCGCGAATCCGAAGATACGGCTAGACTTGCAATTAGATAACATCGTTTCGAATGCCAATGGTTCCATTATTTTACTAGATATGCTTAGTATTGCTGTGAAAAAGACTTAAATTTTTGCTAAGTTGTAGAAACCTTAGATAGATTTACCTAATGCACTTGGCGACATAAATAAGAGAAGATTCAAAGAATCCAATCGTTCATTTTCGTTTGTTAGAAGCAAGCCTTGTAACACTGATTTTAGGGCACGCGCAAATGTAGCCGTAAAACATGCAAGAAATCCCCAAAGGTGGAAAAGTGGTTCGCTATTACTTGCAAGAACAATACCAACTACTACAGGTACCAACGTTATATACACCTTTTACAATTTTTTTAGCGAGAAGAAAAGAAAACATATTGAGCAAACCTCTGCTGTCTCCTTTTTCCTCAATATACACAAAGAAAGCTTCGTTGCGCATAAAAATCAGTTCAAGTTACAATATAAAATCAATAAACTCACCAACGCTGTAAAAAAAGGAGTAGTTGCACCAATTGCCTGATTAAAAGATACAGGTATGAACCTGAGTGAGATATTCCCTCCAACTACTGATACAACAAAGACGATAGAAAGAACAAAAACTTTGAACAGATGCCGTCTGCTTCGGATGTGCTGACGAGGAACTAATCCTGTCAAACGGATAACAACGCTAAGGATTAAGCATGAAAGCATGTGCAGCATAGTGAGGAAAATTGGATACTTGAAGCCCCAGAGGCTCAACAGGTATTTGTTCAACAATAATACTCCAATATTAGATATGTACCACGATGCTATCATGCAGACTGCGAATTTATCAACATTTGCAAACTGTATATCCGTCACCTCCTTCATACTTCAAGTTTCCTTTGGGGATTCTGGGTGCACCAAAATATAGGAAAGGTGAAAAATTTTCTTCAAAATTTTTGCCCTGTAGTACCATACGTATTATATATATCATGACTCGAAGAATATTTTTTGTGAACGTATCATAAGGCAAGAAACTGCAAAATACAAAGAAGTTGAGTAAAGAACTAAAGTCTAAAGATACGTCTAAAGATACTGGTGTGATGCGTTCTCCTATAATACGTGTTCCTGATAACTTTGAAGTGTATTTTTAATGAAGAGAGTCTAATACAGGCTTAAACAGCATAAGTAGGTTGAGTACGATGTCAGAAACTTATGAGAGAAAAACAGTTGCAATTATAGTTGTAGGTATGGCTGGATCTGGGAAAACTAGTTTTATTCAAAGGTTCAATTCAGCATCACACGCGAAGAAAATGCGAACCTACATTTTGAATATCGATCCAGCCACGACTAAAATTCCATACGTTCCAAATATAGATATTCGCGACACTGTCAACTTTAAAAAGGTGATGAAAGATTACAATCTCGGACCAAATGGAGCCATATTAACAGCTGCCAATCTTTTTGCAACAAGATTTGACCAAGTTATATCACTTTGTGAAAGGCGTCGGAATGAAATAGATTTTATCGTTGTTGATACTCCTGGACAGATAGAAATTTTTACATGGTCAGCTTCGGGGACAATAATCACCGAAGCAATTGCAAGCCGGTTCGAAACATTTCTCTTCTACATCCTTGATACCTCTCGTTCGAATAATAATCCACAAGTTTTTGTCAGTAATATTTTGCAGGCGATTAGTGTTCTGTATAAATCCCGAGTTCGACTTATTCTTTTACTGAATAAGGTCGATATAACCAATTCGAAGCAGATTAGAACGTGGTTATCTGATTTTGAAAAGTTTCAGGCAGCTTTTGACAAAGTTTCTAATTCTGCTTCAGAGCTTGGTAGATCAATTGGTTTGGTAGTTGAGGAGTTCCATGCAAAACTCTCACTAATTGATATCTCTTGCCTTACTGGAGAAGGTTTTGAAGATGTTTTTCACTTTCTTATGAAATGAGGCAGGCTTATGATCTTCTTACAAACTAGCTAGAAAGAACTATATCTAAAATCACACACTGAGCTACGAGCAATAACTCTTCCTCTGCAAATTTTTCTATTCCATACGTGGGAAAAAATCAAAGAATTTTCTTCGGTTCCGTCGTTGTGGAAGTGGCGGTTTGAAAATTCCTTTTGTTTATAACAGTTGTACCAGTTTTGAACTTATATCCCTCCGCACGAATGTAAGTGCGTTCCTGTGGTATTTCGAAGTTCCGTAAATACTTCGTGCCTGCTCTGCTTAAGACACATAGATCTATATTTGACCCAGATCCCAAATCATTGAATATACCTGCACGTATAGACCTGGCAACAAGTAATTTTGCTTCATCTTCGCTCATGCCATCTTTATAGTCGCTTTCAAATATGGACATCGCAGCCAAAGAGCCGCTACCCATTGTAGCATACGGCAAACAGTCAGAGGAACCGTGAGGATAAATTGTGAAAAGTTGAGGGCCGTGAATATCGAAGCCACCAAGGACTAATGCAGCGCCTACATGGCCTTGATATTTGAAAAGATGACTTTTCAAGATACTTTGCGCGGATACAACACGACTCTCCCTAAGTGTTGATTTACGATGGAGGAAGAGTGCAGAAGATACCATTCCTTTGAGAATGAGAATTAGTTGAAAGATGGAAAAATAGACATAATATGTACCCGTGACAGCTTCTGTGTCTGCAGCGGTGCCTGCACCACAGCAGTAAATATTTGGTGCGATGTAATGGATTTTCTCACAGTTCTTATCAGCCACAGTCTCTCCATTCGTCGATCTTGTATCTGCCCCAAGGACTACACCATCTGCATAGATCACACCGCTAATAGTTGTTCCCGTTTTAGTTGCTAATTTTGAAGTGAAACCTCCTTTCTTTGCATTATGAGAAGAAGCACTGAATTCGAATCCACCGAGATCGAATGCGTCGGGATCTTGCATATCCGCTTTCAACTTTATTTGACTAATTATTGAAAATATTTGTAAAGTCCTCTTAAATCCAAAGACTGATTGATTAAAACTTGTAAAATCCAATGGAAAGCACAAAATCTGCCGACTCTCCGGCACACTCGGGACAGTCTGACTCTCGTTGGGATACTGGTTTTCCGGTTGAGTGACTGTCTGTAAGTGTCGTGTTTAGTCGTTTTGGCCTTTGTACGGGTTTACGGGTTGTGTTTCTCTCGCACCCTAAACTTGTCCGTTGCGGCCACTTTTTTAGTGTAACTTAAAATTATCCTATTCGTGATATGATATTTATGATATATGATGAGTGAAGTCAGTATAAGTGAAAAAATGAGTTTATTAAATGTTCTAACGATATAATGACTGGCAGCTGCTGGGGAAAAAGAAGAAGGATCCGACGCAGTACTTTTCTACACGGGAGGCGTTTATATACATACGAAAGGCGTGGATGTATTTGTAAGTACAAGGTCCTATAAAAATTCGCTTTTCTTGTGCACTTCGCAAACCTGATCCTCAAACAATTCAGAGGTGTATTCGTAAAACAAATATGAAATATTATTGTTAGTCATCCTGATTTAAATTATCGTCCGTTGGCTGTTACCTGGTGTTGTGTGTTTTTATGAAGAAACAAGAAGAAACAAAATTAAGTCTAACGAAGCGAGTCGATCGCACGATCGACGAAGATCCTTACCGTCTTACCTTTTCCCCGAATATTTGAAGCGTTTTGATCCTGTACTTCTTGGGAATTGTTCTTCAGGACAAGGGATTGGAAGAGAATATCCGTTCCTTTTTTGATAAAAAAAACGAAGTATCTACGATAAACTTGGGGAAGTTAAGGGCTATGTATCATCCTTCTTGCGTTTTGTAGGATGCAGTCCAGCAAGGAGTTTAAAGAAAAGTATCACGAAAAGTTTTGTAAAACGGAATATTTGTATGACTCAATCGCGTCAGATATAGTGTGGTTAGATGCCTTTGCAAACGATTATAGCACAATTCAAAGAGAGCCCTGCATTCATGCACTATCTCATTGCTTTCCTGTTGACAATGCTGCAAATCCGAGAGAGAATTATGATGGAGCAAAAAATATTGAAGGTTGTTTGCGCTTGTCAAAACAGCTACTAATTCTTCAAAATTACAGAGAAAATATTAGGCGAATTCACTGTAGAAAAATAGCATCAAGCGGAATGGTACATTTGTTTCTTTTTCACCTGTCGGACAATGACATGGAGGTATACTTTATGAAATCCTTGATTCTTGTATTTGGCAGTTTCGAGAAAGTTTGCAGCAATCTGTTTTTCTTATTACTTTCATCGTTGTCAAAAGCATTCAGAATATCTTACAAGAAAGCTTTGAATGAACTGTTGAAGTTTTGTGATTATGAGTTGTATTATGCTGTGCAGTTTCGCCTGGGTCTTGAAGAAAATAGCAAATTATCGCGACAAGTCTGGATGAATAGCACTACTATTTCGCAGTTTGACTTGACATCAGAATTTGTTCTCGCCCAATTAATTTCTTCTCATTCCTTGGATTTTTACAGCTCAAGTACGTCAAAAAATTTTGAAAAGTGGTTTAAGCTGAATTTTTCTTTGCAAAATATGTGCGAAGGTACTGCTCAAACATGGAATGTGGCATTAATTCAATACTTAGTAAACGAAGAGATCAGTTTGCTACGTTTATATTTAAGTTATGAGGAATTGGTTTTCACAAGATTTATTTTAAGACATCTTGGGTTACGTCTTCAGTGCTTTCAATTTCGATCTGACATCAAAATATCGCTCTTGAGTATGATTTCTTCTTTACTTGAAGCATCATCTTGTACAGAGGAGTTTAACTATTCATTAAGTTTTTCTTGTGTGAAGAATTCTAATTCATGGCATTATAAGCTTCTGGAGTTATTGCTTTGCTTGGGGTCACATATTCTAGCAGCTGATATGGTTCTTTATATCTATGTACTAAGATATTTCCGTTTGGCTACTCAAAATCTAGAATTAAACACAGAGATTGACTTAATAATAAAAGCTTTTGGATTTTGCTTTTGCCCCAGTCTTTCGTACTTTCCGAATAATCCAGCAGTAGCTGATGAGATATGGTCAGCTCTAAACAATATGCCACATCAAGCTCGCTATCGGGTCTATAACTTATGGGTAATATCAAATAATCCGAATGTACATTTTTTAGAACAACTAAAAACACAGAGAGCTCTACGACGACTTTCCAAAGAAAATGCAAAGGATAGTGGGAAGAAAATTGGCAAGATTGCTCATAGCAATCCAATAACGACGCTAAGTGTCATAGTCAATCAAGTGCAGGCTTATCCAAATATGGTGGTTCCAGCGGTTGATTCTTTGAAATACATGTCATATTTAAGCTTTGACATTCTTGTGTATTTGATATTAACTGCATTTTTTGGAAAAAATGAAAAAATGAAAGAAGATGGATTGAATGCTTGTTCTTGGTTTGCTGCGTTATCAAAGTTTTGTGGATATGCAAGCTTTAAATACGTAGTGCTTGATATTCAGGCTCTTCTTCATTACGTTTTGAACGCTATCAGAGATTATCAAACTGCAGAACTTCTCATCTTGAAGGAAATATTGTTAGCCATGGCTGGAAATCAACTGCTCGAAAACCTGAGCAAGGAACAAGTAGAATCATTGGCTGGTGGTAAAGAGCTACAGAACCAGGTTTCAAATGCTTGTAATGTATTTTCAAATTCCAAGGTCAAAAGTATTCAGAGACTCAGGCATGCTTTTGAGAAGCATGGCTCGGACTCACTAGTAAATCCCTACCTAGTTCTTTTGGCTAGAAATCTTCAGTGCTTAATTTTCTGTTCTAAATTTGAAAAATTACACTTGCTGGTGAGGGCACTGGATTATTCTCACGAGATTTTTGCACAATTCGTAAACTTTCTACAAGTTGCCTACACAGAAAGCGAGTATAAAGCATGTATTCCTAGTGTCCTGAAACTGAAGGAATCATACTATTTAAGTCCAGATGTAGTTTTCAAAATTCATAGGAAACACTTCCAAATTTCTGAGTTTGTAGAGACTTCTAACTTAGAAATGAATACAAGCAATTTGTTTTCTGCTTCTCAGGAAAAGTCAAATTGGCACTCATTGAATATAAAGTTATGTGAATTATTCTGGAACCTTTCATTACATCATATACATATTCCAGAAAGGTGTTACAGCGACATTATATCGAAATTAACATCCCAGAATATGGATTCAAGTTCAAGTTCCTTCAATCTTGGCTCAAAACATATATTTACTTCAGAGAAAATTGGTGAGTGTATTAGTCGTCTAAAGCTGGAAATGTTCAATCAGAAGAAAAACGGTTGTGATACAAGAATAGCACTGCGTTCTCTGAGAAATGTTTTTCCGAGTGATGTTCTTCAGAGAACAGAAAGTATTTGCAATCTCATGCAAAATTTAGTTTTGCCTCGCTGCAGTAATTCTATATCAGATGCCATGTTTACTGCAAATTTTTTTGAGAGTTTGAGGCAAACTGTACCGCACTTCGACTTTTTCCAATATTTCGATATAGTAATGGAGGATATAGAGAAGAAAATAGAATGTTGTACTGATTTCGAAGCTGAACATTACGGATATTTCTTAGATGAATCGTTCAGAAAAATTATACATATTTCTTCCAACGATGATTATGTTCATCTTGTTCAAGAAAGTTACAACACGTCATCCACTCAAAGAAAGGGTGAGATGATTTATTTACAAATCAAAGTAAAAAAGATTATAATTTGGCACAGGAAGTTACTTCATGCTTTCATGAATCTTTTGAGAAAGGGAAGTCAGTATGACATTCGGAAATCCCTGGTAATCTTGAACAAAATTTCCACTTTTCCTGCTTTGCTCAACCATGGTGAAGTTATATTGCGTGAAGTAAAAAATATATGTTCTTCTTGTGATTATGATGATATCAAAACCATTACAAGAAGCTATGATGCAAATTTAAAGCAGCGTAAAATATTTTGGAAGACAGAAGATGAATTCATAAGGAGTTCAATAAGTTCTGTATGGCTTTAATAATTTCTTATTCTCCAGGGCCAAGAAATGCTGCTTGGTTCCAAGTTAAAAGAGGTAAAGCAAATACTTCAACTGTATGAATTTTAGCCTTTTGAAAAAAATAGCTCTTCATTTCACGCACTGCTGTACTTTCATCTTGAAGATATGAATAAATCAATTTTCCTGTTGATTCTATTCGAATTTTAAGTACACCATACCTACTTTCAATCTTCGCCCAACCAAGAGGGTCAAACTCTAACATCCATATTCTATGATGTAGTGAATGCAGTGAACTTAAACATAGTAACAAATCTTCCAAAACGCTGACTTCCGATAACTTTGTCCCATCAATCCTTCTTCCTATTAATTTTGCCATTTGCTTCTTGTCATTTTTGGAGTAAGAGATAGAAAACATTTTATAAAAAGTGAGCTTTCTGTGGAGGAAGCGTGCTACTGCTGCAGGAAATGACAAAGGGTGATATTCTATTCCATCAAACTCGGATCCTAGTATTCTCAACTGTCTCAGAAAATGAGATATTTTAGTATCGAGATTATCGGTAAGTATTCTATAATGTGTAATCATATTCGTTTCTGCAAGCTGTGGATTTAGATGTGCTGTCAAAGGATCTTCCCATGTCAACCATTTCGCAAGATTTGTGGTACCCCACCCGACTGGGGTTTCTGATGGTTGATCGAGAGCACAAGCAATCAACATGTCCGAGAACGAAGCTGGTCTGCGAAACAAAACTTTAAATGACTCGTCTACCCGTTGCATGATATCACTTCGAGAATTTTGCGCACTCTTTGCATGTACAAGCTCACTAAAGAAAGCCAGTGCAGCTTCGACTGAAGCCATTGATATCTCTGAACCGTCGTGCGACCACGCAGTAATGTAAACGTGCTTTACATTATTTTTCGATGCTACGTTGAATCCTGATTCCATCATGTTCATT
>Ga0209091_10001489_pt1 | contig 20510 bp, 24 predicted proteins | sample ArcticOcean_MG_C_6_FD_187438 | JGI IMG/M metagenome (GOLD analysis project Ga0209091, IMG submission 187438) | Marine microbial communities from western Arctic Ocean - ArcticOcean_MG_CB8_128 (SPAdes) (version 2) | ecosystem: Environmental > Aquatic > Marine > Oceanic | place: Arctic Ocean...
AACATCTCTAAAGTATATGGTCTCGCGTCGAAGGTTAGGAATTTCAATCCCAACTACGGACTTACCCGGAACAGGAGCGAGAATGCGCAAGCTCACACAACGCATGGCCAAAGCCAAATCATCAGTAAGAGAAGAAATGCGACTGACTTTTATTCCCGGAGCCGGTTCGTATTCAAATATAGTAATAACGGGACCGGGTAAAACTTGAACGACCCGACCCTGGACACCAAAATCCGCTAGCTTTTTCTCCAAAATCGCGCTGCTTGCTAATATATCTTTATGCACCTTGTTCGTATCTGTACCAACCTCAGGTGGCACATCGTTTAACAGGGATAACGGCGGAACCTGATAATTGCTGGACGAGCCCATAAAAGGAAAATGGTCTTGCACCACAAAGTCTGATTTCTCTTCTTTTTTATTTTTTTCAGGTTTCTCTTTAGATTTTATCACCACAGATTCAGGACGCGACCGAGTGACAATAACCGGATCGCTGGCATTTTTTTTAACCTCAGCGGATTCAGCGCGCACCTCCTGTATTTTTTTAAATGTGGATTTGATTACTTGCAAAGTTTTCCCCATTCCTTCTAACGTTATTATCGTCAGGGTTTTTAAGCCATTCACACTCAACCACAACCCAGCACCAATCATAGAAGCAATTTTGCCCACGGTTTTGACGAGAACATTGACTTCAAGGCGAGTCATAACCATGAAGGAAATGAACAATAATGTTGCTAGGATCAATACCGCTCCTGAAGGATTCAACCAAGTAACCAGAAACCCGCTCAGTCCATTTCCTACCAAACCACCTACAGGTATGGCTTTTCCGAAGAAGGGATCAGCAGTAAAATGAATCGCCAACAAAGAGCAAAGCCCTACTAAAAATAAGGTTCCAGAACCCAGTATCAACGGCCAGTCTTGAACCTGCTTGCCGCGAATCAATGCCCAGCCTAAGATCGCAGTGATAACGGGGAAAAAGAAAGAACCGCTACCAAAAATATGTGCCAGTCCATCTGCAAGATAGGCCCCTACCATGCCACCGGAATTGACTACGTTCATTCCCGTCACGCTTTTATTGAAGGAGGGATCACCAGACGAAAAAGTTATCAGTGCCATAAAGCCGAATACGGTAAAGGCAAGTGCAACCACACCAAAAAAATCTCGAATCAATATATTTACTGTTTTTTCTTCACTCATGGGTCACTATTCTCGGGTTAATCGGGGTTATCAATCTACGGGCGGTGTCCTGAGAAACGTTATCGCGTTTCCAGTTTTCATCATCCGTATCCAGGTGGTCGAGGTTGAAATGCAGGCCTCGACTTTCTTTTCGTGTCAACGCGCCTTGAATAATCAATTGCGCGGTGATGGCAATGTTTCTAAGCTCTAAAGTGTCTTTAGTGATTTTAAAATTCCAATAATATTCCTGAATTTCTTCCAAAAGAAGTTGAATGCGACGCTCCGCTCGTTTGAGACGTTTGTCGGAACGAACAATGCCCACATAATTCCACATTAAACGGCGTATCTCATCCCAGTTATGCGAAACCACAACCGACTCGTCGCTGTCGACCGCACTTCCAGGGTCCCATGCAGGAATATTCTCCAAATGATTCTGTGATTTTTTTGATTCTTTAAATAAGTTCACCGCTTTATCAACAGCACGATGCGAAAGCACCAGTCCTTCCAATAATGAATTGGAAGCCAGTCGGTTAGCACCATGTAATCCAGAAAAACAAACTTCACCGCTGGAAAAAAGCCGTTTGATATTCGTTTGCCCATTGGCATCAACAATCAATCCACCGCACATATAATGGGCCGCAGGTACAACAGGAATACGCTCTTTAGACATGTCAAAACCAAACTCAAAACAGGTTTTGTAAATGTTCGGGAAGCGTTCTCGAATACGGTAACCTTCCAAATGTGTGACATCGAGATAAACACAATCGTCACCGCTCTTTTTCATTTCATAATCAATAGCGCGGGCGACTACATCGCGAGGCGCCAGGCAACCCAGAGCATGGTAGTTCTCCATGAACGTATCGCCATTTTCTAAACACAAGATGCCGCCTTCACCACGCACCGTTTCAGAAATCAAAAACGATTTTGCTTTAGGGTGGAAAAGACAAGTGGGATGGAATTGAAAAAATTCCATGTTGGCAATTTTCGCACCCGCACGATAGGCAACAGCAATACCATCTCCCGTAGCAGTGTCGGGATTAGACGTGTAGAGATAAACTTTTCCTGCACCCCCTGTGGCGAGCAAGATCACATCGGCCACCATAGTTTCTACCTGACTCGTCTTATGGTTCAGCACATATAGCCCCAGCGCTTCATCATCAGAACTGCCCGGTTGAATTTTGTCATCGAGCCTGGCCTTAGTGATCAGGTCGATAGCCATATGGTGTTCAAAAATTTCTATATTGTTTTCAGCGTGTACCGCTCCGATAAGTGTTTTTTCAATTTCCCAACCGGTGAGATCGTGGGCATGAAGAATACGACGTTTGGAATGACCGCCTTCTTTTCCTAAGTCGAATTCCTTACCGCGCAAATCAAATTGCGCTCCCAGATCAATTAATTCACGGATTCTCGCCGGGCCTTCGCGGCAGGCGATACGCACAAAGTCTTCGTGGCAAAGTCCGCGTCCCGTTTCCACCGTGTCCTGAACGTGCAACTCTAAAGAATCGTCTTCCGCCATTACCGATGCAATTCCGCCCTGTGCATATTTCGTAGCAGACTCTTCCAGCGCATCTTTGGTGATGATGCCGACCGAACCGAATTTGCAAACCTTAAGAGCGAAAGTCAATCCAGCAACGCCAGATCCTATTACAATAAAATCTTTTTGCATAACCATGCCCAGATTATATCGAATTACTCCTTAAGATTCAACATATTAGCATATGAATCGGCTCTGCATTACGTTTGGGAGGGGGCAATGCTTTTTAGGCGCATTAAAAAGCCTTTTTTACCCTTTTCACTTTACAATTAGCCCTCGCCCGTTTTGACAAAACTAATACCATGATAGGCTATATAGTGAATATTAAATAACTTCGCCCTGATAACTCGAAAAATAGAATACGTTTTGTTCGATGGGGGATAGAGGGGGTTCCAAAAAACAACCTCCCCTAACCCCTCCTTATCAGGTGGGGAATTTTTTTTGAAACTACCATGCCTCAACCACTGACCCAAAAAGAAGTCCTAAGGAAAGTCGCTAAATACGAATCGCTTGCCGACCTAGAAATTGGCGATGTCGATTTCCAAGACTATGCCTTCAAAAATGAATTATTTTTTGCAGGAGCATTTTTTACCGGAAAAGCTGATTTTAAAGGCGTGCAGTTTTTGAATGGAGCAAGATTTATGTCAGTAAAATTTTTAGGCGCGGAGGGAGAAGGGTTTCTGGGGGAAAAATTTACTGGCGAAGGACGAGTAGATTTTAGCTGGGCATAATTTTCGGGAAAAGACGGAGTTTTTTCTATCAGACACAATTTAACAATAATGGAGGAGTAGCATTCGACAGAGCTCAATTTTCTGGAGAAGGGGAAGCGTGTTTCTCTGAGTCACAATTCTCCGGTGATGGAGAGGTGTCTTTTAAAAATGCAATATTTTCCTGTAACGAAAACTGATTTTACTAAAACAAAATTTTCAGGAAAAAATACAAATTTTAATTAAGCGAAATTCTTATGCAAAGAAATCACCGACTTTGAAGGTGCAAAGTTCGCTAGCGATAAAGGAACTTCTTTTCACAGAACCCACTTTCAAGGCGAAGGAAAAATAAATTTTAGCGGAGTACAGTTCTACGGGGAAGGAAGAATAAACTTTTCTGAAGCAGAATTTTCCGGTAATGGAGGAGCGGACTTTGGTTGGGAAAAATTTTCTAATAAGAAAGGTGTGGATTTCCATGAAGCAAAATTTTTTGGGCCGGGAAAAGTTGAGTCCAAGATAAATTTATTTAAATAAATATGCCAATTTGGTTTGATAATGTTGAAATTGATGTTCCAGTAATTCTAAAGTTTATAGATATCTCTAATCTTAGCAACACACTGTTTATCCATACTGATCTTGAAAAGGTCAGCTTTAAAAAAGTTCGTTTCCGGAAAGCTCAAAACCTCTTCTTCAATCGTGAATTGTCTGGCCTATGAAGATCGAAACAAAATCGCTAACGATGATATTACTAAAACAAACTATGATAGCTATTATTTTAGTCAGACAGAGATTCTTTGTCGTAAACTTCAAATTGAATTTTGAAGATCAGCGCGATTATTCACGTGCCGGCGATCCCCATTATGACAAAATGGGAATGCAGCGCAAACGAAAAATGTTGGAATGGAAATAAAAATCCGTTTCACATCCCCTTCCTTTCTTAAAATATTTTAACCTCACCCAGCACTATAAAATCGTTTTCGGTTACGGTAAAAAATGGCAGCAGGCATTGGCAAGTTTTGTAGCGGTGCTGATTCTGTGTACTGGTTTGAACCTATTCTTGGTCGAGACAAAAGTTACACCAGAAGAAACGGCACTAATTGAAAAATGGGAAAAGAATTCCCTGCATCGGCTTGGCGGAACTGTTTTATTCAGCTTCAAAGTCTTAACGCTACAACGCTGGGAACGTGATTTTTGATTGAAGGGTTCTTCGGACTGGCCGAAGTTCTTCGTTTCCGTTCAACATTTAGTTGACCCCGGTATCATCGCTTTGATATTACTCGCCATCCGCCGAAAGTTTAGGAGATAGTCTATCCTTCGACAAGGTCAGGATGACGTTGTAGCTCGGGTCCGAGTTCGATTATGCCGGTCTTATACTGTTCACCAAAATCGGCAAAGAGTTCGGGGTGGGTGCAGTAGGCGAGAATTTCTAGGGAGTCAAGAATGCGCGGGCCGGGGCGATTGAAATAAGAATTGCCATCGACTAGATAAATGCGCGGGGGGGTTTTCCAGTCAGGGAGTTGTTGTCTTAGTAGTTCGAATTCTTTCATGGTTTGGTCGAGTTTGTATCCACAGGGTTTGACCAACACCACATCAGGTTCTATTTTTGCAAGGTCTTCTCGGTTGACCACCGGCGCAAGTTGCCCTCGTTCAGCGATACATACCTGACCCCCCACGATATCGATCATTTCTGGCAACCACATACCTCCGATATAGATAGGGTCAAGCCATTCAATGGTCAAAACTTTCGGCGCAACCGCATTCCCTGCCCGTATTTTCACTTCATTGATTCTTGATCTCACTTCTTCACGAAACTCGTGGCCTTTTTCGCCGACGGATAATTGGTCGGCTACCTTTTGCACATCGTCCCAGATATCGCCCAACATTTTTGGTTTGAGAGAAATGATTCTAGTATTTTCGTCGAAGACTTCCTGACAAGCCTTTTCCACCTGCTCAAACGAAACGGCACAGACATCGCATAAATCTTGAGTGATTATAAAATCGGGTTGAAGAGATTTTAAAAGTTCTATATCGAGATCATATACAGAGATAGCGCTTTTCACCACGTCCATTACGGATTGGTGAATGTCTCCACTCGACAAATTGGTATTGATTCTACATGAAGTAAGTTTTGGAACCTCGGCAACCGTTTGAGGAAAATCACATTCGTGTGACACACCAACAAGATTTTTTTCTAACCCCAATCTTGCAACAATTTCCGTAGCTGAAGGTAACAGGGTAACCAGTTTCATTGTCCTATCCATGTCCTTTTAAAAACAAAAAGCACTATAAAGATTAATGCGAAGCTGCTGATATAAATTCCTATTTCTAATCCTACAGGCACATAGGAAAATTCGATGCTGTGATTACCTGGTCCCAATTTAACTGCACGGTAAAAAGAATTGGCGCGATAAATGGGCTGTTGTGTGCCGTCGACAGTCACCTGCCAACCTGGGAAAAACGTATCGAGAAGAACTAAAAAGCCCTCTCCATTCTGACTCGTTTTAATGTTTACCCCATTTGGAGGATAGCTCAATTCCTCAACCTGCCCGAAAAAATTCTCTGTTTTTTTTACCGGCACCAATTCCGTCAACAAAACCTGTTTAAGTGGATCAAATCTTGAATCAAAATAAAAATTGAGCAACTTCTCTTCTGGCATCGTTATAGAATCACCAACTAGAAATGCACGCGGCAAAGCATTCTCAAACTCTTCCACCTTCTTAATTTCTCCCAGATTAATTTCGGAAGGAGGTTGTTCATAGTCATCTGTTACCCAAAACTTAACATTGCTACGCTTTAATATTAATTTTTTCCTCTCGATTTCAGAAGCAACAAAGGATTTATGCCAGCTGTATGCTGATTTAGTAGGCATGGTAGCATTTCCATTTACATAGGCCAAGTCGTATATAGCACCGATATTGGGGGAAAGCTGATTACGCGTTGTTAAATGAAAGGCCAAAGAATTATAAAATAATTTTTTGGTGGGTGGAGAGATTACCTCTGATTCGCTTTGATTGGGCTTACTTATATTTGACTTTCCTTCCATAATATTACCACTATAAATACGGAAAGAATTGGCTGTCCCCCCGAGACGTTGTGCCAAGGCGGGAGGTTCGGTATAAAATTTCTTATCTATCATTGGAATCACCATGGCATTTTTCCCCATTAAATCCATCACAATTAAAAGAAGTAAAAAATTTAAAAACTTAACCTGTGTAATCTTTTTATAGTGCAGAGCAAAAATGGCTAGAGCCAGTAGCAGTAAAATCATCAGAGTTTCCAGGCCGTTCCGGTTTGCATGGATCCCAAATATTGCTGCTACCCCCACCGAGGTAATGAACAGGGCAAGCAAGAGCTTTTTAATTTCATTCTTGTTGCTATTTAATCCTTCCACTATACGATCTAATGAAAGCCCCAGTAAAAATACCAACGCAAAACCACAAAGAAAAAAAAATTTTTGCGGATATCGAAACATGTCAAATATAGGAACCCATTCATGAAACAGGGAATAGAGCGGATTGTATTCCCCCAAAGAAAAAAATATGCCCACGCCAAATACTGCTAACCAAAAGCGAATCTCTTTTTGCTCCCTATAGACAAATATGCAATTAATAAAAACAAACAGGGGCACAACTCCCATATAGAAGCTATGGATGAAATAATCCATTGTCCCCTCGGTAGCTTCCATAAACCCCGTATTGTTTTCGGGAAGAAAAAGACTCATCAATGTACTTGGTTTTAATGACCATTGGGTACTCGTGGCAAAATCTAGACCACTACCGCGTGGTGTATCTTGTAAGTAATAATAAGTAGGAATCCATTGTAAGGCGGAAAGTGCCAAAGCCATCAATACAAGGGCTACAACAACCATATTTTTTCGAATGAAACCGTTCTCTTCAGCTAGGTAGAATGAATAAGCATAAATCAATAAAATAGAAAAAATTGCGTTTTCCGCCCCCCCACCTAAAACCTGAAAGGATATAAAAATGGCAGCACCGCAAAAAAATTTCAGGCTACCCTTTGCTAAATATTTTTGCCACATCATTAGAATTAACGGAAACCAAACAGCAGAATGAAATTGATTATAAACCGCGGCAAGGGCTAAAAAGTAACCCCCCAACAGACTGGTTATCGATGCACAAAGAGAGGCCTGTATCGATTTTCCCCAATATTGGCAAAGAGCAAAAACAGAACCCATCAGAATTAAATGATGAAATAAAAAGTAAGCGTGGAATGCTAAAAAGAAGTCTTCTATTAAGAACAATATTGATGGAGGATAAAAAACTCCTGGATGCATCAGAGGCATTATAGGTATTCCCTGCAACAAATGGGGATACCAGAAAGGCCATTCCCCCAAGGCCCATATTTGGGTAAGATAAAACTTCATCGGATAAGCAAAATGCTGGATATCTCTATAGAAAAAAGTTTTTTCTTCAAATAAAACGGGGAAAAAGTAAAGGATCAAAATAGATATGAGAAAAACGAAGGGAAAAGATTTTTTTAGATTACAAAACAAGGAGGTCTGCACGATATGCATCACCCTTTCAGGTTTTTATTATTTTCCATATCGAACCACATTGCAAAAAGCAGGAACTGCAATTCTGAAATAATTAGAATAGATGAAAATAACGCGCTGGTGGCAGAAACGGGGCCTGAAAATATACAGAATAAGAAAAGGTAAACTCCGGTTATGAATCCCGCAGGAAAAGCGATCAAGCCTAGGGTATAGAAAAAAACCAAAGGATGAAAATCTTGAATTACATATTTTTCAAGCAGGCGACTGATAAAGCAACCGAGCAATAACCGGGAAATGGTTATTACAACACGAGAGATGTGAATCTCAGAAACTTCGCCAACATTGTATACCGGGCGAACAGGGACATCGCGCACGCTGCAATCGGCAATATTTAATTTAACAAGCAGGTCGTTCGGCATGCCATAACGGGGATACACTTTGTCTAGGTCGATGTCTCGCATGGCTTTCTTTGAAATGGCGGTATAACCGCATTGCGTGTCTGCAACATGCCAGTACCCGCTGGCAATTTTTGTCAAAAGCGAAAGGATACTGTTACCGATATATCGGTGTCGCGGAATGATCTCCAAGGCTTTTCCTTGAAACAAACGATTGCCTTTGGTGTTGTCCACACCCTCTTTTGCTACAGGTAGAATGAGACCTTTTAGATTGTCCGGGTCGATGATTTGCCCATCCCCTGCCATCACCACAGCGATATCGACCTGGCTTTCAAGACTGGCTTTATATCCCGAACAAACACCGCACCAACACCACGATTTTCTTCATTGCGAATCAACTGGACGCGCGTATCGATTGCCATTCTTTCGCGCACTTTTTCAGACGTCGCATCCAGGCTGCAATCATCGATCACATATATATGGTCTATCCAGTGAGGTATTGACTGTAAAACTTTTTGAATCAGTTTTTGTTCGTTGTTAGCAGGAACTACAATGGAAATCACTTTATTTTTAAACATTTAATGGGTTGTCTCCAAAAATTGTTTAATATTTTCAAGCCGCTTGAAATCTTTTAATGTTTTCATTTTTGCGATTGCGAGATTCAGCAGCAAAACGGTTTTTTCTTTATTGCCCAGAGCCATCTAGATATAGCATTTTTCCATGTAGGTACGGAAAATATTAGGCTCAATATTCGTAGCGCGGTTAAAATAATCGATTGCTGCCTGATAATTCTCTTCGCTTTTGAGCAACAGTCCCTCTGCTAAAGGTGTTTGAAATTTATCTGGAAAAGATTCTTTCATTTTTCCCATAGTCGTCTTGCTTCTTTTTTCTTGCCATCGAGAATCAAATTGCCCACCATTTTCAAATGCCAATCGGCACCCCTATGGCCGAGAAAATCGAAAAGAACTTTTAAAACCTCTCGTTCTTCGTCATATTTTTTGCTTGCATGGAATTGATTTGCAAAAGAAGGCAGGAAGTTAGTTATTTTCAGAATCCATTTTGACTCACGTTGGAAACCGGTTTTTTTAATTCTTCTTCCAACCAGCTTTTGAGTTCATTAAATCCACTTTGCATATGAACAAGTGATTCGTTTTTGTATGAAGGGAGTTTTAACAACAGGTTTTTGTGTGTAAGTAGTTCTTCGGCAAGTGGAAACTACTCAAATAAAAGCCAATTTTGTTCAATGAGTACAGGTCTGGATTTTGCATTGTCCTTGAAAAACTGCATCATGTAATTGAAGGCAGTTTCTCTGGTACCAAACTGATATTTTTTTCGGTCTGGAAGTACTAATTCAGGGTAACGTTTTGGAGTCAGATAGGAAGCGGGATCGGCTTCGAGAAAATCGGCGGCTTTGACCAAAATCACATCGTCCCGCAACCGGATAACATCGAGATAATAGGCCGTTTTGAACCAGGAAATTTCTGTTACGAGAATACTTTCATCGTCTGCAGTCAGCAATTCTTTTTTATAACGTTTCGGCAAAATAACTGCCTGATCTATCCACCTTAAAATAGTTTAAAATTTTCAGCCAAAAAACACAGGCCACTGATATTGCACAAACACTGAATCGTACCGTTCTCTTCAATTGCGCATTTTGTCCTGAGCTGGCAATATCATTTATTGAGGAGGATAGTTTTTCGTAAAAAAGCCAATAATAAAAGAGTGCCGCCCATAAACAGGCAACGATGTAGAAAGGAAAATAAATCTCCTTTCGCCATCCAACAATAAATGCCGCATTCACCGCCGTGATTATGAACAATAATATGAACAGGGAACGGTTTTTTTCTCGCATAAAACCGAGCCTCCTAAAAAAACCTAACACCATCAGCCAGGTAAATTGCCGAGCCAACTCCTCGATCAATCGCTAAATAACCGAACTTACATTGAATTTTGCCGATGAAAGCGACACTCCAAAACCATAAAACCTCTTGAGAGCCACCCTTTTCAGAACATTCACCCAATTTTGAAAAATGCAAATCGGCGTGACGACGATCTGTCACCTAATTGAAAAAATTTTGAAACGTTTCCGTATTTGCCCAATCAATAATCGGTTCCGCCATTGAACGTATTGGCAGGTAAAAGTAGACAGAGAATCCAATTTAAAAAACAGAATAGTAATTCCCAAATTTTTAATCTTATGTCTTTTCTCCCAACCAAAAAATAGAACCAAAATAGCTGGCAGATAAAAAGCCACGGTGCCATGATTCCCGGCACTCAACCCAAAAAAAGTGCCGCCAGGAATAGAAACCTAGAATTATTATTGCTCTTCCATAGCAATAATAAATAAATGATAAGGACGGTGTAAAAGGAATGAAGGGTATATCGGCAATCAACGAATTGAACCAGAAAGGAGAGCTGAATGCCAATAGAGCTGGGGGGGAAGATCAGGCCCGATTCTCGACTCAGAATCGCTTTCTGGAAAACAAATTTTTATAATCTGTATTGCCGATAAATATAGAACGGACAGAGTCATGCAGGCAAATAATGCAGAAAATAGATTGACCCGAAAGGCAATGGAGCCCAATGGTAAAAAAGTTATCGCTTTGGCAATTAAATTGTAAGCAGGGAAACCTGCAGGATGACTGATTCCTAAGGCAAAAGAGGTGTCAACGAACTCAGGCGAGTCCAAATAGCCAATGGATGGGGCAAGAGTGGAAAGGTAAAAACAACCTGGGATTAAAATTAAAAAAAACAGATCGAATATGTAAGCCATTCATAAACAGATACCTGGGTTTAACAAAAAACCCCTGCTCTACATTGTGTAGAGCAGGGAGTCATTTTGCATAACTACTATTTGCTAATAGTTCCAGAGCCGTCAATTGAATAAGTCACATCAGGAGCATTTACATTGACGGACGTAGCGGCAAAGGTTGCCTCGGCCCCTGTATTAACTGTAATCGTTTGGGCGGTGGATGTAGAAAAACCATAAGTTGTGGTAGAAACAAGTGCTTCACTGCAAACGGCTGCAGATCCCTCATCTGCCCAATAAGCTTTACACGTCAAATATAAATTATGCAAGGTGGCTTCGGTATCTGCGTTATAAGCTCGCGTTTTATAAGCACTGAATTGAGGAATTGCAATAGCTGCCAGAATACCGATAATGGCGATAACGATCAGCAACTCAATCAAGGTAAAACCCTTTTCACCCTCTACTTTTCTAAATCTCGATAGCATTTTTCTCTCCCGTAAATTAATTAACAAATTGGATAGTGCAATTTTATGATTTTTTAGTTTTATTTAAAGCAGCTTCTATACCTTTTTATTAAAATTTAGCTAAACAATTATAACTCAAATAATAATAATATGTTATGTGCGTTTGCAGAGCTATTTTTTATCGGCACTACTACAAAAAATGCAGAAAATGACAATTTTTGTAAAAATCTGGTCTTGTTTAATTTTTTATTGGTCGAAAACTTAATGTCGCTTGCGATCATACTGATCTTGTGGAACGATTTAGGCTATGACTGATTCTATGAAAAAAATAGGTTTGCTAGGGGGTACGTTTGACCCGGTTCATAAAGGACATTTGCATCTTGCCGAGCAAACGCAAAGATTTTTCAATCTGGAAAAGACAGTGTTCATACCTGCATACCGTTCTCCACATAAATTGACTCTTGAGCCGGTATCTTGCGAGCATCGTCTGGCCATGCTAACTCTAGCACTCGAAGGCCTGCCCCGTTTTTCTATGGATAAAATTGAAATAAATAAGAATGAAATTTCCTATACCATTGAAACCCTGAAAGAATTGCAATCAACTCACCCTGATTGGAATATGTTCCTCATACTAGGGGCGGACGCGTTTCAGTCTATTGACACGTGGAAGCAATGCTCACAGCTTCTGGATTTCTGTAATATTCTGATAGGCACTCGACCTGGTGCCGAATTCAAGGTTTCAGAGTCGGTTAAAAACAAACTTACCCTCAGCGCCTCAACGACGAATGATATCGCTGCAAACTCTGCAACGGATATAAAAGTTTATAAAAATATGGAGAAAGGAACTGGAGCAACTTTTTTCCAAATATCTCCTCTTGATATTTCATCCAGAGATATCCGCCAGCGAATTCACAGCGGGGAAGAAATTAAAAACTTGTTGCCCCCTTCCGTTGATCATTATATTATGCAACATCGGCTTTACCTAAATTATTCCCCTCCAACAGTGGCTTGAATGACAGAAAAATTTAATGCTGTACAGCAATTAGCAGTAGATGCCGCATCTGAAAAAAAAGCTTTTGATATTCTCATTCTGGACCTTCGGAATAGGTCGGATCTTACAGATTCATTTATGATCTGTAGTGCTAATTCAAAGGTTCAAGCGCAATCTGTCGTCGATGCCATTCTTGAAAAATGCCACCAAGCTAAAATAAAATCTTCGGCAGTCGAAGGTTACTCAGGCGGATATTGGATTGTGGTAGACCTCGGAGATTTAATAGCGCATGTTTTTCATAAAGAAGCCCGTCTTCATTATGACCTCGAACGTTTATGGGGAGATGTTCCTGTTATCAAGGCAGTGGGCGAATAACGATCCCTATCATCACTGACAGAAAAATGAAAAAAAATAAATTAAAACAGTTGGAAGTGCTTTTACAAAATATTCGCGCGGGAATCGTTGGCGAAGTTGAAAAAACCAGCGGCAAAGAGAATGAAGCAGAGCATATGGCTGATATCAGTGATGATGCAGCGCGTGCCTACGACCGCAAGTTACAGGGAGATCTGGAAGAACAAGAATGGAATACATTGAAACAAGTGGAAACGGCATTAGAAAAAATTAAACAAGATGAATATGGAACCTGTGAGCAATGCGAAGCAGAAATTCCTGAAGCTCGATTAGAGATCATACCTTACGCAGAATTTTGCATCCAATGCCTGAGTGAAATTGAAGAAAATGATGCCGCCTCCCTTGACGGCCAGGAAACCCAAAGCACCAAGGAGCCCTAACCTTGTCTTTAAAGCATATTGTTGTTTCTGTCCTGTTTGTTTTCTTTTCTATATATGTTGCATTTTTAAATCCGCATGAGTCTATCTTCCATTTAACACAAAGCCAGGCTTTCAAACTACCGACGGTTATTCTTTTGCTAGCAGCTGTTTTTACAGGCGTGCTGATCAGTGTTGCAATATTCTGGACTTTCAATTTAAGAAACGCCTTCTCCCGTTGGAAAACAGATTTGCAAAAAGGTAGAGTTGAAAAAAGGCACCTTCGACTCGAAGGCTTGTTTAAAAAATCGAAAAACTTTTTTTTATGCGGAAGACTCGATAAAGCCTCGACAACTCTGGATAAAGTTCTGGATGCGGCTCCAGATCATGTTGAAGCATTGAGCCTTAAAGGAAGAGTCCTTTGTGCCGAAGGTAAGAGTTCCCAAGCTGTCAATTTGCAGAAAAATGCCCTTACAGAAGACCCGCAAAATATTTCCGTGCTGTTTGATTTAGCAACAACATATGCTGAAACAGATCACACCGATGATGAAATAAACCTGCTAAAAAAAATACATCGTGACAATCCAAAAGCAACCCAACCTTTGTTCCGCCTACGTGATGCTTATCTTAAAAAACAGGATTGGAAGAACATTTTAATCGCACAAGATAAAATTCTTCCCCTTATAAGAAACAATAAAGAAGAATGGGATGAAGAGTTGAAAAATAAAAGCCGTTTTCTTTATGCTCGAGGGAAACAGCAATGGGAGCTAGACAGGCGTGATATAGCTATATCTGATTTCAAAAAAGCTTTGAAAGCATGGAACAAAAATTTTGATGCTCACCTATTTCTTGGTGATGCCTATCTGGAAACTGGAAAATCTAAAACGGCACTTAAGAAATGGATTACAGGGTTTGAGCAGACTCACAATGCCATCTGCCTGATCCGGGCGCAAAAAGTAGTTTGTCTGGAAAAAGGAGACCCGCAAGAACTTATTCAGATATATCAAACAGCCATCGACCCAAGCCATCCACAGGAAAGCTACAAATATGTCCTGCTACTTGCCGTTCTATACTTGGAGCACGGACAGGCTGAAAACGCCAAAAATATTCTGGAAGAAAATCAGAAAGATCATGAACTACTAGGTTCATTGTTGCTGGCCCACTCTCGCCAGCCTTCAAACAGCGGATCAAATTTTGATTTAATAAAGGAAGCCATTTTCGCCTTTTAGCATGGCCCCTTTAAGAGGGGAAGCAACTTGTAAATACTTTGAATTGCCACGAAGGGTATCTGCTTTTAATTCGCCCAGAAAATTTTTAATACTTAAAAACTTAATGCGGAGCCGCCTCTCACTCTAGTGAGCTTTGAATAATTGGTGGCTGAGAATTTTGCTGTTCTTAACAAAAATCCAGGTAGAAACCAACACATTATCTTTCAGGGAAAAATACAATCCTTTATCTGGATAACGGGCAAGGCTATGACTCATTGATTGAGGTACACCATATTTTTCAATTAATGTAGGGACCTTGTCTCCCATCTTGATTCCATTGGCGAACTGCCCTTTGAAAGTAGGCAGCAACTCAATCGTTTCAACCTTTTGTTTTCCACTTAAGGTATGGATAATAACCCCATGCGCCGTATATTCAATAGAGATGCTGTCTAGACTCGGTTCGGTCCCTCTCTTGATAATGACTTTTTTGGGAACTCCCAATAAGGTAATGGCTTTGTCCAGAGTCATACCGACCTTAAGGTTTTTTCCAACCACAAAACTTTCGAGTTTCTTTTTATCAACCTTCGCCTTTTTTTTAATTACCTTGGCGACCATTGGTTTTACTTTGGCTGCTTTTTTAACGGATTCAGGAGCCGCAAAACCAAAAGAGATGGGTACAATAATTAAAACAAACCATACAGCGGAAAAATGTTTCGTAATCTTCACCAGTACCTCCTTTCAATAACAAACCGCGGATAACCAGCCGTAAAAAATTCAGGCTATAATTAGAATACTATACAGTGCACCTCGCGGCGCAAAAAAAATTAAACATTTATTTTCAACTAGTTAGTAGGTTTTCCTAGAGGTTATCTGAAATCGCCTAATCTGCGAAAAACCCAAGGGTTTTGGAAGTCAGGGCAAGGAGTTTAAACAGGGAATAATCAAACAATGTCATCAGGAAGATTTTTGCGACGATCACGTTTAGACTTGGTTTTTTCTTTCTGAAACTTTCTCCATTGAGCTCGATCTTCTTTCGAAGGAACGATATCCTCTTCGTCCTCCCAAAAATCTGCGGCGATCGGTTTAAAAATTTTCTTTGCTTCTTTCGGTTGATAACGTTTTGCTTCTTCTGCTTCCTTGGCAGTCAAAGCCGTTTCCATATCAGCGAGAGGCTTCATTTCTTTTTTCATACGTCGCTGGAACAAAGCCTCACCTCTCAAACGAATTTCACGGCTATTGACCAAACCGGTTTTCAAGTTTTCAGGAATGACTTGGGCTCCATGAACTGCTCCGCTCCACGCACCCGCTAATGCACCCAGCTTTTCGGTATCCCTTCCCCGTGTAAAAATAGATGCAAGCAAAAATTCGTTTTCACGGCTTAACATCCAATGCAAAGCCAACGGGATCAAAGTCAGGGAAAATCCCTGGGAGGGATGTCGTATCTCGCGTTTTGTATAGACCGAAGCATTGTCAACGATCCATTGCAATGCTTCTTTTTCTGTTTTCCCCAACTGAGGAATCAATCCTTCCAGAGTTCGGCTGAAAGCATGTTTTGATTTAGCTAACGACTCATCTTCGAATGCGTTTACCCTATCTTGATATTCCCTCTCGGTTTGAACGCAAATTTCTGCTGCTTCCTGTAAGATTTCTTTACTTTGTGAAATGAGTTCATCTTCTTGTAAGGCTAGGAATCGTGTCACAAGAAATCCATTTAGGACGGTACCAACAACTTCTTGCGGGTGGCTACTAAACATTAGAGCCAAATTTAAACATTGAGTCGCCAGAGTTTTTGACCACTTTTTATGGAACAAGGCGAGAGGAATAGATAAGGAAGCAAACAGCGCAGTCGCGGAACTTTGAGGAGTCGGTTCTGTAGGTTGTTCATCTAACAGATCAACGGCTTTCCATAAGCAGCTCTCGGAGCTTCGGAATACTCCGAAATGATTCTCGGGACCTCCCTTGGAAAGGCTCTGAATATTTCTTAAAGTCCCTTCAAGAAACTTTTTTTTATTTGTCAGAACACCATCGCAAACAGCAAGGGCGCATTGTGTGGGCGCGCCATACAATCCTTTCATGCGATAACGCTTGATGCCTTTTCCTACCACTTTTTTAACATCTTTATAATCATCGACAGCACCAAATATTTGGTCAATCGCTTCTGGTTTTAATCCATTCACGGCACGGCCCATGGCATCACCTATAGCCATTCCCAGAAAACAGCCCATGATTTTGTCGGGATCAGATTCCATACGGATTAAAAATTTATTTGAGGTTAAACGGCGAGAAGTTCGGTCGGGTGGTCCTGCTGTGCCAATATCATTTGCGGAGTCGATTCTCCGAGAGCCTGTAAAGCAGTGATCTTTGCAATTTCAGGGTGGTTGTTGGTTTCACTCATATGCATCAAAACCACCAATTTCAAACCGGGGTGCTTTACCGATGTCAATATTTCTCCACAGGCTTCATTGGAAAGATGGCCGACATCACTTTTTATCCGTTGTTGCGTAGCCCAAGGGTAAGGACCTGCCTCCAACATCGAAATATCGTGATTGGCTTCGACCAATAGAGCATCAAGATTTTTTAATTTATTTTTGACTTCAAGAGTGACCCGTCCCAAATCTGTGGCGATGCCGAGACTCTTGCCTCGATAGCGAATAACAAAAGCAACAGACTCTTCTGCATCATGGGGAGTCGAATAAGGTTCAACAGAAAGCTCACCGAAATGCACCGGTTCATTTTCTCGAATGGTATTTAAGGAGCCTATCTTGCCTATTGAGTTATTTGCGCGTCGCCAGGTTCCTTCAGTCGTATAGAAAGGAATATCGTGTTTTCTTAAAAGGGGTCCGATGCCTCGAATATGATCTGAGTGCTCATGCGTTGCAAACACCGCATCCATGCCGGTAAAACTGCGGTCAATATGATCCATGCGACCAGAAAGTTTTTTTCCACTCAAACCAGCATCAATCAAGATTCGTTTTTCGCCTGCTTCAATGTAAACCGAATTACCGCCACTGCCACTGGAAAGAATAGAAAACTTTAAAATGGGAAGGACCTCTTTAGGAAAGAATGCATTTTCAGAAGTGCTATATATTCAGAAGCTAAAACTTTAGAAATTGTACCACAGAAAGGAAATAATCCGGGCGGGCAAGATGAAAAGAAACCTAGGTTATCAGGTTTCCTGCCAAGCGATGACCTTTACTATGTTGCTCAGGAAAGGTGCGACAATATCTCCATTGTAGGTAACAGTTAGGCTGCCGCTTATGGTGTTGCCAGTCACCAGACTTTTCGAGGTGTCAGTGTCGGCGGCTAATAGAAAACCCTCCAGTGACACTGTGCCAGAAATAGATACTTGCTCTTTTGCAGCCATCATTCCCTGAATGGTGTTTGATGGATTTCCTGAGAATTCGATATCTGTCCCTACCACCAAAAAAAGATTTTGGATGTTGACCGTATCACTTGCGTCTTTATAATTTGCAATATCCGCGTTGCCACCAAAATTAATATAACCTTCAGCGATGATGGTGGTTTGCCATCCTGCTGGAGATCCGGTTGTTGAAAAATTTTCCTCCACATAAAACATGCCGTTAGCAATCGTACTACTTGCTTTCCATATCCCTGACTGCAATTTCAACCCAGCAAACAAACCGTTGCCATCCCCCGTCGTGGAGGTGGACCAGTTTCCACCCCCAGGGCTGGTGAAAGCATAAATATCACCGGAAGAAACTTCTTGAATAGTGCCATCACTTTTTAAAATATAGTCGGCATACGATTTGTAATCGGCAGGTTCTACGAAAGAAATCGACCTTCATTCTCAATAGTTTATGAGTATATAAAAATTCTTATCCCAAAAACAGGGGGGGGTAAATATTTATATCGGATTAGTTGGCTTTATCTTATTTTATAAATCTTTTACGTTTTTCGCACATTTTCTTAGGTAAACGCTATGTATTTAACAAGGGATATAAATAACTAATCTGAGAAGGAGCCTACCAAGAGCAGAGGTTTTTTCTTCTGAAGATAATAATTATTTTTTTTTGGGTCATCGGGGCCTGCCAGAGCTTCATTAAGTTGCTCTATAAATTTTTCTTCACTGGCTGCCTGCGCGTTGAGACGGCTAGAAAGTTTATTAACCCGTGGACGAGTGTTTAGGCTGGTTAAAGCTCCATACGTTGCAACTTCTTCGTCGGCTTCAATAGCTTTTTTCAAAAAAATGGTTATTTCTTTAAATAAAGGCCGTTCAGAAATAGAAATCTGTTCAACCAACGCCTTCTTCTGAGGAATCGTAGCTACTGCTATCCTCTGTAGCTTTTTCCATTTTCGAATACCATTTTTCCTATATCCAGGGGGTATCTTATAAGTTTCATCGTAACGCGGAATATCTTCCTTGAAAAAAGCAATGACGGCTTCAGTCCCTGATTTTTCAGCTTCTGTCAATCCTTCATTTTTTTTGGGTTTTCCTTTTTCTGTATCTTCTTTACTTTCTGGAGCCACCACTTCTTTTTCTTGAGTGGACTTCTCTTCGGGTTTAATTTGATTTTTTGATTTCTGTATAGCGATAGGGAGTTTTCTCTTAAAATGTTCTTTTCTAAATACTTCAGGTACACGGTTGGGGTCGTCTGTAAAATGAGTTTTTCCGGATTCGTCTGTCCATTTATAAACTGCCGCCTCACAACCATCGCCAGACAGGTGCAAAAGAATCGCCCCGAAAACAATGGAAATGATTTTTTGAAGCACTCGATTCATTGGTGAATAGGTGTGATTAAACTTGTGATTGCAACATTTTTAAGATACCCGCTTCCGGCATATCTTCGACAATTTCGACACTTCCTATTTTTTTAACCAGGATAAACTTGATTTTATTGTTCATGGTTTTTTTATCATGGTAAAGGCATTCAATGACCGCCTGTGAATCCAAGTCGGGCCACTGTGTGGGCAAACCGCATTTTTTAATCAGTTCACACAACCGTTTTGGAACTTCATCCTTACATTTTTCAAGTTGCCGAGACAATTTTGCCGCATGAACCATTCCAATTGCCACAGCTTCTCCGTGGATGAACTGTGAATAACCTGTCAACGCTTCGATAGTATGTCCAAGTGTGTGACCAAAATTTAAAATCATTCTGTAATGACTTTCGCGCTCGTCTTTCTCTACTACTTCTGCCTTGATCGCACATGAAGTCTCGATAATATGGGCGAGGCATTCATGATCCAACTGTAGAATTTTTTCTGCATTATTGTCCAGGTATTCGAAAAGACTGGAGTCAGAAATGACACCATATTTTATTACCTCGGCAAGCCCGGCGCGAAACTCATTTTGCGGAAGGGTTCGTAACGTATCCAAATCGGCAACCACCAAGCGAGGCTGATAAAATGCTCCGATCATGTTTTTCCCCTTGGGATGGTTGACAGCCGTTTTGCCACCGACACTACTATCTACTTGGGAAAGTAATGTGGTCGGCACCTGAACAAATGGGATACCACGTTGGTAAGTAGCTGCAACGAACCCGGTCAGATCGCCGATGACACCACCGCCCAATGCAATTAGAACAGACTTTCGGTCGCAATTAAAATCCAATAGACGATCATAAATAATTTCCGCCTGATGTAAGGATTTCGAAGTTTCACCTTCCGGCACTTCAATGATATCTGTGGTCCAGCCTTGCTTTTTGAATCCAGCTAAGACCTTGTTGCCATAGAGCCGAAGAAGGGAAGGGTGAGTGACTAAAATAATGCGGCTGGGTTGAAGAACCTGCAATAGGAGTTCCCCCACACGGTCAAGAAGCCCCGAGCCAAGGAGAATATCATAGCTTCTTTCGCCCAAGTCAATGTTTAAACGTTGCATAGAAAGGAGACTTTATTTTGAGGATATGATTATTTGTATGTGGATTGGAAGTGCCGTCAAACCCTCCCCTATCCCCTCTCATATGAGGAGACTAGGTGGTGTGTGGATTTTAAAACTCCATTTTAGTTTACAAAGCTCTCCTTCAACAGCAAGAAACTCAACCTACTCAC
>Ga0209091_10001491_pt1 | contig 20499 bp, 22 predicted proteins | sample ArcticOcean_MG_C_6_FD_187438 | JGI IMG/M metagenome (GOLD analysis project Ga0209091, IMG submission 187438) | Marine microbial communities from western Arctic Ocean - ArcticOcean_MG_CB8_128 (SPAdes) (version 2) | ecosystem: Environmental > Aquatic > Marine > Oceanic | place: Arctic Ocean...
ACTTTGGAAAAAGTACCTGTCTACCATATTGTTGATGAAAAAGAGAAAAAGAAGGCTTCTTAAAAAAAATATAAAAAATAAATGGATTTTCTGAAGAAAACCGATGAGGAGATTATAGAAATTGCTAATCCAATTTGGGATAATCTTCTAAGAACATCTAATCAAAAAAATTATGGAGGTTTTACAAGAGATTTTTCATCACAAATGTTATTTGGTGCTAATGAGGTTGAGCTAGGAAAGCAATGGGCAAACAATAAATTATTATCGAGTTTATCAGAAAAAAAAGAAGTTTTGGGCTGCTTAAGAAGAAATCTTCATGTAACAGTTCTTTATAAGCAAACGAGCGACACTGTTTCTGGTGAATACTTAGGTAGATTAGTTTTGGGCGTCGAAGATGAAGAGGTTAAAGTATTTGGTGCCACAATCTATTAATTATAAACCTTAATAATATTCATATTTTTAAACATCTATTTATTGACATTATTATCTTTGAAGAATATTTATTAATTAGATATTTATGGAAGTTTATTTACCTATAGCTGAAGTTCAAATAAACATAATTTTAATACTTTTTGTAAGCTATATTGTTGGTTTTTTATCTGGATTATTTGGTGTGGGTGGAGGATTTTTAATGACCCCTTTATTAATTTTTATGGGCATACCTCCAATTTATGCTGTCGCAAATGAAGCAAATAATATTTTAGCCTCATCTTCTTCTGGCGCTTTAACTCATTGGTTTAAAAAAACTTTAGATGTTAAAATAGGGTGGTTAATAGTCATCGGTGGCCTAGTAGGAACTTTTATTGGAATTTTAACATTTAGTTATTTTAAGGGTATTGGTAAAATAGATATAGTTATCGCATTAGCTTACATGTATGTACTAGCAATAATTGGAAGCTTTATGCTTAAAGACGGGCTCAAAGAACTTGATATTTTCAAAAAAAAATTTTCTACAAAAAGAAAGTTGCATACCCATTATTGGATACATGGACTTCCTTTTAGAATGAGATTCAAAACATCAAAAGTTTACGAAAGTGCTTTGGTGCCATTGATACTTGGTATCGTAGTTGGTTTTGTCTCTGCAATCATGGGTGTAGGCGGTGCATTTTTAATGGTACCAGCAATGATATATATAATTGGAATGCCAACAAAACTTGTTCCTGGCACTTCATTATTTGTAACTATATTTGTAACAGGATTTGTTACAATTTCTCACGCCTTCACTTATCAAACGATCGATCTAATGCTCGTTTTAATATTAATCACAGGATCTATAGCTGGGGTTCATGTAGGTCAAAAATTTGGACAAAGACTTCAAGCGTCGCAGCTTAAAGCTCTATTAGCAGTACTCATGCTTTCAGTTGGGTTGTTGATGGCTTACGAAACCTTTTTCAAAAATAAAGAAAGTGGAAAAGCAAGTTTAACACTTCCAACAGATAAAGTTGCAGAGATTAGCAACTTTGGAAACACAATCTATAATTTGTCTAGTAGTCACCCAATTGTTTATGGAATTTTATCAATTTTTATAGCACTATTTTTTGGTGTTGTGGTTTCTTATATAAGAAGACAAATAAGTAAGAGAATGAATGCCCCAAAAACAATACCCCCGAAAGCAATTTAGATTTAAAAAATGAAAGAAACTCTAATCATTTTGATACTATTTTTTTTTACAATTAATTCTTTTGCCGACGAAAAGATGATCTTAGGTTTAGAAATTTATAATAATAAAGCTCAATGTGGTGTTTGCCACTCATTACAAGCGGCTGGATCAGACGGTCAAATTGGACCAAATCTTGATATGCTTAAACCAAAAAAGGAACAAATTGTTTCAGCAGTGACAAACGGTATTGGTATAATGCCTCCATGGGAGGGAATACTAACAGAAGAAGAAATAGAAGCGGTTGCTTATTATATTTTTAATAGTACTAATAAATAAAAATGAAATTATATAAAATAAAAAAATCAAATATCGATAACAAAGGTCTTTATGCATCAAAAAATATAAAAGCTAAACAAATAGTTATTCATTATAAAGGCAAGCTAATTACAAAAAAAGAAGTAGAGAAAAACCCGAAGTTTGATAACGATAAAGCAATTTATTTATTCAATGTAAATAATCGATACGATTTAGATGGAGATTTTGAATATAATGACGCAAGATTAATTAATCATTCTTGCAATCCTAACTGTGAAGTAGATGGCAAAGGTTTGAAACTATGGATATTTGCACTTAGAAATATAAAGAAGGGTGAAGAACTTTCATATGATTATGGTTTTGGTTACGACAAAGATTACAAACAATTTGTCTGCAAATGTGGAGCCAATAACTGCGTAGGATATATTGTTAGAGAAGGATCGAGATGGAGAATTAAGAAATCTAGATCTGTTTCAGTTTCGAGATAGTTTTTATATGTGATGGTTTAGTCTCACAACATCCTCCTAAAATTGTAGCACCTTTATCAAGCATTCTTTTTGAAAAATCAAAAAACTTTTCATCATTAATATCTTTTCTACTTCCTAAAATATCTACAGGATTTTCTCCAAAACCAGCTGCATCGATTCTAACAATTTCGCCAACTGGCAGCGGTTGCTCTTTCCAGAGATTAGCTTTAAACCCAAAAGATATATCTAAACCTTTCACTTCATCAGCAGTATGTTCAATAATTTCAGGCGAAACACATGATGCAATTAAACCTAACCAATTTTTATTTTTACATGTTTCGACCATTTTAGTTATAGTTTCACCTGAAGGTAATTTACCATTTTCTCTAATATGCATTCCAATCAAAACAGGAAAATTCATTTTTTCAACCACATTTAATGCAATTTCAATTTCTCTTATACTAGACAAAACATCTAAGTAAAAAAAATCAATAAAAGGTTTTAATAAGTTAGCTTGATCATAAAAATCTTTCTTTATTAAATTTTTATCTCTTTCATCAGGTACATAAGTATCAAATTGAGCTGGCAAACTACCTGCTATTAAAATATTTTTTTTTGAAACTTCTTTTGCTTTCAAGGCGAGCTCTCCAGCTTTTTGATTAGCGTAATTAAAGTGTTCATCTACGTCATTTTGAAGAGTTCTTGATCTTCGTGCTGAGAAATTATTTGTAACAATTACATCTGCTCCTGAATTTATAAAATCTAAATGAGTGTCTATTACTAGTTGGTGATATTTTTTTTCAATCAAAGCAGACGCCGACCAAAGAGATCCTTTAGCCTTTAAACCCTTGGCAAGCAAAGCTTGACCCATACCTCCGTCTAAAATTCGTACTTTTGAAAAATAATCTATATTCATTTTACGTATTTTTGTTTTGATGGTATCACGCCTCTAACCCCACCTCTAGGATTTTCAACATCACCTTTTCTTCTTGGGATTAAATGTATATGACAATGCGTAACTGATTGACCAGCATCTTTACCGGCATTTACACCAACATTAAAAGCTGTAATTTTTTTATCTAAACTTAATAGGGATTGTCTTTCTTTTTTTAAAGTTTCGCTTAATTCCCTAAGTTCATCTTTATTTAAATCAAAAAAATCAGGAATGTGCCTATGAGGAATAATCAAGCTATGATATTTAGTTACAGGAAAACTATCTCTGACTACGTAAATAAATTTGGTAGAATATATTATATTTTGTTTTTTTTTATTACAAAAAAGACATTCTTCAGTCAAATTTGACATTATGCACTTCTATAAAGTTTGGTCATAACAAATTCCTTATGACCCAATGCTTCTGCACAAGTTAATCTTCCGTTAGCTACTCTTATTGTGGATTTTATTAATTCATCACCAGCTTGAGACATGTTCATCTCACGTGTAAGTATTTTTGAAACATCACAATCAATATGTTCACCCATGCTTTTAACAGTTAACGGATTAGCTGTTAATTTAATAACAGGTTCAATTGGATTTCCTACAATGTTACCTTGACCTGTTGGGAATAAATGAATATTAAAACCAGCTGCTGCTTGAAGAGTTACACACTCTGCTGCTGCGGACGAAGTATCCATAAAATATAGACCTTTTCCTTTAGTAGGCTCTTCTGCTGGTTCTAATACATCTATGAATTTACATGATCCAATTTTTTGAAAATTTCCAAAAGCTTTTTCTTCAATTGTAGTAAGACCTCCTGCAATATTTCCTGCTGTTGGTTGACTTTCTGAAAGATCATCAGTTGCTTCTTTAAGTATAAAATCATTATATGAGTTCCATGTTTTCATGAATTTTTCTGAAGCTTCTGGTGTAGCCCCTCTCTTATCGCAAACATTTTCAGCTCCAGTAAGTTCTGATGTTTCCCCAAAACATAAATGAACTCCTAACGGCTCTAATTTATCCATTAAATTTCCAACAGTTGGATTTGCAGCCAATCCAGAAGTCGTGTCAGATTCACCACACTTAACTGAAATCCATAAATCACTTAAAGGACATTCTTCTCTTTGTTTTTCAGATGCCCACATTACAAACTCTTGAGCTTTTTTTGAGGCTTTCATGACGGTGCCAATATCTCCAGTCCGCTCAATATGAAAACCTTCAACAGGTTTTCCAGTTTTTGCAATTCCATCCACTATTTTTTTTGTCCACTTAGGTTCAATACCAATAACTATTACTGCAGCAACATTTGGATTGCTTCCAGTTCCGATCATTGTTCTAAAGTGTAATTTTAAATCAGCACCAAATTGAAGTCTTCCATAAGAGTGAGGTAATGCAATTGTACCTTTTATATTGTTTGCAACAGCTTCTGCGCAAGCATTCGAAATATCGTCAACTGGCAGGATAATAACATGATTTCTGGTACCAGCTCTTCCATTTTCTCTTTTGTAACCTAAAAAACTTTTTGGAATTTCCATATTTTTACCACTTCTTAGTTTTAACATTATGAACATGAACATGGTCACCTTTTTTTATTGGCTTAATAACTTTGCCAATATCATGACCATATTTTAATATTGTATCGCCTTCTTTAAGATCTTGTAGAGCTATTTTATGACCTAATGGAATTTCTTTTATTGATATAATTTTAATAGTTTTATCGTTTTCCATAATCCAACCTCTACACTCTTGATTTTTTGAGGTTTTATCAATAACAACCACTGCTACGTTGTCTTTTTCATCGTGAATTATTAAATCTGTTTGAGACATTTTTTCTTACTGGATATAAACCTAAATTTGATATATTTAAAGTAGGTTTTTTATTATTTGGCAAAAAAACCACAAAACTGAGCGATTTTTTTTTTATAGGGGTTAAATATGACAAAAATGACAACCGAGGAAGCTTTTGTAAAAGTCCTTCAAATGCATGGTATAGAACATGCTTTTGGAATTATTGGTTCAGCTTTTATGCCAATCTCAGATATTTTTCCTAAAGCTGGAATTACTTTTTGGGATGTGGCTCACGAAACGAATGGTGGATTAATAGCTGATGGATACACAAGGTCTACTGGGAAAATGTCAATGGTCATTGCTCAAAATGGACCTGGTATAACAGGTTTAGTTACCCCAATTAAAACAGCATATTGGAATCATACTCCGTTACTTTTGGTAACTCCCCAAGCTGCAAATAAAACTATGGGGCAAGGAGGATTTCAAGAAGTTGAGCAGATGAATTTATTTAAAGACATGGTTTGCTACCAAGAAGAAGTTAGAGACCCATCTAGAATGGCAGAAGTTTTGAATAGAGTAATTGAAAAAGCGATAAGGGGTTCTGCTCCAGCGCAAATAAATGTGCCTAGGGATTACTGGACTCAAGTTATCGATATTGAGTTACCACCAATTGTTAGATTAGAAAGACAAGCAGGTGGAGTTGAAGCTATAAGTAAAGCTGCGAAATTATTATCAGAATCTAAATTTCCTGTGATTTTATCAGGAGCAGGAGTTGTAATTGGTGGAGCGATAGAAGATTGCAAAAGACTTGCAGAAAAATTAGATTCACCTGTTTGCTCAGGCTATCAACATAATGATAGTTTTCCAGGAAGCCATCCTCTTGCTGTAGGACCTTTAGGTTATAACGGATCAAAAGCTGCTATGGAATTAATATCTAAAGCCGATGTAGTTTTAGCTCTTGGCACAAGGCTTAATCCCTTTTCAACATTACCAGGTTATGGAATGGATTATTGGCCAAAAAAAGCAAGTATTATACAAGTTGATATGAATTCAGATAGAATCGGTTTAACTAAAAAAGTCACTGTTGGGATTTGTGGCGACGCGAAACTAGTGGCACAACAACTTTTAGCAAAATTATCTCCCAAAGCTGGTGATAATAATCGAGAAAAAAGAAAAAATTTAATTCACCAAACTAAATCTGCCTGGTTACAAAAACTATCTAGTTTAGATCATGAGGAAGACGATAAAGGTACCGTCTGGAATAAAGAAGCAAGAGAAAGAGATAAAGATAGAATGTCACCAAGACAAGCGTGGAGAGCAATACAAGCGGGTATGCCGGATGATGTTATTATATCAAGCGATATAGGTAATAATTGTGCAATAGGAAATGCTTACCCAACTTTTGAAAAAGGCAGAAAGTATTTAGCACCAGGTTTATTTGGTCCGTGTGGTTATGGTTTCCCATCTATCCTAGGAGCAAAAATTGGTTGTCCTAAAATTCCAGTAATTGGATTTGCCGGTGATGGAGCATTTGGAATTAGCATGAATGAGATGAGTTCATGCGCAAGAAAAGAATGGCCAGCTATTACAATGGTAATTTTTAGAAATTATCAATGGGGAGCTGAGAAAAGAAATTCTATCCTATGGTTTGATGATAATTTTGTAGGAACTGAATTAGATCCTGAGTTGAGTTATTCAAAAGTGGCTGATGCTTGTGGTTTGAAAGGTGTAACTGCTAAAACAATGGAAGAAACCACTAAAGCAATTAAAGACTCATGTGAAAATCAGAAAAAAGGAGTCACAACTTTTATTGAAATTATTTTAAATCAAGAACTGGGAGAACCATTCAGAAGAGATGCTATGAAAAAACCTGTGTCAGTTGCAGGAATTAAAAAAGAAGATATGAAACCTCAAAGTTTTTAGGTTTATTCAACAAATTTTTTTAAATCAGGAGCAGTGTACTTAGGACCTTTCATTACTTTGCCCTTTTCATTAAATATAGGCTTTCCGTCATTTCCTAATTTACTCATGTTTGCTCTTTGAACTTCTTGAAAACATTTATCTAGATCTATTCCATAAGCATAACCAGCTCCGTATGTTACATATAAAATATCTGTTAATGCATCAGCAATTTCTTTTAAATTTTTTGTTTTCATAGCATCTTCTAGCTCATTTAATTCTTCTTTAATTAAATCTAATCTTAATTGCATAGTTTTTTCATCTGGAAACTGTGGCTTAACCCTCACCATTTGGCCAAAAGTTTCCATAAAAATTTTTACTTCTTTGAAATTACTCATAAGATATTTTTTTATATTGCGGTCCAACCTCCATCAATAAGAATTGAAGTCCCAGTAATCATTGAAGATGCATTAGATGCTAAAAAAGCAACGGCTGTTGCTACATCACTTGTTTCAGCAAATCTTCCTAATGGAATATTATTAAGCATAGTACTCTTAAATTTTTTATCTTTTAAAAACTTTTTTGTCATTGGGGTTACTATAAAAGTTGGGCATACTGTGTTTACTCTTATATTACTTTTTGCCAAATCAATAGCCATACCTTTAGTTAGTCCTTCTAGACCAGCTTTTGTCATATTATATACACTTCTAATAGGCCCACCTACGTGTGCCATTTGGGATGACATATTAATAATTGATCCTCCAATTTTTTTTCTATTTTTAGCTTCAAGCATTTTCAGCGTACATAATTGAGCTACATTAAATGTGGAGATTGTATTAAGTTTGACCAAGTATTCCATATTCTTTTTTTTAACTTTAGTAAAATGTTCTGGAATATTTGTTCCAGCATTATTTACCAAAATATCTATTTTTTTTTGCTTATTTATAAAGTTTTTAATCTGTATATAATTAGTAACATCACAAGCATAAGAAACACATTTTGATTTGAATTTCTTTATTATTTTAGAAACTTTATCTAGATCTTTTTGAGTTCTGCTGACAATTATTAAATCAGCACCAGCTTCGGCTAAAGCAATAGCACAAGCCATACCTATACCTTTACCTGCCCCAGTAACTAATGCGGTTTTATTTTTTAAGTTAATTTTTTTTAGAAACATGTTTATAAAAATTTTATTAAATCACTATAAATTAATTCAAATCCAACTACTACTATAGCTAATAAACCCAACCAACCTATCCACTTATACTTTTTTATCCATTTTGCTATAATATTGGCAACAGTAGCCATCAAAACGATAGATAAAACTAATCCAAAAACTAATAGTATATGATGTTGTTTTGCGGCCCCAGCTACACCTAAAACGTTATCTAAACTCATGCTTACATCAGCAATAATCACGGTAGTAATTGCTTTAAAAAAATTTGAATTATCAACCTTAATTTTGAGTTGATCAGTTTCTTTATTATGTTTTATTACGTCTATATAAAGTCTGTAGGCTATATAAAATAAAAGTAACCCACCTAAAAATTTCAGTCCATTTATTTGAAGCAAGTAAGAAGTTATTAAAGTAAATATTATTCTTAAAATAATTGCGGCCCCAATACCCCAAAAAATTATTTTTTTTCTTAAGTTTGGTTCAAATTGAGAAGCAACCATTCCAATAACTATCGCATTATCTCCAGCTAAAACCAGATCAATAAAAACGATTTGAAAAAGAATAATTATTTCTTCAGTCATAATTTGCTATCTTCTATTATCATGTCTGCAGCTTTTTCAGCAATCATTATCGTTGGGGCATTAGTGTTCCCTGAAGTTATATTTGGCATTATTGAAGCATCAACAATTCTTAAATTTTGTAAACCATGAACACATAATCTGTCGTTTACTACAGAATGTTCATCTTTACCCATTTTACATGTTCCTACTGGGTGAAAAATTGTTTGAGCATACTCACTTGCAGCTTTGACTAACTCTTCATCATCTTTTATATTTATACCAGGTCTATATTCTTCAGGTTCATACTTCTTAAAAACATTGCTTTCTAAAACTATTTTTCTTATTAGTTTTAATCCAGCGGCAGTTACTTTTCTATCTTCATAGGTAGAAAGATAATTCATTTTAATTTTTGGGTCATCTCTTGTGTCAGCACTGCTAATATTTATTTCACCTCTACTTGTTGGTCTAATATTTGCTACAGTAGGTGTAAAAGCATGAAAATTATGCAAGTTATCTCCGCCCAACTTATCTGTGCTAATTGGCTGGATATGAAATTGTAAGTTTGGTGTTTCTCTTGAAGAGTCACTTTTGGCAAATCCACAGAGTTGACTTGCTCCCATTGTCATTGGGCCCCTCCTATAAAAAATATATTCTAAACCAATTAGCATTTTTCCAATTAAACTATTAATTTTTTTGTTTAATGTTTTAATATTTTTAACTTTATAAACTGGCCTCATCATTAAATGATCTTGAAGATTTTTACCTACACCTAAAGAGTTATGAATAACTTTAATACCATGTTTTTTTAATTTAGAAGATTCTCCAATGCCAGAAACTTGTAAGATATGTGGCGATCCAATTGAGCCAGCAGATAAAATTACCTCTTTTTTTGCTTTTACTTTAATTAATTTATTATTTTTCCAATAAGACAACCCGGTAGCTTTAGTATTTTCAAAATCAATATTTTTAACGTGAGCTTTAATTTCAATCTTTAAATTATTTCTATTTTTAATTGGTTTTAAGTATGCTACGGAAGTACTGCACCTCAATCCATTTTTAACTGTTACTTGGAAATAACCACAGCCATAATTATCACCTTTATTAAAGTCAGTCACCTTTGGTATTCCCATTTCTTCAGCAGCATTCATAAATTCATCTAATATATTTAATCGTATTCTTTGATCCGAAACAGCCAGCGGTCCGTTAGCGTTATGAAATTTACTACTACCATGTTCTTGATTTTCAGCTTTTAAAAAGTACGGAAGCACATCATTCCAATTCCACCCAACATTTCCTAGCTGTCTCCACGTATTATAGTCCTCTTCTTGTCCTCTAATATAAAGTAAACCATTTATTGAAGAGCTCCCGCCAAGGGTTTTGCCTCTAGGGTAATTAATTGAACGGTTATTCATTGTTTCGTCAGGCTCAGTTTTAAAACACCAATCTGTTCTAGGGTTATGCATAGTTTTGTAATACCCTACCGGTATATGAATCCATGGATAATTATCTTTACCACCAGCCTCTATTAACAAAACTTTATTTGATGATATTGCGGACAATCTATTAGCCAAAACACATCCAGCTGAACCTGCTCCAATAATAATGTAATCAAATTCTTCCATAAGGATTTAAAGTATAACAATAGTGTTAAATCATTATATTTTCCATAAAATGTAGGTGGCGGTGTGACAAAAGTATACATTAGCTCAAAAAATGCTCATTAATCAACACTAAATTAACTTGCTATATTTTAAGCTTTATAGTCAAATTTATTTTTATTAATTAATAAAGAGGAAATATGAAAAAAATCATATCACTATTTTTAGCTGTATCAATGTTTGTTGGCTTTAATGTCACAACAGCAAATGCTGCTAAAACATTAAAATGTCAAACTGTGATCAGTGCAAAAGCTGATGAAGTTGTGATGTTAAAAGACTTTGGTCAAACTGTAACTAAGCTTACGGGTGGATCAGTTAAATTTGAAATTCTACCAGCTGGTGCTGTTGTTGGGGTTAAAGAAACTTTAGATGCAGTTGATAAAGGATTGATCGATTGTGGATTTGCTTGGACTCATTATTGGTCAGGCGAACATCCAGCGGCTATGTTATTTGGATCGCCAATAGCAGGCGCAGGTGTAGGAATTGATAATATCGCATTTTTATCATGGTTCCAATACGGTGGTGGTAAACAACTTTATAACCAACTTTGGAAAGAGATGAAAAGAAATGTTCATGGTTTAATGCTTCAACCAGTTGGTCCAGAAGCTCTTGGTTGGTTTAAAGAACCAATTAACAGCATGGATGACTTTAGAAAGTACAAGTTCAGAACTCCTCCAGGACTTCCAGGACAAACTTATAAAGATATTGGTGTAGCTTCTGTTGCAATGGGTGGTGGAGATATTCTTCCAGCTCTTGAAGCGGGAACTATTGACGCTGCTGAATGGTGTTGTCCTAAGCCTGATATGACTTTTGGTTTTCAAAAAGTTTTAAAACACTATTATTTACAAGGTTTACACCAAGTTGTTGTAAATGCTGATTTGTATATCAATGGTGATGTTTGGAAAGGTTTAACTGATCATGAAAGATTATCCATGGAAGTTGCTTCCGAAGCATCTTTAATTAAAGCTATGAGTTACAGAATTTACGAAAATGGTAAAGCTCTGAAAGAACTTACAACTAAGCATGGGGTAATTTTACACGATACTCCAGCTGATTACTTTCCAGCATATATGACAGCGGCAAAAAACCTTCTTGAGAAAGAAGCTGCGGGGAATAAATTCTTTGCTGAGGTATGGCAATCTCAAAAAGATTTTGCTGATACAGTTGTTCCATTCTGGAGCGGTGCTCAAATGTCAAATGCTAAGCTAGGAATGGCTCACGCAGAAACATTAAAATAGTAGTTTTAAAAGTTATAAAATACTTACAATAAAGCGGACTTAACAGTCCGCTTTATTTATTTTAGAGAAAGATATGAGTGAAGAAACTACAAAATTAGATATATCAGACGAAATGATCGCTGAGCGTAGATCAGAATCAGGAAAAATGCCTGACGATATGCCTAGATGGATGGCATCAACTATTATAAATATTGATAAATTTAGTAAATGGACCGGTAACGTAGTTTGCTGGTTAACTATACCTTTAATGTTAGCAATGGTTTATGAAGTTTTAGCAAGAAAACTTTTTACCTCTCCAACCATGTGGGCCTACGATATGAGTAGATTTTTATATGGAGCTTTGTTTATGTTAGGAGCTGGTTATGCTCTATCTAAAGGAGTTCATATCCGGGCAGATTTTTTATATAGAAATTTTAAAGTTAAAACTCAAGGAATAGTCGATACATCATTATATATTATATTTTATTTTCCAGGACTTTTATTCTTTCTTTATATGACAACAGTATTTGTTGGAGAATCTATAATGAGAGGCGAAAGAGGAATGGATACTGCATGGATGCCTTACATGTGGCCTATTAAATCATCTTTATGGTTTGGTATATTATTTTTACTAATTCAGGGAATTTCTGAGCTTTTTAAAAGTTATTATGCAGCAACTAGAGGGAAGTGGCCTAACAAATAATGATTGCTGACATAATTAATCCATCTACTTTAGGTTTTATACTAGTTGCAGTTATGTTGTTTGCAATTTTTGTAGGGTTTCCAATTTCATTTACTTTAATATTTTTAGGTTTCTTTTTTGGCTATTTAGGTTTTGGGCCACTAGTTTTTTATTTAATGACCTTACAATTTTCTATGGTCATGACCGAACAAGCTCTCGCTGCGGTTCCATTATTTGTTTTTATGGGAATTATGATGGAGCAAGCAGGTTTAATGGAAAGACTATTTTCTTCTGTTCAACTTATGTTAGCTAGGGTTAGAGGTTCTTTATATTATGCGGTACTTTTTGTTTCAGTAATATTTGCAGCTGCCACAGGTATAGTAGGCGCTTCAGTAACTATACTTGGAATTATGGCTGCAAAATCAATGAATAGATCTGGTTATGATGTAAGATTAGCGGCTGGAACTATTACAGCTGGAGGAACTTTGGGAATTTTAATACCTCCAAGCATCATGTTGGTTGTTATGGGTCCAATTATGGAAATCCCAGTTACAGATTTATTTGCTGCCGCAATTATTCCAGGAATATTGTTAGCTTTATTGTATGCGGGCTATACTACATTTCGTTGTTGGATGAACCCAAGTCTAGGACCAGTGCTACCTGTCGAGATGAGAGCATCTAGTATGAAAGAAGTTTGGATTGAATTTTTTATTGGTTTAGTTCCTCCTGCAGCATTAGTTTTTGCCGCACTAGGAAGTATCTTATTTGGTTTTGCTACACCAACAGAAGCGGCAGGCTGTGGAGCCGTAGGATCTTTGCTACTAGCTTTAGCATATAGAAAATTAACTTTTTCAAAATTACAAGAGGCATTGATTAAAACTTTAGAAATTGCAGCTTTAATTATGGTTTTAGTTGCTGCATCAAACTTTTTTGGATCTGTTTTCTCTAGATTAGGCACCCCAATGGTTTTAACAGAATTTTTATTAGGTCTAGAAGTTAATAGATACTTTATTTTATTCATTGTAATGGCAATGATTTTTTTATTAGGTTGGCCACTAGAGTGGGTTCCAATTGTTTTGATTATTATTCCTATAATTCTTCCATTAATAGAAAGTTTAGGTTTTAATTTGACCTGGTTTGCTATTCTAGTTGCTGTTAATTTGCAAACCGCCTGGCTATCTCCTCCAGTTGCTCTCTCTGCGTATTTTTTAAAAGGAGTCGTTCCAGAATGGGATTTAAAGGACATTTATATGGGAATGATGCAATTCATGGTTTTGCAAATAATAGGATTAATTTTAATTGTTGTATTTCCACAACTTGTACTTTGGTTACCCACGTATATTTATGGACCATAAGCTAAAAACTTTGCCATAAGCTATTTATTTAAGACCTAAATTAGTTTTAATTTAACTTTTATCATAATTAAAAAATGGATAGAATTCACATACTTTAAATTAATAATTAAAGAGGGTGATTATGAGTACAATTAAAAGCAGAGACAGACGTCTTTACAACAAAGATCTGGCTCCAACCGATAAAAAAGATAAAACTTGGGGTTGGTTTGAAATCTTTAATGTTTGGGCAAATGATGTTCAAAGTTTATTTGGTTATACTTTAGCTGCATCTTTGTTCTTAACTTATGGATTAAATGGCTGGGCAGTTTTCTCAGCAATTCTACTAGCAGGATTTTTCATAATGTGGCTAGTAAATCTATCAGGGAAACCGAGTGTTAAACTAGGAATTCCTTATCCAGTATTTGCGCGAGCAAGTATGGGAGTCATTGGTGCTAATTTTCCTGCAATGGTTAGAGGTATTGTTGCAATGTTCTGGTATGGTGCACAAACTTATTTCGCATCAACAGCAGTAGCCCTTTTACTTAAAGGTTTATCTGGATCAGACGGTGGCAGTGCTATTTTTTTAGGAATGAATGGCATTGATTGGATATCGTTTATATTTGTTGCGGGTTTTCAAGTTTATTTATTCTGGCAAGGTATTGACCTTATCAGAAAATTTTTAAACTTTGCTGGTCCTGCAGTTTATGCGGTAATGATTATTTTAATGTTAGTAATCTGGGGTAAAGCTGGTGGAAGTCTTATTTCTGAAGTTGGTAATATTTTTTCTGGAGTTGGTAATTATAGTGGTGGTTCTTTCGCTGCTTTCTTGGCAATTTTTGGAACAATGGTTGCATACTTTGCTGCTGTTGTTATTAACTTTGGTGACTTTTCAAGGTTCGTTAAAAATGAAAAAGAAATGAGAAAAGGAAATCTATGGGGATTACCTGGTAATATATTCTTATTTTCTTTTATAGCTTTGATGGTTACAGCTGGAACAGTTTCAGTATTTGGGGAAGCCATAACTAGCCCTACAGATATTGTTGCTCGTGTAGGCAACTTAGGGTTAACAGTTATCGCAGCGTTTGCATTCTTTGCAGCTACAATTGGAATTAATATGGTGGCAAACTTTATTCCGCCAGCGTATGATTTAGCCAATTTAGTTCCTAGTAAAATCAACTTTAGAACAGGTGGACTAATTACATCAGTAGTAGGTTTTGTTATTGGTGCATTATGGGTTTCATTTATAAGTAAAGTTGGAATGTTTCCTTTTGTTAATACACTTGGAGCTATTCTTGCGCCAGTTTATGGAATAATGATAGTTGACTATTACGTAATTAAAAAACAAAGAATTGACGTAAATCAACTATTCTCTTCTAAAAAAGGTGGTAAGTATTATTACAACAATGGCTGGAATCAAAAAGCCTTTGTTGCTTGGGCAGTAGCTGGTGTTTTCTCAGTTCTTACTGTTTGGCATCCTGCGTTATCTGGTTTAGGTGGATATGCATGGATTATCGGAGCAGCTTTAGGAACAGTAATTCATCTAATGTTGTCAGGTAAGAAATCAAGATAATATTTAGTCTTTAAAATTAAACCCGCTACATTAATTGTGGCGGGTTTTTTTAATATTCTAAGATAATTTTTTCATTGTTGAATTTATGAATGATTAAGTTTTCTCCATTTCCTTTTCGATCTATTACTAAAAAGTTTGTATCTTCAGTTGAAATTAAAGGAAAATGCCAAATATTAGGTTTGTAGTTTATTCCTGTTTTTGGAGGCACTATAAATGATTGAATTTTATTTATATCGGGAAGATTATTTGCTGGAGCAACAAAACATAAAAAAGTAGTTTCTATCAATGGCATGAAAGCTTGGCTACCCAATGGGTGCTTTTCCATCATATCGATCTTCATAGGGAAATTTCTTTTTAGGGCAGAAAAAATACTTATTATGGTTTTACCATCATTTTTTGAAGTATTGATACTCGCCAAATCATCAAAACGTTTTGCGTACCCAGCATTTATATCTATTGGCATAACATTGTTTGAAGATATTAAATCACCATATTGTGCAAAATTATCCTTAGTAATAGCTATTGGTTTAATAATAGTTTCCATTAATCAACCTTTCCGAAAACCCTAATTCTTGAAATACCACCATCTGGAAAAATATTAATTCTTATATAATTGATTTTTTTATTTTTCATTAGATTGTTTTTAAAATTATGTTTTTTATGAGCATGCAGCTTCACTTTATTCAAAAGCAGTTCCCATTTTTTAGATTTAGAAATAATAGATTCACTTTTAACTTTACCTTTGACGTAAGATGCTTGCAAAGAGCATTTGTCTGGATAATTACCTTTAAAATGATGTGTGTCTATTTGAATTGTGGAAATTTTTCCAACCGCTGCACATTTAATAATAAGCCAATCAAAATTTTTTCCTCTACTTCTTCTAGTTTCCCATCCATCACCCATATTTTTTCCACTTCCTGGAGCCAAGATATTTTCAGCTCTTCCAAAATGCTCGTTATTACAAGCTATCGGCGTTGCTCCGTTTAATACTGAAGTAAGGTTTATAATTTTTTTATCAAAATTTTTTTTAACTTCCATAGATCCGTAGATTCTAAGTCTTGCCACACCACCGTCAGGGTAAATATTTAATTTTATGTGAGTAAAAATAGATTTATTATTTATTTTAAAAAAATGATGACTATTAGGACTTGTAGTTTTCTTTTTTAAAATTGAAGACCATTTATGATTCTTGTCAGGTATTTTTTTTTTACAAAAACAAGCTTCCAAAGAAACTTTGCTAGGTTGGTTTCCATTAAAGTAAGAAGTGTCTATATCAACTTTGTTTATTTTTCCAGGTTTTCCTAATTTTAAAATTAAATAGTCGTGACCTTTACTTCTTTTTCTTCTTGTTTCCCAACCGTCCATCCATTTTCCGTGTTTATCGAATACACCTTCTTTAAATACTGGAGGCCATGGATTAATTATTCTTTTAGCTGCTGCAAAAAACTCATCAGATTTATATACAACTTTAGTTCCTAGACGTGACTGAGCTAAATCAATTAATCCGTTTAAAAAAATATTTTTTTTTTTATTCATTTAGAAAATTATATATTTGAATAATTTTTAATCCAATGTTTAGCTATATCAATTCTTTTACACACCCAAACATCTTCATGTTTTTTAACATATTGTAGGAATCTTTTTAAAGATTGAATTCTTCCCGGCCTACCTACTAATCTACAATGTAATCCCACCGACATCATCTTTGGTTTGGTATTACCCTCACCATATAATGTATCAAAACTATCTTTAAGATAAGTATAAAACTGATCTCCACTATTAAAACCTTGGTTGGCGGCAAACCTCATATCGTTGTTATCTAATGTATATGGAATAACTAATTGTTTTTTATTTCCACGGGTTTCCCAGTAAGGAAGGTCGTCACTATATGAATCGCTATCATATAGAAAACCACCCTCTTCTATTACCAAGTCTCTAGTATTTGGGCTACAGCGGCCTGTGTACCAACCCAGTGGTCTTTGACCAAATATTTTTTTTATAGATTGTATCGCCAAGTTCATATGTTTTTTTTCATTGGCTTTTGAAATATTTTGATAATCTATCCACCTCCATCCATGTGAAGCCACCTCATAGTCAGAATTTTTTATAGCATTACAAATTTCTGGGTTTCTTTCTAAAGCCATACCAACACCAAATACAGTAACTGGAATTTTGTTTTCTTGAAACAGCTCATGAATCCTCCAAAATCCTCTTTTTGAACCGTACTCGTAAACAGATTCCATATTAATATGTCTTCCTTTAATAGGTTGGGCTCCAATTATTTCTGACAAAAAGGTTTCTGAATATTTATCGTTATGTAAAACAGAGTTTTCAGAACCTTCCTCATAATTTAAAACTATTTGAAGAGCTAATTTGGCGTTATTTGGCCATTTTATAGTAGGGGTTTTCGACCCAAAGCCAATCATATTTCTTGGATATTTCTTTTTCATAGAATAAAATATTTATATATTAAATTAAAAAAAATTCATAACAAATCATACTTACAGGCAAATTATGGCTATAAAATATTTAAAAAAAGCAGTTAAAACTCCATCTACAGACGATCGAAAAACTAAAGAGGTTGTCCAAAAAATTCTTGATGATATTGAAAAAAGAAGAGAAGAGAGCATTAAAGAAGTTACAAAAAAATTTGATAACTATGAAGGTGAAATAGTCCTATCTAAGGAAAAAATTGAAGAAGCTATTAAAAAAGTTAGTCAAAAAACAAAAGATGATGTGTGTTTTGCTTATGATAGAGTAAGAAAATTTGCAGAACACCAACTTAAAAGCATGAATAATAGTTTTGAAGTTGAGCTGTCAGAAGGTTTGTTTGCTGGGCAACGTCTTATCCCAGTTGATACAGCGGGATGTTATATTCCTGGAGGTCGCTATGCTCATATTTCTTCAGCTGTAATGGCAATCACACCAGCTAAAGTTGCTGGCGTTAGAACTATTATTTGCGCAAGTCCACCAAAAGATGAGAATGGCGCAAACCCTGGAATTGTTTATGCAGCAAATCTCTGTGGAGCAGATGTTATATTAAATTTAGGTGGTATAGCTGCTATTGGTTCAATGACATATGGATGTTTTGGTAATCCCCCGGTTGATTTTTTAGTTGGGGCAGGCAATCAGTATGTAGCTGAAGCTAAAAGAATAGTATATGGAAAAGTTGGAATAGATCAATTTGCTGGCCCAACAGAAATTGCAATTATTGCTGATAAATCTGCCGATAAAGAAATAGTAGCAGCAGACATAGTGGGTCAAGCAGAGCATGGTTACAACTCACCAGGTTGGTTATTTACAACAGATAAATCTATCGCTGATTATGTAATGAAGAGAATTCCAGAATTGATTAAAGAATTACCAGACCTTCCTAGAACAAGCGCTGAAGCAGCATGGAAAGATTATGGCGAGGTGATACTTTGTGATTCAAATGAAGAAATGGCTAAAGTTAGCGATCAGTATGCATCTGAACATTTAGAAGTTCATGCTGAAAATTTAGATTGGTGGCTGAAGAGATTAAGAAACTATGGATCTTTGTTCTTAGGTGAAGAAACAACAGTAGCTTATGGAGATAAATGCTCAGGAACAAATCATATTTTACCTACCAAAGGTGGTGGAAGGTATACAGGAGGTTTGTTTGTTGGAAAATTTATTAAAACATTAACTTTCCAAAGAATGAGTAAAGAAGCAAATAAAATAGTTGGGGCCACTGCAGCACGTTTATCAAGAGCTGAAGGAATGGAAGCGCATGCACGGACTGGCGATATTAGATTAAAAAAATATGGTCATTCCAATTAATCATGCATGCACTTGTTTATACTGGTACACAAGAATTAATTTATAGAGAAGAAAAAAATCCTGAAGTCGTCAATGGTGAAAGTATAGTAAAAGTATCTGCATCAGGTATTTGTGGATCTGATATGCACGCATATCATGGCAAAGATGGCAGAAGAATTCCCCCGTTAATTTTAGGTCATGAAATAAGCGGAACTATTGATAAAGGTAAATTTTCTGGTAAAAAAGTTATTCTTAATCCACTAATTACTTGTGGAAAATGTGATTATTGTTCAAACGGAAGAGAACACTTGTGTGGAAGTAGAATAATTTTAGGTATGAACAAACCAATAGAAAGACAAGGAGGGTTTGCTGAATATGTTTCTATTCCAAATCAAAATATCTACGAATTACCAAAAACCTTAGAAATGAAAGAAGCCCCTATAGCAGAACCCACAGCCGTAGCACTGCATGCGGTTGAACTTGGTGAAAAAGCACTATCTAAATCGTTAAAATATTCTAAAGTACTAATTATTGGTGGCGGAGCAATAGGTTTACTTAGTGGTTTAATTTTGTCTAAAGTCAAAAATTGCAAAGAGATAATTATTGCAGATCCTAATGAAAAGAGATTGGGAGAATGTTCAAAGTACCTTGACGCAGAATCAGTGAAGCCAGAAAGCAAAAGTATAATAGATGATTATTTTGATATAGTTTTTGATACTGTTGGCATGGAGGTTACCAGGCAACAAGCAATAAAAGTTGTTAAAGCAGGTGGAACTATTGTTCATATAGGTCTTACTCAGCCTAGTGGACCTCTTGATTTTAGAAAAGCAACGCTTCAAGAAATTACATTTATAGGAACTTATTGTTATACAAATAAAGATTTTGAGAAAACTTTAGATATTTTAGCTAATAAAAAAATTGGTAGTTTAGATTGGATTGAATATAGAGAGCTTAAAGATGGCTCATTAGCTTTTAAAGAAATACATAAAGGCTCATGCTCGGCACCGAAGATTATTTTATTAGTTTAGATAAATTAAATAGACGTACCTTTTATATTTGCTGGTAACGCAATATCTATCATTTTAGGAGGTTCAAGTTTTAAGTTTTTCATAATATTTACATACTCTTCTACATTTTTAACTTGTAATCTTGGGTTAGTTTTTTTTTGTTCACCAACAGTACTAAATTTTTTTCCATTATAATCATGCGCGGGATATACAATTGTTTCTTCTGGCAATTTAAGAATACGATCAAATAATGAATAATACTGAGCAACAGAATCACCATTTTGAAAATCAGTTCTCCCAGTTCCATTTATTAGCAAGGTGTCGCCTGTAAACACTCTATCATTCATTAAAAAACTATATGAGCAATTCGTGTGACCTGGGGTATAAATTGAGGTTAATTCAATATTTTCTATTTTAATTTTTTCACCGTCTTTGACTTTTAAAGCAACTATTTCAGATGGAGATTTATCTCCCATGATTGTGATACATTTAGTTTTTTTATAAAGCTC
>Ga0209091_10001492_pt1 | contig 20496 bp, 7 predicted proteins | sample ArcticOcean_MG_C_6_FD_187438 | JGI IMG/M metagenome (GOLD analysis project Ga0209091, IMG submission 187438) | Marine microbial communities from western Arctic Ocean - ArcticOcean_MG_CB8_128 (SPAdes) (version 2) | ecosystem: Environmental > Aquatic > Marine > Oceanic | place: Arctic Ocean...
ACAATAAGATGGAATCCAGCTATTTCAAGACAAGATAACGGAGCTAACTTCTCTAATGTATTACCATCTAATGAACTCCATTTAGGAGATGGGACTGGTGTTGGTGTTACCGGATATGACGTTAATCCAATGGGTTACCCAGTTACGGGATACACCTACCAAGTAAATTGGAGATATGGTGATTATATAGGAGGTTCGTCAGGTGGTACTACAGGATGGACAGCTCAAACATCAGGTACAGTATTTACATGGACTGCAGCGACACAAGATATGGTAGTCGCAAAATTAAGAAGTAGAGGTAGTTATTCACTTAATACTTTTACAAGAAATGTTGGTGATAGTACAGGTGGTTCAGCAGGTGTTACACTACAACAATCACCTTCATTTGGTGACGGCCCAGGACCTTGTCCACAATTGGCAGCACCTCCACTATCTCCAGATTGTACCGCTAGCGAATTTAGAACAATTAATACCACAAATTATAAACAAAACTTTTATGTCTCAGGTTTTACAGGACCAGGGGCTCAGTTTAGTTATCAAACAAATTTAGATAGTAGTTCACAGAATTACATCACAAAAGTATTCGGTACTGATCCTTTTGATAAAACTAATAATATGTGGGTTGAAGAAATATATGACAATAGTTTGAATAACTTAGCGGCGTCAGCATTAACATTTAGTCAAATATCAATAGGACAAGAACCAGTTTTTGATAACTATAGTGAAGATTGGCAACCATTAGCCGCGACAAAAGGACCAGAAACACCATGGATAATGTCAGAACTAAGAGGTAACCAAATATTCAAACTATTCAAAGTAATCCTTATCTCAGACGGTAATGATGCAAATGATATGGTTAAAATATCCATACAGAATATTGATAAGAATACAAAAAGTTTTTCATTAGTTGTTAGAAATATTAATGATTCAGACACAAATCAAATTATATATGAGAGTTTCCAAAACTGCACACTGAACCCAGGTAGTCAAAACTATATAGGACTAAAAATAGGTACTGAAAATGGTGACTATACCCTTAGGAGTAGATATATAATGCTTGAATTTGATGAGGATGGACCAATAGATGCGTTACCAGCAGGATTTCAAGGGTATCCAATTAGAAATTATAGTGGAGCCACTCTTACAACAGGAGCTGTTGGTCAGTGGTATAATGACCCACCATCAGCCGCTCAGTTAAATTCTAATACATTTAATAGTGGGGCGGTTTCAGGATGGCCAGATAGTGCAGCACCTAAACCATTCTATAATTTAGTGTATAATACCTTAACTGATAATATAAAAAGAACTTATTTAGGGTGGTCAAGTAAAAAAGGATTCGATAAATCATTCTTTATATATAAAGGACTTGACGGAGCAAACCCAACAGTACCATATAAGTGTGGTGCGGGAGGGGGTAATCCGGGAGTTGTTTGGACAGGAAAGACACTAGGATTCCATTTTGATAATAGAGTATCGGCAATGACAACTACAGATACTTACCAATATCATGTAGGGGCTTACAACTTCAATCCAAGTGGTAACACGTCATTACAAACTCAAAATTATTATAATGATAGTAATTATCTTAAATTCACAGTTATTCCTTATGGTGGTAATGACGGATGGGATAGATATAGAAAAAGTAGAACTAACGGAGACACATACATTATAAACCAAACTAACTACTCCACTTTCTGGTATAATAACACAATTACGTCGTCTTGTGAAGCAACTGATTACTATTCTTTCTATGATGGTATTAGAAAATACGCAAACCCAGAGAGTATTGATATTAGTCTTTTTGGGACACCGGGTCTAGACTATACTAATAACCTTTCTTTAGTTAATAGAGCGGTTGAAATGATTGAAAATGATAGAGCGGATTCACTATACGTTGTAAATTCAACAAACCCTACAAACCAAACAGTATCAGCAGCTGTTGATAATTTTAGTAATTCAGCATTATCTAGTAGTTATGTGACGACATATTGGCCTTGGGTTAGATATAAAGACACAGAAAATAACATAAGATTATATCTACCACCAACAGGAGAAGCGTTTAGAGTGATGGCTTTAACAGACAATATATCTTTCCCATGGTTTGCACCAGCTGGACAGAATAGAGGTTTATTAAATACTATCGATAAAGCACAAACTAAATTAACACAACAAAATAGAGACGATTTATATGAAGCTAGGATTAATCCTATTGCTACTTTTAATGGGGTTGGTGTTGTAATATGGGGACAGAAAACACTTCAAAATACTATCTCTGCTTTAGATAGGATTAATGTAAGAAGGTTAATGATTTATCTTAAAAAGAAAGTCACTACTGTTGGTATACAATTACTATTTGAACAAAACGATGATATTGTAAGACAACAATTCCTCTCACTAATAAATCCAATTTTAGAAGACGTTAGACGAGATAGAGGATTAGTTGAATATAAAGTTGAACTTAATAGTGAGGTTGGTGAACTAGACACAAACTCTATGACAGGTAGAATATTTGTTAAACCAACGAGAACTTTAGAGTTTATCGAGGTAGAATTTAATATTACACCTTCTTCAGTGTCATTCAACGACATAACTCAGTAATATGAAACGAAGATTGTTATACGAAATAACTATGAGAGCATATAGTTTTGATTGGGATGATAATATTCTTCATATGCCAACCATGATTCACATGGATAAAATGGATGGGGATAAGTGGAATAAAGTAAAATTAACAACAGGGGAATACGCCAAACTTAAGGATTCTGAAGAGTATAGATATCCCGACAACGATATTAAGAACGCTTTTGTTGAATTTAATGACGATAATGAATTTATAAAAAATGTAAAAGAAAGTTTAGATAATGAAGATTTTGCCCCTTCATTTAATGATTTTAAGGAAGCACTTATAAAAGCAAGGACATTATCAATTATCACAGCTAGGCCACAATCACCACAAACTCTCAAAGCAGGGGTTAGTATAATAATTGAGAACCATTTTACTGATGAAGAAAGAGAAGAAATGGTTGAGAACATTATTAATAATTATGACTTTACAGGGACACAAGATGAGATAATTAAAAAGTATATAGAGTCAAATTACTATTACCCTGTCTCATTCAAAAACAGATACGTCGATGTTAAAGCTTCAAAAGTTAATGCACTAGATGATTTTATTAAGAAAGTAATTACATCATTTGAGAAAATGGATAAGGACGAATACAATCAAATGAGTGTGGGATTTAGTGATGATGACACAGATAATGTGGAACACATGGTAAAAAAAGTAGAAGAGGAGATATCAAAAAGGTATCCAGAGGTTAAATTTTATATTTACGATACCTCAGAAAAGGGTAAAAATAAACTAATAGTACATTCAACATAGATAATTTTATTTATCGATATATTTATAGATGTATTGATTAATAATACAAATTAAAAAAAACAAAAAAAATGGCAGACTTATTAATGAAAATGCCGGTTCCTTACGAACCAAAAAGAAAGAATCGGTTTATACTAAAATTTCCTTCAGACTTAGGAATCGCAGAATGGATAGTATCTAGTGCGGCTAGACCATCAATAACAATAAATGAGGTAGAGATCCCTTTTCTTAACACGAAAACTTTTGTAGCTGGACAATTCCAGTGGGAAACAATTGATGTGACTTTCAGAGACCCTATTGCGCCGTCTTCATCACAAGCTTTAATGGAGTGGGTAAGGTTACACGCTGAATCAGTAACAGGAAGAATGGGTTACGCAGCAGGATACAAGAAGAAAGTGGATTTATTCATGTTAGACCCAACAGGTGCTATTGTAGAGAATTGGGAACTAAGAGGTACTTTCTTAACTAACGTTAACTTTGGTGACTTGGATTATAGTGGAGACGATTTAGCTGATGTTTCAGCAACATTAAGATTTGATAGAGCAATCTTAAAATACTAAACACATTTTTACATAAAATAATATTAATTAAAGGACCACTTAGGTCCTTTAATTGTTTACATATGGTTATTAGTTAGTATTCTTTAATGAAAAATTATAATTTTATCTAAAAAAAATAAAAGAAATGTCAGAAAAAGAAGTAAAATTTAGTGTACCCTTTGATGTAATTGAATTACCATCTAAAGGATTACTATATAAAGAGTGTGGTGAAACTATTAAGGTGGAGTATATGACCGCAGAAGACGAGAACATACTAACGTCACCAAACCTTTTACAATCTGGTAAAGTGCTAGATGTACTTTTGGAGCGTAAAATAAAACAAAAGGGAATCACAGCTAAGAATCTTTTAGTTGGAGATAGAAATGCTATTATGGTATTCTTAAGAGCAACCGCTTATGGTGAGATGTATCCGGTGAAATTAACCGATCCAACTACTGGAGAAGAGTTCGAGACAGAAATCGACCTTAACGAATTAAAAGTTAAAGAGATAGGAGCTGACCCAGATGAGAATGGATATTTTTCATTTGAATTAAAACGTTCTAAGAAAACAATTAAATTTAGATTACTAACGGCTAAAGATGAAGAAGATTTAATTCTCGGAGAAGAAAAAAGACAAAAGGTGTTAAAGAATGAGGTTTCCAAATTACTTACATCTAGACTAACTACACAGATTATGGAGGTAGGTGGAGAAACTAATAAAGGTTATATTGAACAATTTGTACAATATATGCCAGCTGGAGATTCATTGGAGTTACGAAAGTACATGGATGATATTGAACCAGGAATAGATCTGAGGGTAGACGTGGAGGCTCCTTCAGGTGCCGGGTTTCGCAGTCTCGTTCCCATCACAGTCCGATTTTTTTGGCCTAACGTCGAGTTATAAACCGTCGTTATTTCAAGAAATCTATATACTAGTACATCACGCTGGGTTTACGAGACAAGATGTAATGTCTATGCCAATATTTGAAAGGAGAGCATATATGACTTTCTTACAAAAAGAAGTAGATGAAAAAAACAAAGCACAAAAAGCAGCTAACGCTAAAGCGAAGAGGGGATAACCCCTCTTCTTTTTTTATATAAGATATTTATAATAAAAAGATTTTGGATAATAGAGCCCGACAATATAATAGAATGAAAGAATTAATGGGATTAAGTTCTCATTCCTTAGCTGAACAAAACCAACCCAACATCAGTAAAAACCCTATAACAGCTACGGTAACGGGTGTTAGTATAGATAGTAATGCAGGGACAACAGGTGTTAACCAAGGAGTTGAAGATTTTTCACAAGGATTTGTAGGCGCTGATACGGCATTAGACGCAGTTAGACAAGGTATAGGAGTTACCCCTATAAGTCAAGGTATTGTAAATGAAATTGTTCTAGATTACCATTATAAGACAGGACCATTTACTCTTAAGTATTCATTTTCTAACGACATAAAAATTCCTGGAGGTGTAATCCCTAAAAACACATCATTTACCACTAAAAACGCAAATTATATAGGTTTAACAAAGGAAGGACAAACCATTTCCGTTGAAACACCAACCCCAGTAGAAAGTAGTGATTCAAATGATACAGGAAATAGAAACAAAAAAATAGTAGATTTATTTAAGTCAGTGGGGATAACGATTAGTCTCAGTAGTACCTTCGTTACCTACTTCAGAAAAAATATAAGACCAATTCTAAGAAGAATAAAAAAAGAATTACCAGAATACAGACTCCAATTTATTGATCAACCAACAACAGAACTAGTAACTGATAGTTTCATTAGAATTAAAGATATTTTATTAGAGAGTTATAATGAAAATTTGAAACAATTAAAAGATCTTATAGCCGCTAAGGATGGGCAGAAGAAAGATAAAAAAATGACCGGAATATTGGAAAAAGAGATAGAAAAAGAAAAGAAGAAACTTCTAACAATTGTAAAACCAAAATTCAAAAAAATATTTAAGGACAACATTAGAGAATTAACAGACAATGATATAGTATCATTAATTTCATCATTTGAGGTTTTTTTACAAGGACTAAAAGAAGATTATCCCCAGTATAAGATTAATTTTAATGAAAACCAATTAAAAGAGGAAGAGGATGTGGAGACTAAAACCCCTAAAGATATGTTAATTCATCTTGATGATAAACAAGATATTATTTTTATAAGTAGAAAATATCCATGTACAGTCTCAATAGATGGTAAACAAACAGGACAAAATACTATAAACATCATGGATGTAACTTCACGATATGTTTATAAAGGAGGAGCAAAACAAAAAACTACACAGGGAGGGGCGTCAGGAAATACCAAAACAGAAGAAGAGTTCTATACTCTACCAATATATAATCAATTACAGAATGATAAGGGAAAACTGTTCGATGTCAGTATGTCAGTAGATATTGACCCCCAGGTGTACTTAGCACAGCACAATGAACATGCTAGTCTTCTACGTAAACATGAGGGAGACTTATGGAAATATAAGATTAAAATGATGGATAATGGGTTTGAGTTGGTTGATATAAAAACCTCACAAGGAGAGACAATAAGATTACCCGCAGAGGCCCAGTTGAGAATGTTATTCCCAAGAGAAACAGAAAAGATAGAGTTTGGGAAACAATACCGAGTAACAGTTTTACAAAATAATGATAATATAGGTAAATTATACATAACAGTAGATGATGTTAAAAAACAAACATCAGGTTTTTAATTAATATATGGCAGAAGACGCAAATAAAAGGATAGCAGAACTACAACAACAAAGAGAGTTGATGCAGTGGATGATTGACAATCAAAAGAGGGTCAATAATGGAGTTAGTGCACACCTAAAGGCCAAAAAAGAACTTTACGAATACACTGAAATGATGCAAGTTGCTTCAAAAGATTTGCTAGAAACAGGAGAATTAATACTAGAACTTGAGACGGGAAGAATAAAGTTGAGTGAAGAAGAGGAATTAAATTTAAGGCAATTAAATAAAGACCTTAAAAAGAAACGAGATACCATAGAAAAAGAGATTAATGCGCTTAAAAAAACACTTAGTCTAAGGAAGGCTTTAGTTAAGGAAGTTGAAAAAGGGGTTAAAGCATTATACAATGAGTTATTTACTGTAAGAAAGTTAACTAACTTATATCTAGAACTGGATAAATCTATTAGGACTATTAGTGTTAGTATGGGATTAACCGGTGGATCTTCAGAAATGTTTAGAGAAAATATGCTTAATACGGCGATGTATGCCGCTAGGTTTAATGTAAGTTTAGCCGAAGTCGCAAAACTACAGGGAGACATGGCTCGTGGAACAGGTACGGCGGCTATTTTAACTGAAGAGGAGATGAAAAGGTTTAGTGTTATATCTAAACTATTCCCACAGATAGGTGACATGGGGGCACAATTAGAATTATATGGAATTGGTGCAGGTCAATCAGCAAAAGAGTTTGAAAAAATATTTCACACCGCGCAAGAATATGGATTAGACGCGGACATGTATTCCAAAAGCATGCTCAAGAATTTCAAAATGATAACCAAATATAGGTTTAGGGGTGGGATAGCTGATTTAAGGGAAGCAACCGCACTAACTCAAAGAATGCGTCAGGACATGGAATCCTTCACAGGTTTTGCTGAAAAGGTTATGAGACCCGAAGGAGCAATAGAAGCGGCGGCTTCTTTACAAGTATTAGGGGGTGAAATGGCCAAGTTAGGGGACCCATTCAAGTTGATGTATTTAGCAAGGAATGATATGGCTGGGTTTACTGAGGAAGTGATGAACGCAACCAAGTTTACTGGAATCTTTAACAAAAAGACAGGAACATTTGACTTAACAGCAAATGAATTGGATCGTTTAAGAGAATTGGCTAAAATAACAGGACTACAATTTGAGGATTTAGCGACACAAGCTAGGGAACAAACAGCGGACGCAAGAATAAAGGCTGAAATAACCGCCTTCATCCCACAAAAGGATAAGGATTATTTGAGTGGACTAACTAAGTTCGATGATGAAGGAGGAATGTTTATCGAAGTTAGAGGAGCACCAAAAGATCTATCAAAAGTTGACGAAACAGATGTTAAATGGCTAAAACAGAATGAAGTAACAATGGCAGAGATGGTAAAAATGCAAATGACATTTAAGGATAATTTAGATGCGATGGCCAAGATGTTACAACTAACCCTATTACCAGTATTGAATTATCTAGGTGAACAGGCAAAATACTGGACAGAGAAAATGGCAGATTGGTCAGATAGTACCAAAACATGGGTAACAATTGGTATTTTAGGATTAACCGCGGCTTTTGGAATTGCTACTATGTTTGCTGCAGGGGTATCAATGGGACTTGGATTCAGGATGTCTTCTGGAGCCACAGGGTTAAAAAGTACTATGATGGGTGGAGCGTCCGGGTCACAATTATCAGGTATGGGCTCTGGAGCAAGAAAAAGACTAATGGGTACTGCCGCGGTTATTGCATCAATTGGAGTTGCATTGGCCGGAGTAGGACTTGGGGTATGGTTTGTTACTAAAGGTTTTGCCGCGTTGGCTAACGCAATAAAAGATTTGGACACGGAAAAACTAAAATTCATGCAAAGTGCGATGTTGGGAATTGGGATTGCTTTTGGTGTGTTAATTGCTATTATGACAGGTTTAGCTGTTAGTGGGGTTGGTACAGTAGCGGCGGCAATAATGTTAGCATTTGGGGCCGCTTTATTGATGGTTGGTGGTGCGGTTGCTATAGCATCCCTAGGTATAAGTAAGATTATATCAGCGTTGGGAACCTTAGGTGGTATAGACCTAACGAACTTACCTACTTTTTCACAATTAGCTTCATTTGCTGCTGGTTTAACTACACTTAGTTTGGCGTCTATAGTTGGATTACCGGGGTTGTGGATACTGGAGGAGATGGCATCATATGGTCCTGGGTTAGAAATGGCTGGTAAAGGAGTTAAAAACTTGTCCACTAACATATGGGGACTTAGTGAAGCTTTAAGGTCGGTAACAGTTGATGGAGGAAAGTTTCAGGAATTAGAAAGTGTAATAGGTAGTCTAAGTAGTTTAATGCTCCAAACACAATCAACACCCATAAGAGTAGAAGTGGGTGGAAGTGTAGATGGTTCGGTAAATGTGGCGATTGAAGGTAGCGACTTCAAAAAAGATTTACTGAGAGATTCCTATTTTTTAGAGGAATTAACAAGTAAAATAGAACAACGTGTAACACTTAGAGACAATACTAGTGGGTTATAGTATTTTTTGTTTCAATAAAAGTTAATTAAAAATATTTATTCTAAAAGGATATATGTCACTTAATATAGATAATACAATAATAAATGGAGTACCACAAGCAAGTACCACCCAGGAACTAAGGGAATGGCTACTATCTCGTAATTTACCAAATGTAATTACATCAGCTGGATTCCAACAGAATATTGAGATGTATCAACAGTCTTCATTGTTATTTGAAAACGATAATAACAACCTATTACAAGAATTAATCACGGGTAATGAATATTTTAATCCAGGATTATTTTATGATAGAGGAATATTAGATAGTGGGTCTCAAGCTTTTAATGTATACGGACTTACTAACAGGGGGTTGTTAAATTTGGACACAGTAACAAATGACTCCCAAGTGCCGATGCCCCATATACAATGTGAGTTCCCAGAATTCATAATACCAACACAATCAAGCGAACTATGTGAGTTAAACCTATACACCTATGAGGCAGTCTATACTGCAGAAGGAGGAGAAGGGGTAGATTTTTATAATGAGACGACAGCTAATGGAGAGACAGTAGGAGAAATCTGGCAACCTGATAGGTTTGGGGCACTCCCTCCATTTATGATAGGGTCATTTGAAAATAGATACGGGGGAATGATTGAGTATCCTGGACCAACAACCCCCACACTTATTATGAAAACCCAGGCACAAAATCCATCAAATAATCCCTACTCTTGGTTTATGAATAACCCAATTATGTATGACCTATTCATATCTCCAGACTTTGATGGTAATTTTATGAGATTTGATGTCACAACAATCGAACTTAACCAATTAGACAATAGATTTTATGGGCTAAAGATAAGTGAAAGAGGATTCCAATTTAATAACGCTTCAGCGCCAGATGGTTCGGGGGTTAAAACTTTTTATACTCCACTACAACCTTATAATGATGGATTAACTGATACAGCACCACCAGTCCTAATTCAAAACACTAGAATCTTAGAACAATACATTCTCGGTTCATTTGGTACAAGGACTACTAGAGACCAGTTACTAAATAGAAATCTATTTTCTTCTGGTGATATGTACATTGGGGGGACGCCTAATGTGCCCGCTATTGATTATATTGAGGGAACAATTGGGTTAAACAATTCCTACTATAGTCTAGCTTGGGTTCTTTCGGGACCACGTAAACCAAAAACAAACACTAACTACTTTGTACAACAACTAAGATTAAGTGATATGAGTAGTGAAGCTGCTTGGCAGGAGTTTGGGCTGAGTAGAGGATTAGTAGATAGTACTAGTTATGGGATGAAGGTAACCGAAGAATCACTGCAACATTGGAGACCAGAATCTGGAGAAAATGACATTAATGTAGGGAATAAGGGACTATTAAACTTTACTCAAAAACTTGTTAATACCTCAGTTACTAATGGAGATGAAGTATCTATTGGAGACGCTATAAGGCAAGATACACGATATTTGAAAACTAAAAAGGGAGCTATTAGTAGAGGTTCTGGAATATGGAATTACTGGGCAGATGGACAGAAACCATATTCAAGAAGTTGGATAAAACCATCAAATCCATGGTCACCTGAATCTGGTAATGAGGAACCTGAATCATATTCGAGATATGACTCTCTTTTAAGACACCAACCCCTAATTAGATCAGGTACGGGAGATACCTTTGGTATGAGAGGTGGTTGGAGTAATGGAGGTAGTGTTATTAATGATGTGAGTGGTGTGCACATAGCACAAAGCTCAAAAAATGATATAAGAAACTTTATGTTCTCTTTAGAGAATTTAGCGTGGAAAGATAATGTAGATGGTATGTTAGCAAAACACGAAATAGGACCAAATAAAGGTAGGTTAATGTGGTTTCCACCATATATAGAAAGTTGGACGGAGAACACTAACGCTAATTATAACCAAACAGATATTATTGGTAGGATAGAACCAATATGGACGTATAAGAATTCAGTAAGACAAGCCAACTTAAACTTTATGTTGGTTACAGACTATCCTGAGGCAATAGACACAATGGATTTTAGTGAAAATTCTGATATGGAGGCTGCTCAATTCTTTGGGGGGCAAGACTTTCTAGAAAAACATATGGAGAATATCGCCACGGGTAAAGGACCTACTTTTGCAAACCCAGAAGAATACAAGGCTTTATTAGAGGCGGTTGTTGCACCAGAACCAGTAAACACAAATCAATTACCCGAAGGATTCCAAGTACCAACAGAAACAGGACCTGCCGACTCTCAACCACTTAAGGTGTTTTATTACAGTGGATGTAGTGAAATCGGTAGTGTTGTGTGGGATACAACTAATTCTAATGCTGAAGAAGTTTATAGTGCAACACAACCATTAGATACCAACGCTGGTAAATTATGTAACCAACAATTTCTTCACATACCCGAACCTACTCCGAATACATCAACTATGCCACCATTTATCAATGGTAATGGAGAGGAACAGGTTGGTGCTGAGTTAAGTTTTGACGCTTTAGGTAAGTTCTTAGCGACTGAGGACGGTAAACAATACAAAATTGTTATCACCACCTATTCTGCACCAGTATATGAACTAACAGCAGAGGATCAGATTATAACCGACATTCAAGATTCTATGGATCCTAGTCAACCTGACCCAAACTTCACCACCGCAGGGGCACAAGTAGTTCAATATCTTTCCGATCAATCAGACGAAGCTCAAGCAATTTTTGGAAAAGATAAAATGACATGTGCTCCTTTAAGAGCCGCTAATTTACAAGAAAAATTAAAAACGAAAATATTATATTATGAACAAGGTGATACTTTATATGGGGCGCCAATAACAGTACCAGAAACAATGAATCATATTGATGATTGGTATAGTGATCAAGACCCACCAGAAGGTAGATGGGAGGTTAGAGAGGGAGGAAGAGTTCCTGGGTGGAGTCAATTGATACGAGAAGCTGGTTCTGTTGTTGTACACGCTACAATACAAGACCCAGGAATATATGAGATGGGAGGTGTTCTAGGAGTTTTACCTGTTACTATTAGTGTAGAACCTAATCCAGAGTTATTATCTAACACCTCTGTTATTGAAGCAGAAGAGGAATACACAAGACTATTAACAGAGACTCATAGAGATTATGTTCAGAATAATTCAAGAATACCAGATGGGGATTATTTTGAAAAACTTAAAGAAACGGATCTTTTTGCTTATCAGAATTACAAGGATAAAGTAAAAAATTTCCACCCAGCTTTTCATTCGATACACCCGTGCGCCTTTAATTCCAGACTGACATTCTTGAATCAATGTCTAAGACCAGGACCGTCGATTAATTCCACAGTGGGGCCAAATAATATGGCCTTTGGTCGACCACCAATATGTGTACTTAGACTAGGAGATTTTTACCATTGTAAAGTGATTATTAATAATGTTGATATTAGTTATGAACAACCTTTTTGGGACCTAAACCCTGAAGGTATAGGAGCCCAACCTTGGATAGCTAGAATTTCTATGCAATTTTTCATTGTGGGAGGTATGTCAATGGCAGGTCCCCTATCCCAATTACAAAATGCTGTCTCATTTAATCATTTCGCTAATACTGAAATATGTGAACCGGATAGGGCCAACCCAAATAAACGTACTACTGGCGATATAACAACCACAACTAACGAAGAGATACAAATCACTACCGGTGGTAGTGGCACAAATGATTATTCATCAGATAGTGGTGGTGGTGGTGATGATTCAACTTATGATTATTCATCAGATAGTGGTGGTACTGACGATAATGAAGGTACTGGTGCAATTGGTGCTGATACTACTGGTACTGATGCCGATGTGTTGTCGTGGGTATTTCAAGATTATAATATGGCTTGGGTTGTATTTACTAGAGTTTGGAATAATGATCAATATGTACATAACTCAACCATATCTCCTACTCCTTGCCTCCAATCTAATTGTGGTTTTGAAACAAAAGTAACTGCGTCATTAGGATTAGTGACTAAAGGTAATACTGATCTAAATGATGGGAATGATGTTTACAAACTTAGTTATACGTTTGACACAGCGTCAATGACAGTTAACAACGTGGCTAGACAATTAGGTGATTCAGAGACCCATTATTTACCTTTAATACTAGATGACATGGGTTGTATAGGTATACCAGGATTAGTTGATGATTTCAATTTCATTAATTCCAATTGTGCTTCCATGATGGCAGCAGTGGTCCAAATGAATCAAGAAATACAAAACCACTATATAGAGAAGTTTGATGAGTATAAAGGAGCAACACCGTCAGGATATTGGAATAACCCTACTGCTTATGACACACCACCAGTAGATTGGGCTCAATTATCGATTGGTTTTTGTAGTACCGTTTTAGGTGATATAAGCGGCGACTCCACTTCAATTTCAGAGACCGATAATGGATGTACTTTTTGGAATACCGGATCAGTAGATTGGGTAGAACATACTAACTATTAAAAGATAAAAAAACATGAGCGTATATTACAATAGATATTATAAAATGACAAACGAAGGTGGTAAACCTAAAACAATGCCTTTTATAACCCTTTCTGAAAAAGGTAGTGATAAATTTGAGGTTTATAAAAAAGGGGTTACTAGATTTGATAAATTAAGTCAAAAATATTATGGAAACCCTCTTCATGGTTGGTTAATAATGTTAGCTAACCCTAGTTATGGTGGATTAGAATTTATAATAGAACAAGGAGAAATTATAAGAATCCCGTTTCCCTTTACAAACACTTTACAAGAGTATGAAGATGCAGTAAATACTCATATTAGATTAAATGGTTAATTATGGGTATAAAAATAGTAGATCCAAATAAAGTTATAAGTGATTATGTAAGCGGAGTTCAAGGTTTACATGGGGCAAGCGGACAAGCCTGGCCAGGAAATATAGGAACAGGGCCTGTAACAACACCCCCTGAAGATTTAGTAACTTATGTAGATTTAGAGGTTTTTCTACCAGGGAGATCTATAATTGTTGACGACATTGCTCGACAACCCCAAAGAAAAGAGAATATAGGATTTGTTGTTCCCAAAAAATTACCACCAGAGAACTATGGACAATTAGGAACATCGTGGACTAATATAGGAGGGTTACAAGGATTTCAAAAGAATGATGATGGGGCATTCACTGTTGACGGAAGTGGAAGCTTTCAAAAAGAGGGGGGGTTTAATGAAACCTTTGGGATACAAGATATACAAATAAAACTTAATGCTTCATTTGAGCCACAAGTATTTATTACATTTGTAGATATTAGAGGGGCTTCTTTAATGGAACCTGGACATAGGTCACCATACGCTGCTTTCTTTCATATGCCGTATCCCTTATTTACTTTAACGGTAAAAGGATTTTATGGGAGAGGGATTTCATATAAACTACACTTAATGAAGTTTAATTCAAGATTTGATAATGATACGGGTAACTTCATCATCAACTGTGAGTTTATCGGATTTACTTTTACTTATCTTGCTGACATGCCCGCTATCTATGCAGATGTGGGACCGGATTTACTTGGTTTTTATGGAACTAAAGCAGGGGGAGAACATGAATTTGCAACAGATTTTGATAGTGGTAGGGACCCTCGTCTTCCTTGGCCAGAAGGTAGTATGACTTTAGGTGTTTATATTAATAATATAGCAACTTTAGCTTCTAAGATGGAACATTTTGAAGATGACGCCATATCTACAGACTATTATCTTCTTAAAGAGGGAATGGATAACCTAAGATTGATTGAAGATAGATTTAATCAAATAACTTACAATGTGGGTTGTGAAGATGCCGCGGCCGTAGCATGTGGATATAAATTTTCTACAAGTATGGTGATAACTTGTAAAGAATTATACACTAATACTGGATCTTTAGTGAGTATAGATGAGGCAAAAGTATTTAGACAAGCTAATAAGAGTGACTTTTACCGACAATTACAAATACAATTAAGAGGAACTGATAAAAATATAGCCGATACTACCAGTTCACGGGGGACAGAAGATTCAAACTTTGTGGGTTTTGTTACTGGAGTTTATGATTCTTTAACAGAGATAGCGATAGGGTATTTAGGGCAACCTCCCAACTTATCCCTAATCAACCAAGGAGACGATAATTTTGAAGTTTATGGAAAAGTAGCGGGATTTGAAACTACAGAAGACGGACAATCAATAACCGCACTAGATAGATATGGAATTGGAGAAATAGACGCAGAAGACTACTTTAAGAAATTAAGGATTTATATTACTAGAGGGTCACAAAAAGAGAAAGAAGTTAAAAGAAAAATGAATGAACAAGAGAATGAGTTAAAACTCGACACTCTTGTTATGCCACCCACACTTGAAAATATATTTAAGTTATTATGTAATGGGATGACAGCGTTTCAAAAAGTCCTAGTAGAAGTAGGGATAAGTGCCTACAACCAACATAATGAGGATGACAATATAAAATCTATGTTAATAAAGTCTGGAGGTTCGGATATAAAGAGCCTACATGATAAGAATTCTAAAATGTATGCTTTTCCTTTATATTATGAAACCAGAAATGACAGCATACCTCTTGGAACCACCGGAGTTCCACAACCAGTAAGTAGACTTGAAAAACAATTTCCAGGTTGGAAAATAAATAAAACTACATACGGTAGACCAGAGTTTATTACACCAAAAAAATGGCCAGAAATAACTTTAGTTGAACAACTTATAAGATTTATTATTAAAAAACAAAGAGAGTTAAAACAATCTTGGGATCCCTCAGATACACAGTTTGGAGATGGATACATACCAGCAATTGTTGAAGAAACTCCTCTACTACCAACAAGTCCTTATTACCGACTCACACATGTAGAAGGACAAATTATACCTACTCTTATGATTAGATCTATAATGAGAATAGGGCACACTAATAATTTTCCACCACAAGAACAAGATATACTGTATCCAGGTTTTGGAGGTGAAAATGACCACTCCATCGGTGATATCAGGAACCGGTTGAGACACCAGACCGAAGGAAATGTACAACCAAGTAAAGAGAATGGAGGGTTTGATGCGATAGAGGCCCTTGGGGAATTAGAGGGGGAAACTATGATTACGGGTGTTTTAGATACTGGTAAAAAAAGAATAAAAGAGATATTAAGAATTTTAACCGATGCTACAACTACCAATACACAACAAGGTAAGGGATTAAACGCAGTTGTTAAAGGTGTAGAATTATTAAGAAAAGCGGGTTATCTTATAGAAAGTAAGACAGTATCTCCATCTTCAGGTGGTGATGTAGTATGGCTAGGATACCGAGGAGCTAAACAACCATTAAAAGATGTTTGGACCTATAATAGTGTTATAGGGGAAGTTGGACAAGAAGTAACTAATATACATGAGTTTTGGTTACCAAACATTAACACTAAACTTAGTACTAATATATTTTATGATACTTGTAGTGACGCAGATTACGCAATGGAATGTAAGGGGTTCTATATTTCATCCGTTGCTTTTTACGAGACTGAAGGTTCTAGTGAACAAACTGTAACAGGTTTAGATGAAAAACAAACTGAAGAATTATTAACTGCTGGTGATAAATTAATTGACTGGTATAAATCTTGTTTTGGTCAATCCTCCGGAAAAGAGGCGGAATATAGTAAGGTAGATAAATTAGTAATTGGTCCACAAGGAACATTAGATTATGATTATAAACTTTGGTTAGGTTGGGACTTTTTCTCATATTGGTCAAGAGCAAAATACACAGATAAAGTTAATACTGATAAACAGAGTTGTAATTTTAGTAGTAGTAATCATATAGAACCCGACCAATTCGCTCCTCACGCTGTGAGATACTCAGCACCATGGAGATTAAAAGGGTCAACTACTTTGCAGACAGCGGCCGGATATAATCACTATAGAGAATTTGGATGGAATGCCGATAGACAAACCTTTATACTAGAAGATTTCCTATGGATTAAAAATGATTGGGAAAACGATACAATAAATAATTATACAGTACAAGACGATAATGGAGAATATCAATACATACCATACAGCACAGCCGCCGATACTAATGGATATGAAGACGCAAAGGATGGGCAAGGAAGTGGAACGGTAAACCCACAGATGGCTAGTAATTTAGCTTTAGGGTATCTCTGGATTAACAATGTGGGTAAATATTATAGCAGTACCAGTAATAATACCAAATCCACTGAATTTACGAAGAAAAATGATATAACAAGGTTTTTTGATCAATTTGCAGGATATGCAACAGTTCCTGAATTCCTTGTTTTACAAATTGGGTCATGGTTGTATAGGTATCAAGAAACAGAAGATATAATTAGGTGGCCTAACTATTTTACAACCACTGGAGCTAAAAAGAACGGACAATGGACATTCAGAATACCAACAAAGAAGGAAAGACCACAACCATCAGGGGACATGATTTCGGCTACGGCACTCAACAATGGAGGTGATCAGGTACAAATCTGGACGGCGGAATGGAGAAGAGTTTATAGAAACGCGTTCAAATTGAATTTTGAAACCGACGCAAACTGGATGAGTGCTTCGGATTTTAATAATACATTATGGTTTTTTGGGGGTCAGATGGCCGATTGGAAAAGCAAGACAGCCGGTACTCCCATCTTTAATAAAGATAATTTCAAATATGATAAGATTGATACTGCGTTTAGGTACCTAGCGCCTGAAATAAAAGACCAATTTATCGACTCTTTTGTAATGTGGGCAACTGGTAGACCTCTAGGTACTCAGACTTATAATTTAAGTCCTTCCTTTCCTGAACTTAAACGAGCCTTAACAGCAACAGTAAAAGTTAAGGACGAACTATGGGACGATAGAGGGGCTTGTTATGATATGGCTGAGTATTCATTAGCTGATTGCCAAGGATGTCAGAGTCCAAATCCTCCACCAACAGTTAATCTTAATCCCGATTCCAGACTATGGACATCTTTTTGTGATAGTCAACATGTTGGTCAGTATAACGCTGTTAGTTCTTATCCAGGGGACGGAAATTCAGGGCACGATGTAAAAAATTCGAACCCAGTTGATTGGACACCCCCTGCACAAGTTGGTATTGTCAACTCAAATGGAGGAAAATGGTTTGACTTTAATAATGGAATAAGTACAGGAACGATTGGTATGACAACTGACATTGGACAAGCAACAAGTGGAGTGAAAAGTATGCATTCGAAGTGGCCTCACGGACAAGTAGACTTCGCTACCCGAGAAACTAATATGTCGGCAACAACTGATAATTATGTACATAACTTTGTAAACGATGATGGTAATCAACAATTGTATGGAACCTTTGTTATTCCTCTTCTTTATAATGGTTTTGTTAATAATCGTCGAAATAGGGGACAAGATAATTGGAATGGTAAATCCCCATTGAACGGATCACCAGATATCACAGCTTCATATAGAGATCAACATAACGACGCAGCACAATGGAATGCTAATATGGGCAGCGGATATGGAATCTATCAAGAAACTATGTACCACTCGTTAGCTGGAGGAAGTTTTAACTATTACTTTATAAGAAAGGCTAGTCACACTGATAGGATTGTACAATTTAATATGGGATTCAACTTGGAGTACACAACTAGGACCTGGGATTGGAATTCTTCACATGTGACCGCGCAAGGAGCTTATGTTGCTATTGGAACTCCACCCCCTTCAGAATATGTCCAGATAGAAGAAACTGGTCAATACTGGCGTAACGATAGTTATAATGGTTTTACTAATGTTGGATCAGAAGTTTACCTAAACGTACATTATCGTAATCCTATTAGGTCTCAGTGGTTTAGTAATGAAGCAGAAGAGGGAGATAGTTTTGCATATGCGGGATTAAACTATGAATCAGGACATCCATTTATAATATCAAATAATATAGTAGGTGGATTATCTCCAGGAATGTACGGTAAACCATCTTTTTATGTTCCTAAAACACACTATTCTCCAAACTATAACGAAACGATAACATCCCAGTCTAGTAACGAAGAAAGAAAAGTAATTGAAGGAAATGAGTCCCCTCAGACAAGTGAACTTTATGAAATGTTAGAAACTTTTATGAAGAATAGGGTTGTAATTAAAAATGTAACATGGAGACAATGGATAGGAGTAGGAAATCTCGACACCGCCACCCAAATCTATGATGACTTCTCCACCGTATTTACTACTAAACCTATTTTGGGGATGTACTTTGATGGTTTAATTAAAAAATTAACTAACTTTGTTAATGAAGGTAACGTTATAGATGATATAAAAGCAGTGGCAAAAGAAGAAGAATTATTAGACGATAATGATATAAAATTAGATACCTATCTTACATTAAAAAATATACACGATAAGTGGTTAACGGGCTCCGCTGCGGAAGGATTAAGAAAAGTCAAGTTAGGGGCGGCATTTGACTTTGACCAATCTAAAGAATCTTGGTTATTTTCACAATTTAGTTTTGTTGACAGAGCATACACAGACATAAGACATAAGGTCATAGACCCAACACCACTCTTAAATCTTAAAGAAAATCCTAAAGTTAGTCTTTATACTTTAATGTATGATCTAATCGCACATAACCAATTTGAGTTCTTCCCACTTCCTACTACTGTAGATTTTTCTACTAAGGGTTTTGATATGTCTTTTATGCCCCACTTAACTGTAGATAAAGAAAGTATTGACGAAAATCCTAGATTCTATATAATGTATATGGGAGGGTTTTCCGATAGTCTAGATATGGAATCTAAGGATTATGAGTTTGCCAATGACGGATTTGATATAACACCAGAACCATGTATAGATTGTCCAATAGATTTTTATAAAGGAGATGTAGCGGTATATGGTAACCAACAAAGCTTACCGAACTCGGTACTATTAATAGAAGGGGGAGCAGAAGATGATGGAGGTTTTAGAATTGGTGGACATGGAGATGCAGTATCTATTCCATCATATGGAAATTGGATATGTGTTGGTACTGCAGGTATGGGAGATTGTAAAATCCAAAAACAAGAATTAAAAGCGTTCGCAGTAAATTATGGTCAAGATAATCAGAACTTTTTCAAATCAATAGCGCTTGATCAAGCAGAATTTCAGGAAACACAGGAGTCTTTAATGGTAATAGATGCTTTAACACACGAAGAAGGGACAACTAAAGACCCTATGCTAAAAGGGCAAAATCTATTAAATGTATACCAAAAAAGAAGTTATACATGTAAAGTAGACGCCTTTGGAATGATGTCAATATTGCCACTTCAATACTTCCAATTAAATAATGTACCAATGTTCCATGGGGCGTACATTATAACCAATGTAGAACATCATGTGACACAAGGAGATGTGTCTACAACGTTTGAAGGTGTGAGAATAT
>Ga0209091_10001493_pt1 | contig 20492 bp, 1 predicted proteins | sample ArcticOcean_MG_C_6_FD_187438 | JGI IMG/M metagenome (GOLD analysis project Ga0209091, IMG submission 187438) | Marine microbial communities from western Arctic Ocean - ArcticOcean_MG_CB8_128 (SPAdes) (version 2) | ecosystem: Environmental > Aquatic > Marine > Oceanic | place: Arctic Ocean...
GCCATATAGTCGTCCATCCCTCAGACACCCCGTTCGCGAAACCATCACGGGTGACGATTTGTCGGCCGCCATTTGTTTGTTTGCCATCGGTGATGGCAGCCACTTTGTTGCCATCGTCCGAAGCAGACAGTGCAATGATGTTATTAATCCCAAGATATCCTTGACATATCTCCCAATCACCAACAGCGATGTTTTTTTTATAGTGGAGAGCATTGCCGGTACCAATTGCCCAAATCTCACCACTGTTGGTTACTTGAATAGATGTTGGTGTTCCCATTCCACTGTATATACCTTCCCATTGATCGCTACCAGCGCAGCCATCAGTGCGATACCAAATAGAATTGTCATTTCTCACACCAACAATGTACATTCCATTAGATGAAACAGCCAATTGAACCATATTGTCCCTTCCTTGCTGCCCCTTACATGTCTCCCAAACTTTTGTCGTACTAGTACGATAATAAATACTGTTGGCATCGAGGGCCCAGATATCCCCACTAGAGGTGACCTGGACATACTTAGGGGTTGTCATGGTATGGTCTATCTGCTCCCATACTTGGTCTGATAGTTCATACCAAATTTCATCATTGTTCTTCACAGCAATCGTTGATATTGAAAAAACGTATGTACAGGTTTCTGAATATAATTTGCCAGTCGTACCAGTCGTACCAGTCGTATATGCTTTACAATGCTCGTAAACATGCGAACACACTTCAGCATCTGAACCTTGGCGTTTTAGAACGGTATCTTTTTCTATTTCTGATTCTGGGTTAAATTTACACCCATCAACAACGGAATAAAAAGCCCTATCAGACATTGCAAAACGCTCCCAATTCCCCTCTAGTGATCCGAGTGGTGTTGGTTCCAAGTCCGCGTCGCCCTTTGACAACTGACACTTAAATAGTGTGCCATCGTTAAAGGAAAATCCTACACAATCTGTTGTTGTCAAACAATGTAATTTGCATTCGTCACGGGCCAGTGCACTGCTGAATTTTTCAGCAAGAACAAAGTTATTTATTTGTTTTGTTGTGACTATTTGTCCTGGGCCAATGTAAGTTGCGGCCCCAAAAAGAGTAGGGTCATAACAATAATTCCAATCTGCTCCAAGTCCTTCTATTCTACACCCGGGAACTGGGTTATTTAAGGCCATTGAAGCCCTATGCCAGCATTTCAAATGTCCCTGGCATTCGTCATCGCGATCACAATTCGCTTCGCACATGGCAAGCTTGGTAGAAAAGGTATCCACATATCTGACGGGTGTAGATGGATGTTTGATAGGATCATAGCAATAGCCAATACCATTCGGATGACTACTATCACCAACCAAACACCCTGGGACTTTGTCAGTGGATTGAAAACATCTTAGTTCTCCAACACAATCGTCATCGTAGACACAAGCTCCTTCACATTCCCTAAGTTGGTAAGTTGGATTTGGTATATAATTTAATGGCCATCCAAAATTATAGTCCGTAGTCGAGCCCTCCTCATTCCACAGAGGATATAATTTTTTACGAGCTTGCTTTGTTTCAACCATAAATCCCGCTGTTGAAAAGTCTCCAGTCATGGAAAATGCATCCCAACTGGCTTCTGGCGAATTTGCGCATTTTTCAGCACATTTAAATCTCATCTCTTCAGCATTTCTTCCAGGATTTCGATGTAATATTGACGTCTCGCCATCATATACCCGTAACTTTGAGCCACCACACTTTTCCTTTAATGTCCATGGTTCAACCAGTGGTATTTCAACATTATAAATGGGTTTGGGGCCAACACAGATACATATTTTTTCAGACGTACATGCATTCAAAACACCATTTGGGCCCAACACAGACGGTGTTTGTACATTGAACCGTATTCTGTTATAATTGCGAGTGTTCTGCATCATCCATAATAAGCAAGATGGTGGATCATCGTGACCGATTAATGTTCCTCCATATTTTCTAGATGGGAATAAACTATTTTTCGCAATACGACATTCTCTATCTGTCGAAATGTAATCCCATCCTTGTTCGTCTGTACATTGTCCAAACGATCTTATTTTATAAATCATATCGAATGGAGTTCCTGGAAATGGATCCGGGTCAATTGTAATCTTTTCGATCTCTAACGAGCGTATTACATCTATAAACCCATTGGTGGTGCTTCCAAATGACATTGCATTGCATTCGTCATTGTTATCGCAGGTTTTTTTGCATGACTCTTCAGTATCAAAGGCTCTTCCAATTTTTGAGGGGGGTACAACACACGATGTTAACAAATTTGACTCTGGTTCCCATGTACTTGTAGCAATCCTGTTGGCGTCAAACCACTCTATATCTTGATTTCCTGCGATATCTTGATTTCCTGCGCAGATACAGCTGTAGCTGGGTCTGCAGTCATTGTCGGAACTGTACATTGAAAACACAACAGTGTTGCCTTTTTTCACACATCCCGGCGCCGTTCCAGCTCCAATACCAGTCTCGTACGTCGCATCAAGTTCTAATTCTATAAGAGCATCTTTACACATCTGATTGTTACCCCCATCTAAACAAAGTCCATTATTGTCTACGTTCTCACATGGTATATACCCCCACCCTGCCTCGTCCGTACATTTGCCCGATGTTTTGATCTTGTAGGGAGTGACGCCACAGGCACCTGTCGAACAAGCACAGTGAGTTGCGGTGTTTCGTTGATAACCGAATGCAGTCAATTTGGGTACGGTCATGCATGCTAAATAACACGTTGTTAATGTAAATAGTTCTCCATTTTCCATTTTGAATGACTTGAATATGGTACAGCTCTTTCCTAGTGGTGTGGCATCAACGTTCAAAAGATTTGAATTGTAATCATCTGGCCCAAGTTTAATATCGCTCAGGACACAGTCGGTGTTCGCAGTAAATATATTGCTGCATTGAACCACTGTGGGAAGATTCATTTCGACGAAATTTCGGATGCCTTCTTTTGCAAAGACTTTCATTGAATTTGCGAAACACGTTGTACAAGCTCCCGACGATGGGCCAGTAATAGAGTTTCCGGGACAACTGAAGCAAAATTCCGTTGTTAATTGCCTTGCCAAATCATCGTTATTGACACCTTTCATGCACAGCTGAGTGACAGTTGTAAATTTACAGGAATCTGTCCCGCCAGTTCCATATATCCCATATCCAAATTCTTTTGTTAATTTAGTGAACCAACATCCCTTTGGGCCTGCCTTCCGTATACGCATGATTTGTATTTCGTTTTCTTTGAGAGCTGTTCGACATTCGCGTTTCGATAAACGGTTGTAGTTTTCGGCTGCACAATAATCATTTATTACTTTGATCGAATATGTTTTTTTGTATTGCACATATGGTGCATTAATCGAACTTTGACCATAGTTGTTTGTCATGAGTTGTCGTAGATCATCGTATCCGTCGTAAATAAATTCGCCTGGTCTACTTGAATATCCGAACGGACATGAAATAACGGACACAAAGTCAGGAGTATCATAAGACATTTTTGCATTTACCGACGGAACATGGATAAATGAAGCTGGCATACGTGCACAATCTGTTATTTCAATGCCGAATTCGTTTTTCATATAATACCAGGGTATTTGTGAAGGTATGTTTAACATGTAAGGCAGTTGATGTTGTCCTTCTATATTTTTAACGAATCCCGATAATTTTTTAATAGTTCCGTGTGGACATTCAACACAATCAGGTGAACCCGCGGCGGCATATTCGTTTCTTGGACATCGTATACACACTTTATCTACAAAATCGTCCGTCCTAAAAGTAGCTTCATTTGTTGTGCAAGCACATTCGTCATTAATATTTTGATTAAGACATCCATCAACTGCCTTTGTAATTGTCGCACAGCGAATGGAATCTATTGTCCGGGTCATACCTTGGTTTGGTTGATAATACCCTTTTGGACACGCTTCTTTGAACCCTACATCGTTATATTGTGTGCAATAGTGTCCCTTAGGACATAACCCTCCCAAAAACGGATCTTGGCCTTGTTCATACTCTAGTGTGACATAAAGACCGAATTTTTGTTTGTTTTTGTCTAAAGTGTATGTGTAACACGTATCAAAACGATTGAATGTAGCGTCTTCTAGTCTATCAAGACCATAGCCAATATCGGTCACATAAATATCCCAACCCGGATTTGTTAAATATGTGTCGCATGTTTCGTAGATTATGCAATTGAAACTGGTTGTTAAATGTATTAAATAGGTACTGTCCGTGTTTGGAATTGGGAGTCCACTGCCTTGAACCATATACCATCGAATGTATCCACCAACTAGACGAGACGCAACGGCGATCGCTCCCTGGTCGACGGGTTTTGTTTTCAAAACTGTTCCGAAATTATCTGATGTCCCACCATAGTAATCTGATATATACGAAAAATACCGAGCATTATTTCCTTGAGCATGATTGATACATTGTTGAATAGATGTAAATGCTTTAATCTCTGTTTTCGGTGGGGAATTGCACTTGCGTCCCCGAATATATATTTCACGCGTTTTTGATTTTGCATTTCCCATAAAGTTGACTTCGATCTCTCTTTCTTGATCGTAAAAATCACACACACCAATACCGTTACATTTTCTGGACGAAGCCCCCAAGGCGTTGTCCCACCAAAAGTCCTCTGCATTTTTTTCTGTTACAATTTGATTATTTTGTGACCGGACACCCTTGCCAAATAACCCTGGACAAGCTCTACAAATTTCCCGAGGCACCCCGTAGAAAATATGATTGTTATATGGGCCGGCATAGACATTATATTGTAATTCTGCTATTTCATTTTCAATAAATATAGCTTTGTCCGTAAACACGCCGTTTCTATTCGATAGTTGTACATACTCTATTTCTGATGTTTCATAGTGCATTTTATAGCCTAATTCTAATGTCATGTCTTTGTTAATCCAATATTCTTCTATTGAATTAACAATGTCTGTGATATATGGTGTCCGTGTAAATCTCGAATACGGTGTTGAACCGCGTAATCCGTCGTGTATGTATGGTTGAAACCCATTTGGACAGCACATCTGTTCTGAATCGAACGACATGGACGTACATATACATCGTGTCGTGGGTAAATATACTTCGCGCTGTGGTTTAAATGTATCTTTTATCGTATAGCTATAACGATATGGATGAGGCACGTGCAAACATCGTCCACCATTTAAACATAGACCACATTCGTATTGGCAATTTTCACCATGAAATCCGTTCTTTGTTTGAAACGTATCCAAAAATAAAGAATAATCTCCATCTGCATTCCAAAATCCCACAGACGTCTGTGGTGTTTCTTCAAAAATACCCGTGCATGCCAAACATGTATTTTCATAGATAGAGGCGAGTGGAAAGCGTTTAAACCACATATGGCCATTTATCGGTGTAAATTTGTTTAATCGCAACACAAATACAGAATATTGTCTATAAAGCATCATGTAATAAAACGGCATGTATGCTGTTTTATCGAGTTTTTCTGGGCCGTACCCGCTGCATATTTGATTTTTGGCGCACATCTGAACCCCAACAACTATGCCATCGGCAGACGAATCCAACATTGAATTACCACCACAATAACACACACCATCGCCATATTTTCCAAACCAACAGCGTCCATTACCATTGCAAATAGTCGAGTCGTGAGTACCATCGTATGCTGGACATTTGACAGTGCAATCTGTCGTTGCAAACCCACGGCGACATTCATTACAAACAGGACTATCCCAAAATCCGTTGCGACTGTCGTCATCACAAGTGCATCCGGGACAAAGCATAACTAAGTTTGGTCGAATTTCGCAATTTTTCTCAAACGATTGCAATGGTTTTGAATCACTTTTCATACCAAAGACATATGACGTGATTAAACTTATATCAAAACAGTCCGTTTCTAATGTCGATTTTTCAGGACTCAGGTGATTTGCGGGACAACTTTTACAAGTCGTTTGTGACGATTCATCCTGATACTCACTCTCAACACATGGCAAACACGAACGCAATGATTCAAAATAGCCTTGTGGGCATTCTAAACACGCGTCTTCGTTTATCTCTTCTTCAGTCAGTGTGTATTTACCCTCAGGACACTGGCTGCATGTAACACTACCAATATTGTTAGAATATTGACCCACTGCACATTTATTGCAGACGAATTGTTCTTCAAATGGTTGGGATCTTCCCATTGGACATTGTTTACAGTTTTTTTGGCCAAATTCATCGTTATACCGTCCTTCTTGACAGGATGCACAGGTAGATGATGCATATTCTCCGTTATATCTGCCTCTAGAACAATCTGTACATTCTTCTGCTTTTAACGCAGCCCATTTTCCAGGCAGACAATCAACACATGGAAAAATGCCCCCAATTCCGACCGCACCTGCCTGACAAAGACCTCCAATGTCATCGCACCCGGTATGTTCAGCATTAACTTCTTTTCCAGGGACACATATTTTACAGTCAAACGAACCTGATTCTGACGAATATTTACCGTCAATGCAATTATTACACACACCGTCCAATCCATACTTTCCAACTACACATTCTGTACAAACATGAGTAACGGATTCTTTTCCTGCTACACAGACCCTACAAATTCCAGAAATAACCTCCTCTGTCGATGCGCAAGTCGTGCATTTATTAGATCCCGTTGATCCCGTTGATGCTGTTGTTTTTCCAGGGCCACATTGGCCACACATATCTGTCGGAGTCGATGAATACCATCCCAAAGGACAGTTTTCACAGATACCGTTTTGCGAAAACTTACCCGAAGCACAACCCGTACATCTATTGCCATCCTCAAGGAATGTACCAATTGGACAATATTCGCAAGATTTTAGGTCAACTGATGTTTTCTTTTTTTCCGGACAATCTATACACGGAGTCCCATCGGCTGAAAACTTACCAGAAGCACAGTCGGTGCATATACCATTTATTGACCCCTTACCCGGACTACAAGATTGACATGTCGATGTTTCGCCAACTGGACAAGATATGCAAAATGAACTGCCAGTCCCAGCGCTGTTTGGAACTTTTCCAGCTGGACAAGCTGCACATTCTGTTGTGGTTTTGGAATATGTACCTGTTTGACAATCTGTACATTTGTTCACATTACCTGTTTTACCAGGTGGACAATCGACACACCCCACCAAATCTTTTAGTGATGTCTTACCATTAGGACAATCAATACATTTGTTATTAACAACTCCTTTGCCAATTGTGCATTTATGACAGTTTTTTGCATCAGTTGATCCCATAAACTCAGGACATTCTATACAATTCGAAGACCCACTTTCTGGAGAGACACCAATGCCGTCACAATTTTTACAGGTGGTTTGACTAATTTGGTTTTGATATTGTCCAGATTCGCATTCGACGCAACGGTCTTGACCAATACCTGAACCTTTAAAACCAGTTGGACATTCTAAACACATTGTTGATGTGTTCTTAAATTTACCGGATGTACATTGAGTGCATGCTAAACCAGTTGCTTCTTTTCCAGATTCACATTTGACGCATTGTTTTTGATCAGTCTCTATATAACCAGTTGGACAATCAATACATTCGTTCGTTTTATCTGATTCTTTATATTTGCCTGCTTGACATTGTTTACAATCTGTCTCAGAGTTGGTGTTAGAGACAGACTCAGAGTTGGTCTCAGAGACAGACTCTGAGACCAACTGTTTGCCTGCTTGACAATAATCGCATTGTTCGTCATTCACATATGTGTCCAGCGGACATGTAGTGACGCATGTATCGGCACCGAACGCTGATTTCTTACCAGAGTCGCAACTTTTACAGGATGTTTTATTGATTTCATTTTGATATTGTCCCTTTGGACAATATTTGCATGGAATTTCAGAGCCTGCTTCAGCCATAAAAAATCCAGGCGAACACATTTGACAGATTCCTCCTCCTTCTATGTTTTGATAGGAACCGGGGGCGCAATCGTGGCAGGAATCAGCACCATATCCCGAATATTTGCCCTTTTGACATTTTTTACATTCAAAATTGTCAAAATACCGACCCGGTTGACATTGTGAACATATGGGCGATCCACGTTGAGGTTTATCATTATAGATAACAATGTCATTTAAAAGAATAGTGGGTACTGATATGTATCCGGACGGACATTCTTGACATTTAATGTTCATAATGTCTGAAAAATTTCCAATACCACATTCTTCACAGGTGTCGCCCACTTTTTGCCAACCATGACAGCACACATCGGCGGCACTGCAATCCCGACAATTGTTGGCACCAGCGTTCGAATCCCATCCTCTTGGACAATCTTGACAACTTTCCATCCCTGTATATTCTTGATATTGCCCACTCTCACAATGAATACATCCTTGTGGCTGTTTACAGAGACATTTGTAATTATCAGGATAGTGACATTTTACATCTGTATATGTACCGTTGTAATCCAAACACTCAATGTCTATTGTACATCTATTGTTTTCAAAGGTTAATTTCCATTCGTCTGGTGGTATGGTGTCGCCGGATTTACAACTTCCATACATAGTAGTGCATTGGTCATTTCCTTGAGCGTTAAAAAATAATTGTTCCCCAGTAGCAAAACAATCCTTCGGCAATAACGCATCGTTTATGGATTGAAGGGTACCCGTTGGTACAATATTCAATGACGCCTTGTTTGTTAAACACTCTTCTGGCGTTATAATATGTCCTTGACCACAGTTGCCTTTATCTATTGGTATGTAAGTAAGTAATACTCCAAATTTGCCAGTGGTACAATCTCTACATCCGTTCTTTGAAATTGATTTTCCAATACTACATTCGAAACACTCTTCCATACCGACGTTTGTTGTGGTTTTTCCAAGTTCACACTTTTGACATGTTCCTTGTCCTGCCTGTGGCTGGTAGTGTCCTAACAGACAGTCTGAGCAAGACCATTGGCCGATTTCGGAAGATCTCCCAGGTTGACAATCAACACACGATTTACTCTCAGTATCCATTTGATATTGACCAGCTTCACAAGCTATACAAATTTTTGCATTGACAAATGGTGCTTTATATCCAGCCGGACATGCCAAACAGGTGGTACCAAAAGTCCCGGTTGGACAAGTACAAACACCATTAATTAATTTTTGTCCAATCTCACAATTCGCGTCTGCCGTACGATGCATATACATTAAAAATAATATTTTAATAAAAATAGTAACTTGCATCAATTTTAATATTTGTAGAGACTTAAATACTGGTTAAAGGAAAAAAAACTTATGTGTATTATATATTAATTATTTGATGTGTACCTCCTGTAGTGATATTTATAGAGAAAGCCAGTCTGCATCCTCGTCGCATGGGTCATCTAACGACAAGCGCTGCTCACTTGTGAATCTTTCTAATTTAATTTTGGTATTCATGGAAATGCCGGTATAAACCAAACAAACGGGCGGAGATTCGGAAAATGCAAATCCATAAACCTTTTCTATATCTCGAGCATGTTCATAGCATGCCATTTTTGTATAGACATTGACTTTCTTCCAACATTTTGTCCATACACCATCTCCAACTTCAACGGCACCTGTTTCTTCGTCCAGTGCGGACGAGAGATCAATGTCTTTAATTGGAATGTTAAAATATTCCTTATACGCAACTGTCGGATATTTACTTTGACCAGGCATTACCTTTTCACAGGTGTCCACAGGATTCGATCTTCCACGATAATAGAATGACATTTTTTTCAAATAGGTATGACTCGGCGTTTCAGAGTCAATAGTGTGTAAACCCCATCCGTTTAAGATTGTTTTGTCCGTGAATAGAGAATAAAGTGTTTCTTGATATATCTCGTCCCAACGAATAAGCCCAATACATTCTGGTTCTAAATCACAATCGTATTCAGCAAAGTCTGCAGATTTGTATTTGCGTTCATCGCCGGTGTCTTCGGATGTAATTAAAAAATATCGGCCGTTTTGTTCTGCATGTAGAATCTCTTGATATTTTTTGATATAATTTGGAGCCAACCACACAGAGTTGTCTTCAGCAATAATATCTATCATTGGGTAAAATTTGACTGTCAACGTATTGAGTTCGATAGTCATTTTCAATCTTTGGTATTGTATATTTTCTAAAACGACAGTGGTCTTTCCATACAACAATGTACTAATATCAATTTTCACTGTTGTTGTGTCCCACATGAATTCCATAAACACTGGCTCTCCATTCACAATATATACAATACGACCGGATGAAACTCCATGCTCGTAATTTATAAAAAATTCAAAAGAAGATCCAATGAGTGTATGTTGCAGGTTTTTCATTGTTCTGTCGTCATTTTCGTCGATTTCTAATGTACAGTCCGCGGGGAGGCATTTGAAAATGGGGACAGATGTAAAGTAGACCACGCGTTCCCTGGGTATTTTCAGCGTGACTGGTACATAAGACGTCCCTTGTTTGCGTATGCCCATACATCTACCAGATGGATATACACGATTATCTTCCTGGGTAATGTCCAATCGCAAATTCTTGTTAATGTTGTTACAGATGATTTGGGCCTCTTTGAGTTTTGAATGTGCCGGATAACGGTTTTGTACAGAACCTCCGAAATCGCCATTTTGATGAAAATAATTGAATTCATCACAAGATCCATAAAAATTGCTCAATGCTTGTTCATAAGCACGACGATTTGTTTCTGAAAGCGTATCTCTATATTTGTCATTCACAAAAGCAAAAGATCGCAACGAGACGGATTTCGTGCCACAACCACCGTGTGTTGAACAGACTTCACCTTTTGTTCCGTCCTTTAATGTTTCCTTGGGACATTGGAATTGACATGCATCGCCCGTATATTCCTCATTGCACGAACAAGTGCCGTCACGTTGACATTTCCCTTGACCAGAACAAATTGAATCGATATCATATCCGTCGTATCCAGGACAGGTCAATTCGCAGGCGTTTCCTCTCCATGGCGATTTTGTCCACTCTGGGTTTTGTAAAACATCTGGATCTGTTTCAAGAATTGATTTAGCTACTTCGCACACACATTGACATGAAATTCCACACCTGCCACGACCAGAACAGGGTAACGACGTGTATGGCATTAAACCCGGACATGCCTCACCCGCTGTCAACGAACAATGTGACGACGAATAAGATAAAAACGCCGCCGTTTCTCTCATCATTGGCCATGTATCTAATATGTGTGTTGTCGCATAAAAATCAAAGATAGTGTCAAACTCAATTGTTGGTTGATTCCTGTATTCTTCCAAATGGATCACAAGTACCCACGTATTTCGTTGTGATAATGTTACCCATTCAACAAATCCAATGCCCGATTTCCGTTTTATTTTGACATATAATATTTGTTGCGTCCATGTCGATTCAACGATTATAATTTCACTATCAAAATCAATTTCTTGTTCAAAATTCAACATTTGCTCTGTAAACTGGGCAACTATTAACATTTTTCTATGCGGTTCATTGTCAATTAAAGTGACGGTAAAAACGTTTGGCTTTGTAGATGGATTATCTCCAAAATATGTCGGTGAAATCGATGAAAATAGTTGTTTTATAGAAGCCCCACCAGACGAATCAGTGCGCACACGAATGATATTTTCCATTCCCAACTGTGAATAAAAATGTTCTTTCATGGACAATACTTTGTCTAAAGACCAGCGTGCCTGATGCATATATATTCGTTCTACATATTCCAGAGCTTTCATTATATTCAAATCTGTTGCTTCAGACAAATAGGTAGCGAGGGTCGGCGGGTCTGCATAATACCATTTAATCGCATTTTGAAACCGTTGGATACTATTGGCATTCGAAGCCACGTCAATCGTAAGCCATTCTTCTATATAAATTTGAACAGACGTCGACGTTTTCGAGTAAGTCGCAACTGTATTACCACCAACAGTTACAGAATTAGTTCGAAGTTCAATGTCACACGTATATTCTATCTCCAACATTGCAGCGGCGGTGTTGTAGATGTTGTTACTGGTCTGTAAGTCTCCGGACGACCATTCGTCCACTAAAGTTTCCGAACTTTCTGCAAAATACACTGTAATTACTCTTTCCGGTGTCCCGTCCATATAAATGGGCATCCCTTCTTTGTCAAACGTTGATATTAATAACCATGATGAATCATCGTTGAGTGGAAGTTTGTATAAAGTGTGCTTGTTGTCCAAAGTGGACAGTAAGTATATTTCATTGGTATAAGAAAAAATTGGTGCGTACAATTGTGGCCTTGGTTTTGACCCACTCACTTCAATGCGTTCCCAATGAACAAAAATGATGTTGTTAGGATACCACGACATTTCCGAAACAGTAATTTTGTACAAATCGTTAAATAATTGGGAGGATGTAGAAAATTCGCGTTCACCGCCAAATGCGTAAAGTGTTTTGTAATCACGTTTCGAAAATGTCATTTTTTCTAAAGGTTTTTCTTCAATACCACTTGAAATGACAATGAGTTGTGTATTATCTTTGGAAGCAAACATTTGGCCATCAGCAAAACACAAGTTAAAGGTATCCATTCGTATCTCTGTACATTTCGGACTGGCTGGTATTTGCCTTGTCTTTAAATTGAGGGGAGTCCCTGTAAAAAGATTGATGCCTTTGTATTGCACAGATCTCGAATTGTTCAGGTATAAGAATGACATTTCCGAATCGTCATCCCAACACAATTCTCTAAATACCAGGAGTGTGCCCTCGATGTGTTTTTCCTCAAGCAACGAAACATCTTCGGGGAGTTGTAACCCACTACCAAACCCTTTTGCGTCCAACACGTCACGCATTGCCAGATCAAACAATATTTGGTCGTCTTCATATAAAAAACGTTCTGGGTATTTCCACAATGTGAGACCATTGGAAGATTCAAACGCTGTCGTATTGTAAGATATTTCATCGTTGAATTGTGTATTAAATCGCATAAAAGGCGCCAAACCTCTACAAATACCGTTGAAAGAATCACAAATACCATATTGTGAGGCTAAATTTTCACCATAAGTACCATTGTTACATCTGTCGCACGGAATAGAACACGACGACCCAGAGCCTAGTTGACATTGACATCGACCATTTATGTACGGTTCTGGGCCCCGTATCCAAATAGGAACATCAGGCCCCACAAGTGATGTAGCTGTACGAAATTCGAGGGCTTTTTTCTGATTTTCTTCGTCAGGAATGCGTTCGGTGTGGTCTATGGCAAAACACTGGCCATTTGGCCCAGAACAAGCCAGTTCTTCACCGTCGGAAATCCCCGTCGGACAATTTAAGTCGCACGTTCTGCCGGCGACACCTGGGTTGTCGTCTGTATTGCATTCGCAGACTGTTTTGGAACAGACACCTTTCATTTCACCATCTGCGAAATCTTTACACCAATTTCGAAATACAGAACGATTCATAGACACCTTTAATGTTTCGGTACATTGCAAATCACACTGCGAATGATACAATTCTGGTATTTTTAAGTCTTCGTCTTCGTGATACGCAGTTTGTATTAGACAAAAATCAGTAATGATTATGTTGCTCAGATCGCAATTACAAGCCGAATCAAATTCATCTTTAATGTCTAAGAATTGCTTACGAATTGTACAAATGCCAGATTTGTCATTGTCAGCCAACATCGTTTCGATTTCGTCTAAACATTCGTCGGAACAATAAGATTCATAAGATGACGATCTTTTAAAACAATCCGAAAACCAATCTGGAGACATGTCGTCTTCACAAATAGAGGTAGCATCTGACATTATGTCGTTGGCTGTTACACACAATTCTTCAAAATTAACATCGATTCCTCCCAAAAATGGTATTTGTTTACTGTCCTTGTCTGTATGGATAGGTTCAAATGACGTTGCGTAACGACAGTAAGAAGTCCAATTTAGCGCGTTAAAATTGGAATCGGTACAACTTTCAGGAGTGCGATACTCCAATTGTTTTGCACATGCTTCTAGGTCGTGTTCCTTATAGGCACAGTCAGAACCAGAACAAACACGTGGTATATACCCAGGCATGGTTTGCCATTGAGTAACAAGCGAATTACAGACAGCAGTGACGTCAGGATTAAACGGCGAGTATAGTTCTAGAAAAGAAGCAGACCATCTTTCTGGGATATCAGAAGGGTGCACACAATTAAAGGGTGAGTCTATCAATGGTTCAACGCGAAGATTTGACCAATAAGTTGAAGAACCTTGATCAGCGTTAAAAATTTCAAAGTACCGAACCCGGTGTGAGTGAAAAGCATGCAATATATGGGCACCATGCATACATTGAGAATCTTCATGACATCGTGTGTCGTGTAGATGGCAACCGTGACCATGCCATGAAAATTGTTTACAATTTGTATCACCATGGCAAATATCTCGACAACTTGCTAAATTGGGCGTTTGTAACCAACGATAATGGCTCGAAATTCGACCATAATGTTTTCTGGTCAAAGCAGATGAAATCACTTTGGCTGTGGTCTCATGGTCGCAATCGTTCAATTGGACGCGAAGTGACCATTGTTGGTCAAATACAGTAGTATTAACTGAGAATTGGAGTTCTGAGTTCTTTGTTTGGCGCTGTATTTCCGATTCGTGTTTAGCATCTAATAAAAATTGGAACCATTCACCCGGCAAAACTTTACATTCTGTTTTTTCACCATTCACATACAAGCGATGTTGATAAATATAAACTGACAAAATAGGCTCAAATTCATTGTTTTGCAATTGCATATCCATCACATGATTGGAATTTTCCTCCATTTTTCCCCAACCTGAAACTCGGGTATCTCCCTGATGATCAATATTCCACCGGACACCACGTGGAAAAGATGAACAGGTTTCGGTGGAACACTGTCCAATCTGTGGCAATACTTTGTTTAACGGTCGTACATTTTTGATATGACCGTCCAAAAAAGACCAACTTTCAAAACCAGAGATTTGTTCATCTTCTTCGGGAAAATAAAAGGAACGTGTAACATCTTGCTTTAAAGAATGTTCGAACGAGAGTATTTGTTCCGTTGCGTCTATTTTGAGAGACGTGACTAGGACAGGGCCATATACGGCGGATATCAAACACTGACCCGGCTCGACGGTCATTTCAATAAAAGACACAGAATAATTTGTTTGCGAACTACAAACGATTTTAAGATGACCATTATGTGTGATTGATAGTTTCTGTCGATTTTTATTTGTCAATTGTAATCTTGTCACAAGCAATTTATCTTGTGACAATAATTCAGAGGTGCCTGACCAACCAGAAACAAGGCCAGATGGCCCATGCGTTGACAGATCAACTCCTAATGTGTTGGCATTGCAAAACGAGGCCCAATTTTGTGAGTCGTCGCATTTTTCAATCGAGATCATCATTTTTTCAGCTATATTTTCAGACAACGGCAACTCATGGATCCAATTAAATGTTATATCAGATGTTGATGTTATCCAATGAGATGTTATCAACCGCGTGACACCACCAATAGTTATATTTGCGCGTCTCGGTATTTTATAATCATCGTTGAATGCATTAAAAACGGAGACCAGTCCTCTTTGGCTTAAATTACCATCAAACATGAAACCATCGACCTCGACGCGAATAGATGAATTTTGAAACCAGTCACACAAATATGCGGTCTGATACAACATTTGTGGAGGTTGGTAACAATTGCCATTTTTTTGACAGGGGTTTTGATCGCGACAGTCCGTTAAAGTATTCGATATACACATGACAGATGCAGAAGTGTTCAAACAATCCGTTTCAGAACATAATAAACACTGATGCTCGGGCGAACATGCACCCATGTCACATAATGTTGGCACTGGTTCCGATTTTGGTATCCAGGGGCCAGTTTCAAGCCAAGAACATGACTCTGAAAATTGTCTTTGAACATCATCCGGAGTCCAAGGAGTTTGACCCCATCTTTGGGCGTTCCAATTGGGAATGAGTTTACAGGCCGTTTCTGGCCATTGATCATAATCCAGCTTTGAAAATTGGATGGGATCGTTGTTCAAACACACAAGTGTCCAAGGTAAACTTTCATAGACAATCGTGTCTTTCTGGTCAGACGATGCTCCCCAATCATCTCCTTCGACACGGGGAGATTTGTAATACTTTACACAGCCACGACCCGCCTGTTTGATGCGTTTGTCGGCCGCTCCCTCATTTTTCCACAAAGAATCTTCGCCTTCTGGGCAAACAACCAACCAGGGGAGATACCAGGAGGCCAATTGATCTTTTGGTCTGTACCATTTTGGAACAACAGACTCTAAATGTTTAGAACAAAACCCATTGTCAGAATGCTGAACATTGTCCACCATTTTGTCGGTGAAATAAAGTGTCGAACAGCTGTCGTCTTCTACAGACCTACGCGACTTAATAAAAGATTGACGATATTCAGAAATAGGTACGTCCTCGCCAAAAACTCGAAGCATACCATTCAATGGTATTCCACCCGGTACGGATTTAGAGACAAGTTGGGGGTTATACCGATGTTCATACATGTAGCAGTTGAAAAAGGTTTCCAATGAATTTAGATCAGACTCAACTGCACGCATTCTACCTGACGAAGCTGCACAAAAATCCGTCCAATCCGTGGCTGTGCCCGGGCAGGCCTCGGGCAAATCAAAACAGAGTGATTCAACATTGTTTTCGTACATGATATCACTACAGGTTTTTGCGCGACAATAGGTTTTTGTCTCACATGTTTGATTAGTGTCTAATCGACATTGGTTATTACAGACACCATCAATAGACTGTTCTTCACAGATATTGTCTGTTGCGAGAATATGTTGTCTTGTTTGGTCATAAATACAATCTTCTTGGGCATTACAAGATGTCTCCAACGTATATTCATAACACACTGGTACCGTTTCCTGTTTGAACTTGTCCTCGTTCGCATAGGAATTCGGGCCACATTTCGTCAATGATGGTGTCAACTCCTCTATGGCCAATTCACACCACGTTTTGTCAGTGCCGTTGTATTCAGAAATGAAAAATTCTTCCACTTGTTCACGACAAGGTGCCGACTCTTGATAAGTACATTCGGCAGTATTCAATATATTCGGATACCAACCATTTAACATGTTCACACAATATTCATCCCATTCTACACTAAAAATGGAATCAATACATTCGTCCGAACGCGCACAGGTGTAATAACCTGGCGCGTCAACGCCATTGCTGAAAAAACTTTTACCAGTCACTTTTCCGCTCTCGTCCGTCATTAAAGAATCCCAAGGCGTAGTTAAACGGTCACAAAAAGCACCAGAAATATCGGAACATTCCAGATCTTTTTGACAAGTCCGGCGAAATCCCCTCTCATCAGAGGCAACGACTGTTTTACAATCGCCACGTTCATTGCAGATCTCCTCGTTGTATCGGGGACAATGAAAATCGCAAAATTGGCCGTGATAATCAGGAGGAGGAGGAGGATCGACTTGAAAGCCACGCTTAATCAATCGCTGACGAGTCTCAGACGTATAGGTATCGTACGGAGTACATTCACAACGATAATCGGTTGTGTAGGGGTTAAACCACATATCGAGTTCGTTTCGAACACATCGGCCATGGTTGGAACAGACAGTCCCTTGTTCATTCGCGTTGCATTGGATATTGCAATACACGCCTGTTGTCCCCAACGAACATTTACATTCTCCGTTGGCGCGACACGTCCCCGCGCCAGAACAAACACGACAATCAGCATCGGGCGCATAACGTTGATCACCAGAAACGTCAACAGAAGAACACACCTTTTGAGCGTCAACATCGTCCAGTAGATCATAATCTTTGTCAAAATCTCCAGATTCAAAAACTATCCATTGTTTATCTTGTGTTGTTTCAACATTACCATCGTCGGCACAATAATAGGTACAACGATTAGCATCGTCCATTTTGGACGGGTACCAATTCTTTTTGCATGTCGAACAAAATTGGACTGGATCCACCGTATCCAGCTCGATAATACCCACAGTAACATTGTCACAAATGCACAAATTATTTGTGCCGTCATATTCTTGATTACATTTGCCTAAAAACGAACAAGTTTGGTCGTTGCATTCGGAAAAACACGCCGGAACCGCCGTAATATTTGGTAGACGAATATCGGGATAATAATCAGGCATACACGTTGCACAAAACGTATCCGGATCAGTGCCAGAACATTGACATGTTATATGTTCTACGACACCAATAGTTTCCAATTCGCATGAACCATGGCCGTTGCAACCAATATTCAAACCGTTACCAAATCCTGACTCATATTTAAGACCAGGCTCACATCGCAAATGACACGATCTGCCAAACCAATGTTCCTCACAACTTTCACAAGCCGATCCATTAAAGTGGATCTCAGGATCAGTTTCGTCAAAACAAGCGCACGAGCCATCTTCTTGGCACTGACCATGGCCAGAACAAGTATATTTGGGCGAACAGGAACAATCCAGACCATCCCACGTACCACCACATTCGCATTGAGCAACTCCACCGTTGTCACTACATATACCATGGCCAGAACAGGCATTCGGAAACGAAGTGTCGCCTGGACATGGCAACGAGCAGTCTTCGCCAGTGTAATGCATTTCACACAGACAAAAAAGCTCGTTATTATCATTAAAATCACACGTACCATGGCCAGAACATGGCAATCCTTTCTCACCGGGACAAGTGTCAGCACAGTTTTTACCATAATAACCTTCATTACATAAACATTGAAGTTCACCACCAATAATATCACAAAACCCACGATCTTCGGGACAATTTATGTTGGCACTCTTACAATCTCGCGAACATTTCTCACCATTTGGTGGAGTGAACCAACCCTTATCACATTCGCATTGGCCGATGGCTGTACAGACTCCGTGATTATTACAAGCATTGCATTCGCCACCACCGGAAAAAACCTCAGTGCAATGAGGATCATTTGATGAGACCAACGGCATGCAGACCGTATTACACTTGGGCCCATAATGCTTGTACTGATATTCTACCTCCTTACATTCACCACGACAAGAAGATTTATTTTTATTCTCAACCGCATAACATTTGTCACATAATGTACCCACCCACTTTTGATGACTCGGACATCTACAACCCCAACGAGACTCGGTAATCTCAGTCATAGTACAAATACCCAAATGTTGACATTGACATTCGTCGCAATATTGGCCAGCAAATACACCACGAGTATTGTCACAGACACATTGACCACCGCGCCAAACAGAATCATGCTGGCAGGGAATTAATATATCATTCACATACGCCACGAAAAATTCAGTGCTCATGCCCAATAAAACAGCTAACGAGGCAGCCACTAAAGCACAAAAAGCATACACAGGGAAATTACTCATTATAATTATATTACTCATTCATTTTATACTAAGATTTCACAAAAACTTATTTGTTGATTATGTTCTTTTTATCTAAAAAAAAGAACTATATAACTAGGCCAGATACAGATTACAATGTTTAAACTTTTTTTAGTATCCTCCCTATTTTTACTAGGACAATCATTATCACTGAAAAGTAGACATCATAAGAAAAAACATTTAATTGGTACTAATATCAACTCAGTAAATCTTCACCATAGCGTCGCAGGAGACAATTGCAAAGAAAAGTTTGTAAATACATTTTCTAATAAGGAAATTTGTTTATATCATAATAACAACTTATGTAAGAAACTTGCTGAAAAAACGCTCCAACTCATGGAAACAGACAAGCAGGTAAGTTCAATGTGTGAAATCAACGCAATCGTAAATGGTGCCATTAATAATGGTTATTATTATAAAAACGACATTATTGATTTAGAAAAACTTTATTGTCAAAAAAAACAATTGCCAATCAAATCAACCAATTCAGGTGCTGAAACACTACAATTTGATCAAAAAGACTCCTGCTTGTGTCAATATATGTTTGGGGATGTATTTACAAATGCATCTCAAACAACATGTACAAACGCGACTCACACGAAGAAGGGAAATGTATGTTTCGATGAAAATGCGTCCCCAAACGATTTGAGCCAATGTACATTGTCAGCGAATGACTGTGAAACTTGTATACACAATAATAATTGGTGTACAGCCGACCCAGAATGTTCGGACTCGTGTGGTCAAAACTCAAAATTATACAAATTTTGGAAAATTTTCCATAAAGATGATCAAATTGATTGTGCGAATCATTGTGACGACATTCCCACCAACAATGCATTTTTGGATGATTGTGATACGTGTTCCGGAGGTACTTCGGGCCACACCGCTAACAGCGATCAAGATGATTGTGGTGTGTGTTCCGGAGGTTCTTCGAATCACACTGCTAACAGCGATCAAGATTGTGCATATGTCTGCTTTGGTTCGGCCTTGATAGACAATTGCACTGTGTGTTCCGGAGGTACTTCGAATCACACTGCTAACAGCGATCAAGATTGTGCAGGTGTGTGCCCGAATAACAACAATGCATTTTTGGATGATTGTGATACGTGTTCCGGAGGTTCTTCGAATCACACTGCTAACAGCGATCAAGATTGTGCAGGTGTGTGCCCGAATAACAACAATGCATTTTTGGATGATTGTGATACGTGTTCCGGAGGTT
>Ga0209091_10001501_pt1 | contig 20418 bp, 41 predicted proteins | sample ArcticOcean_MG_C_6_FD_187438 | JGI IMG/M metagenome (GOLD analysis project Ga0209091, IMG submission 187438) | Marine microbial communities from western Arctic Ocean - ArcticOcean_MG_CB8_128 (SPAdes) (version 2) | ecosystem: Environmental > Aquatic > Marine > Oceanic | place: Arctic Ocean...
TATAAGTGTCAAAATCACACGTTATCTTATATTCTGGTATAGGATCATTTGGACCCTTTTGTTCAACTCTATGTCTGAGAGTACGTTCATAATGGTGTATATTTTGTTGAGCATATCTAACAGAACCGTATTTAGATTGCAAATAAGTAATAAATTCTCTTGTACCTAATGGCCAATCCCAAATAGGATTATGCATTTCATTCATAATAAAAATTAACCAAGTAAATTTTACATCACCATAAATTTTAACGGCCGTCACATCCGGTCTTTCATTTTCTGGTATGGAATATGGTTCAAATTGAACTATATCATTCAAAAGAACATCTTTAATTTTTGTCCTATTCATAATATCAACCGCAATTTTTAATTTTGTAGGTTCTTTTATACCCGAAACATTATAAGAAATTTTTGGGTAATGAGAAAAAAATGCTGACATTTTAATATCCTTTCGCTGCGAGGCCTCTGTACATTATACTTATTTCCGTGAAAGCTAATTTCATTTCTATACTTACAGGATTTTGTGTACCTTCAAAAAACAATGTAGTATCTTGTGTAGTATAATCTAATTCACATGCTGTCAATACTGATCTTCCTATTCTGAACAGAGGATTACTATCATCATTTGGTAACATGGTACCATTAATATAATATTCTATTTCAAACTCATCTGGATAAGTAAACATACCCATGGGTGTATCTTCAGGTACACCTCCCTTATGATCAGGTAACATTGCGTTTTTAAATCCATTCACTATTTTTGTGATTCTTCGCGAATCACCTGAATTTTTTGGCATCATTTTAAAAGTAAATGTGTGATCTCGCATTTCTGATGGACCTTTATATGTAGAAATTATATAAGGGTTCAATACTAGTCCCTCCTTCATCAACATTGCCTTCTGTGCTCCATCACTTATTGTACCTATACTGTGTAATAATTGTTTTTTCCAATTCGCAAAGCTTCCTACACCAGCTGAGAGCCCGTCCATAAACATCGACCCCATGGTAGGTTCTTTTCCGGATGCTGATTGTTTACTTTTAATAAAGTTTATACCGGCTTCACCCATTTCACTTGTTTCATAGTCAGATTTATAGCTTGTTGACAATGCATCAGGAGGAATAAACAATGCAATATCAAGATTTGGATCTGCTTTATTAAACACAAAAGATTTGAATTGAATCCAATGCTTTAAATCAGCACCTTCTCCTAAACCAGGTGGCCAGGATAATGTTGTGTCGGCTGCCATAAATATTCCTTAGTTATAACTGTTATTTTTAAACATCTATATATTTATATGGCATACAGAGGTAAGTTTAGACCACAAAATTATAAAAAATATAAAGGTGATTATACTAAAATTATTTATCGTTCCGGGTGGGAGTTAAAGTTCATGAAACACCTAGATCGCCAGCCTGAAATCTTGCGATGGTCAAGTGAAGAAGTTGTTATTCCATATAAATCTCCTATTGATGGTAAATGGCATAGATATTATCCAGACTTTTGGGTTAAAACATCTAAAAATGAAATTCTAATTGAAATTAAACCAAAAAAGCAGACCAAAGCTCCCAAGCTGAATCCTAGACATAAAAGACGATATCTAAAAGAAGTAAGAACATGGGGAGTTAACGAAGCTAAATGGAAAGCCGCGGAAGAATTTTGCGAAAACAAGGGTTGGAGATGGGAAATAATGACCGAAGATCATCTCAAGTACTAAATAGTTACAGCATTTTAACCAATAATAAAAGATAAACATGGCTGTACCTTTATTATCTCTCTTAACAAACACTATACGTGCCGGTTTAACTGCATTAAGAGAAAAAGTAGCAAAGGCATGGTTTAAAAAACTTGTTAAACAGGCAGTAGTAAAAAAAACTTTAAATGAAGTTAGAAGCCCAGGAAAAATTTTATCAAGGAATAACAAAACTTCATTTTGGCAAAAAGGTAGTATGTATTTTTTTGTATATGATGCAAAACATAAAGATACACTTCCGTATTGGGATGCTTTTCCTTTAGTAATTCCAATTGAAAGATATCGTGATGGGTTTTTGGGTATCAATTTTCATTATCTATATCCTAAAGACAGGGCTATATTATTAGACCAACTTCAAATGTTTGCTAATAATGACAAGTTAGATGAAACAACAAGATTACATATGACATATAGAAGTTTAGGAAATTTTACAAAGCTCAGAAGAGCCAAGCCGTGTATTCATAGGTATCTAAATTCACATATGGGATCAATGGTTCCTGTTAATGCTGATGAATGGGGTACAGCTCTATTTTTACCTGTAGAACGATTTAAAGGAAAAAACAAAACAGCTGTCTGGATGGATAGTAAAGCTAAAATGTTAACACACTATTAAGAAAGATAATAATGCCACAACGTGCTGCACTGAATCCTGTCGATTTTTTAAATAGAGCAGGTAATATGGGTGGACTTGCTAAAAATAGTAGGTTTACTGTTTCAATTGTTCCACCTGCGGGCTTACAGACTAGAGTTCAAGCTTCCAGCATCTCATTCCTTTGTAGACAGGCGGAAATTCCAGCAGTTGCTTTTGACACAACAGAAGACAGGATTTATGGTATAGAAGTTTTAAAACCATACGGTGTTACATATGAACCTATAACTTTAAGTTTTTTTAATACTAATGATTTTAATCCCAGGAAATTTTGGGAAGATTGGATAGAACATATTCAACCAGCTAAAAGCCGAAATATGAGATATTATGATGATATGACAGGAGACATAAAAATATATCATTATGCAGAAACTGTTAAGACGCCAGAACCAGGATATGAAAATTATTATGCTCACATACTAGAAGCTTGGCCAGCTTCTATTCAGGAATCAGAACTCTCATGGAATGAAGATGATCATGAATCCGCGGCTTTTGATGTTCAAATACAATATAAATATTGGTCAAGACTAGCAAATAGTGGCCGAGAGCCCGCAAGACGGAGTGATATAAGTGATAGTACAGGAGCTGTCAATCCTCATGAAGCAAGAACTAAGGGAATACTTTAATAAAACATATTAATTGATTATAGGAGAATATTATGGCATTACCAAAAGTAGCAACGCCTACTTATGAATTGACAATACCGTCCACCGGACAAAAAATTAAATATAGGCCTTTCCTTGTGAAAGAAGAAAAGATGTTAATGATGGCAGCACAAGGCGATGGTACTTCAATAACCACCGCAGTAAAAGATGTTTTGGTTGCATGTGCAGAAAGTAAAATCGATATCAAAACCCTTACACCATTTGATATTGAATATTTCTTTTTACAACTTCGGGGAAAATCAGTTGGAGATGAAATAACGATTGAACTTCCAAAACCTGAACAAATAGAGTGTGAAGAAGAAAACGGAAATTGTTCACAGAGTTGTAAAATAAAAATTGATATTAATGATATAAAAGTAGATACTTCCAAAGTAAGTGATGGTAAAATAAACATCACAAAAGATATTGGACTAAAATTAAAATATCCTGAACTTGATTCAATGCAAAAATTTATTGCTTCAGGTACAGATCCATCAGCTGATGAAATATTTAAACTAATTAATGAATCTATTGAATATATTTGGGAAGGTGACGAGATATATAACTCAAAAGATACTACTAAAACAGAATTAAATGATTTTATCGAATCTCTTAATTCGGAACAATTTGGTAGAGTTAGAAGTTTTTTTGAAGATATGCCGAGATTGAGTAAAGAGGTTACGTGGACATGTTCTAAATGTAAAAAATCTACACCCTTGATGCTTCAGGGGATTGATGCTTTTTTCGGATAGCGCTGAGTCATGACTCCCTGGCGAATCATTTTCAAACAAACTTCGCCATGATTCAGCATCATAAGTGGAGTCTTTCTGATATTGAAAATATGATTCCATTTGAAAGACAAGTATATGTGTTATTATTACAACAATGGTTAAAAGAAGAAAATTCAAGAATTGCTGAACAAAATAGAAAAGCGAAAGCGAGATAAATGGCAGACGAAAATCAAAACAAAACATTAAGTGAAGTTAGTGGTAAACTTTCTAGACTGAATGGTACCACCGGAGAAGGTCTTGCTAATGTACAACGTTTAACAGAAACTTTAGTTGCACAAGGTAAGGCGTCATTAGAGGCAACTGAGATGACTGCCGCAGGTGAAGCAGAGGCAAGGAAGGAAGCTGGAAGAGCAAGGAAAGCTAAACTAGGTGTGACTGATGTTAATGTTTTGAATTGGGATCAAAATAAAGAAGATGGTGGTGGATTCCTTGGTATGATTAAGGATATGTTCAGTACAAGCATTGGTGTAAAGATGGGAGGTTTTACATTAGGAAGTCTATTTGGAAAAGGTGGAATTAAGAAATTACTCGCTACTCTGGGAACAACTTTATTTACAGGAATCAAAACAGCATTTGCTAGCATAGGAACAAAATTTTCGATGTTGTTGGGACCAACCATAATGAAATTTCTGGGCCCTGCTGCAATAGTTGCAGGATTAGTAATGGCACTCAAATCTGGTTTCGATGGTGCAATGAATTCTATGGATTGGGGAGTAAGTAAAATTTCGGGTTTTCTAGGTGGTTTCTTTGGTGGAGAAGCTGATGGTGGTATTAAGAATAGCTTTAAAAATGCCGGAAAATGGGCAATGATAGGTGCAGGAATTGGAAGTGTCGTTCCCGTAATTGGAACACTGGTCGGTGGACTAGTTGGAGCTGCTATTGGTGGAATTCTCGGTTTTATTGGAGCAAAGAAAATAGCAAAAGCTTTCGATAGTATTGGTGCATGGTTCAATAAAGTTTGGGGAAGTGTTACTAAATTTATGGGAGAAATATGGACAAAAGTAGTAACTTGGTTTAAAGAATTATGGGCATGGGCCCCAGGTGGAATAACTGAAGGATGGTCAAATCTTACTACTTATATAGGAGAAGTTTGGACTGATGTTAAGGCGTGGTTTACAAAATTGTTCAATTGGGGAACGCCAATTGTATTAGCGGGATGGACAAATCTTACTACTTATGTAGGAGAAGTCTGGACAAAGGTAAAAACTTGGTTTACAAATTTATTGAATTGGGCCGGAGAAGGTATTGCCGGAGGATGGACAAATTTAACTACGTTTGTGAGTGAAATATGGACAAAGGTTAAAACTTGGTTTAATAATTTATTGAATTGGAAAAATGAACTTATTGCTACAGGATGGACAAATTTAACTACATTTGTAAGTGGTATATGGACAAAGGTGAAAACTTGGTTTACAAATCTTCTAACCTTTAAAGGTGAAGATGGAAAAGATATTGGTATAGTAGAGAAAGTTATAGAAATGTTCAAAAATATGATTGAGAATATCGTGGCTGGAGTAAAAAGTCTTATTCCCAGTTTCGGATCTGATAAAAAACCTGTCAACAAGATGAATAAAGAAGAACTTCAAGCAAAAGCCGTTGAATTGAAACAGACCATTAAAGAAGGAAAAGGCATAAGAAACTGGTCAATAGAAGATGAAAAGCTGGAACTTGCGAACATCGAATCAAAGATAGCTAGTTTTGCACAAGGTGGGGTAGTCAAAGATACCGGATTGGCTCTACTTCATGGTAAACAATCTGCACCAGAACTAGTGTTAGACAATCGCGCTGCAAGCCTTTTCATGCAAGCAGCGCAAATGTTATCAAAACTTCAATTAGATGCAATTGATTTAAGATCACCAGGAGGAACTACCGTTATGAATGTAGTTAATAATACTCCTGTGACCACAAATAACAGTAGAACTATTGGAATGATGCCATCTCCAAGTATTAGACCTGAATCACCCAATATACTTCCCGCTTAATCTTCTGCAAGTTGTTTAAAATAACTCATCTCTTCTTCAGTTTCCTCTCCCGCTGCTGTAGCAAGAGTAGGTGTAGGAGAAACAGCTTCTTTTGGAATATAGGGTGATCCTCCATCAAAAGGAGCATTCCTTGGAGCTTCCGGACCGGTTGAGGTTTCGGTGGTATCACCTGTTGACAAACCAAGTACTCTATCCAATTTCTCTTTCAACTCTACATAAGTCTTAAAGTTCTTTGGATCAGTAAAGGCGTCCAATGAATGTTCTGTTTTCCAAACTGTCTCCATCTTATTCTCATCTTCATCAAGAGGAGCTGGATTTTCGAATTCACTCTTATCATAATTTGAATACCCATCAACTTTACGAATCTTTATTTTAAAATTTGCACCTTCCCACAAATCAAATGGATTGACTGGGGTTTCATCTGCAAATTCAGGATTCATCTTATCATTAAGTTTATCCCAGATTTTCTTCCCATACTTGTACAGGCGAACTTGATTTTCATTCTGAGGATTTGATGGATCTTTGAGAACATAAACATTAGAGACATAGGTGAGCCTACGTTTCTGTTTACGTGCTATATTTTTATTTGCCTCGATACCTGAATTCCAGAGTTGAGAATTATATTCACTTACTGGGTCTTTCTGACCAAGAGTGGTAAGAGAGTTTTCAATGTACCATCCACCGGGTCCTTGAAATCCATGATTCCATGAACGTGACCACGGAAGGTCTTCTCCATCTGGAGCAGGGAGAAATCGAACAACGGCCATTCCGTTGCCTGACTTGTCCAATTCTGGACGCCAGAACCGATCATCATCACCTTGACCTCGTGCGGGAGTATTAATTTTTGCGGTTTCTTTTAGGAGGGATTGGAGTTTATCTCCACGTTTTTTCTTCATATCTGCGAACGACATATGTTTCCTTTCGTATATTTCGTATTGCGTTGTATTATTTGTATTGCGATGTATAGTTATATTATATCATAGTTTTCTAATTTGTCAAGCACCTCCTTTCATATTGGTAGTTTTGCAGAAGAAGTTATTAGATGTAAATCCTCAGCTTCTTCTTGAATATTCTGTTTTAATTTTCCATTGATCATTTTACCAGCCATTTCTGGCTCTAATTTATGTTCCTCACAATAATGTAAAACAGCGTCTATATAAGTCATTTTAGTAAAATTTACTAATTTTTCAATATTTTCTGCAAACATAATGGAGTTATTAAGTCTTGTTCCCATTAATGATTATTATTAATTATTACCATTACCATTTAGTTGATCTGTTTCCTTGTGTTCTGGATCGTCTTTATCCTTGAACCAGTAATCAGTACTCTTTGCCAAGACTGCTACATATGCTCCAACCAAAATGTTGATTAGTTGCATATGATTATCTGTAGTAGCTTGTGTAAAGAATAGCAAATAGATCAAAACTAAAAATGTTCCAACAATACCCCACGATAGAGTAATTCTTGCCCAATAATTTTTTACTTTTCTTTTTTCAACGGCCGACACTTCTGCCTCCGTTACCTTTTTTGATGTTGCCATATTAATATCTCCTGTCTTCCCATTCGAAAACCCAATCATTATTTACATGTGTAACTTTTACTCTGCCCATATCCATGGGTTCAGGATAAAAATAAATAAAATCTTTTCCTCCTAAACTCGTATCTTCTCCCGAATACCTAGGATTAATGGCATTTGGTTCGCCTCTATCAATACCAGCTTGTCGTTCTTTTAAATCATCTTCTCTTAATATGTTTTCATATTTTGTTCGATGAAAACCACGTTGAACAAACCTTGCTGGTATATTCTTATATCCGCCCCGATAATCTGACATTTTTCCTTTTGAGGGGAGGTAATACCTCCCCAATTTTATTTTTATTGCTTCTCTACAAACTCATAGAGTTCCGCCGCCTTCTTCTTAATATCCTCAATGGTATAAGGGTCTGGCTGAAGGTCTGTAAATACCTTCATATCTGCTGTACCCCGCTCTTTTGCAAATTCCCATGCATCAATAGCGTAGTTCAGTTGTCTTTCTTGTTTATCTTGGAGATAGCCTGTTGCCATTTCCAAAAGTCTAAATCGTAATTCATATGGATTAGACATATTGTACCTTTCTTTGTGTGTGTTATGTGTGTGTAGTGGGGAGTTCTTCTGTTCCCAAGCGACTCCCCGGAGGACTACCCTCTAACTCGGCTATAGACTACGCAGCGAGTGCGTAAGAATATGCGGTATAATCGTCATTGTTTGCGATTAAGTTATTTGATTGTAGGTAATCACCCTATTCGTTCTCTCTGATACCTTCATTAGCAATCGAATTCCATAACAGCCCCATCAACGAAAGTCATACCCAATATAAAGTGTGGCATAAGTTAAACACAATCCAAGCAATATCATTATTGCAAGCCACATTAATTTCTTTTCCATAACTCTCCTTGGTGGAGCTGGCCGGAATCGAACCGGCGTCTTACTTAACTATTCTTTCAGGTCATCAAACAAATTCCTTAACATTATTATTTAGTTCATACAATTTTTTAGCTTCCCATATTTTATCAATCCAATCATCTCGTTTCTCTACAAATAATTGAGGTTGTTCGTTATCAACGGCAATCACTATCACTACCTGTGATACAGGTATCTTTGTAAGTTCTTCGTATGCTACTCCGTAAAATGCTCCTTGGGCAAAATAACTTTCACACCATTCTTTCTTCTTGGTTCTGTTACTAGTTTTGTAATCTATTATAGACAACTTACCATCAAACTCAGCAATCAAATCTGTTCTACCTGCAACTCCAAAATGATCTGAGTATAATGCTAATTCAACTCCGTGAATGTTATCAACTCTTTCGAGGAACGGTTCAATGGTTTTGAATAGTTCAATAATGTTGGGCGTTTGTCCGTCAAGAAATCCGTCTTCGTTTTTGATATAGGCTTCACAGACAGAATGTACGCTAGTTCCTCTACGCGAGGCTTTACCAGAGATTTTGTTTGCTTCGGTTTCTCCAACACGCTTTCGCCACTCCTGTATAGAAGCTTTGGAGAACTCGCCAAGGATAGTTGTGATTGATGGATATAGTTCACCGGATGGAGTAACATAATTTCTTTTACCATTAATATTTTCAGTTCTCATACCAAAAGACAATTCAGGTCTATTAGTGAGATGTACAAATTTTTTCATAATGTATTGCCAGGCATTCTACTCTTTATATCTTTTAGTCTATCCTCAAGTTGTCCAACTGCAGCAGGTTTCACAGAATGTTTAGTCTTAATATTATCATAACCAAAATATGGAGCTGACAGTACTTGTGATACTTCACCACCACAAGTTGGAAATCTACATTGTTCTTCAGTAGGAATTTTCCTGTCAGCTATCTTTAAATCTTCTTCGAAAGTGTGTCCACATTTTTCACACTTATAATCATATGTTGGCATTATGTACCTATCTTTAATATACAGTTAAATGAAAAAACAGCTCTAACCTTATCTCTTAATTGATGTGGTTTAACATAATGATATATATTACTTGGAAATAGTATTACCTTATTGTATTCAGAAGGTATTGTCGTAATGCCATCTGCATACAATAAAGAAATACTAGAAGAATTAGGATTAATAAAACTTGTTTCTCCAAAATTTGATAAACATATTATACCACTATACAGAAAACTATTAGGAATTTGAGTAACACATTCTCCACTATGTATATGGGGCTCATGAAAATCACATTCTCCATATTCAGCATACCAAAAAGGGTCAATTAATTCTAAAAATATGTTATCTTGAATCAATAACTTATTAAGGTGTTCAATTATTGGTATAAATAAATCCGCATGTACAGCTTTTTGATTGAAATTTGTTTTATATGTTGCGCCGCCGATTGGACTAGAAACTGTTATGAGATTTTCTGTATCTTTTTTAATTGTATTTAATATTCCCATCAATACTTTATGTTTGAAGGCATCTTCAAGAATATAAAACCTTGAAGGAAACATATCTACTTCATACATCTACCATCCTCTATATTATCATCCAGCTAGGAGGTGTTCTCATGTTTTCAACTATTCCACCCCATTTTGCATCATTCTTTTTACATTGTTTTGTATATATTTGTCTAAATGCTTCTATAGAATTTTGGAGCTCATCTTCAAGAACTTTTGGAATTTCGGTGGGGCCGGGAGGTGCAGTAAATTCACCTTCTTTAATATTTTTTGGTACATGACTTAACTTATTATAAAACTTTGACCAATCATCATGCATAGCATCATACCGATACCAATATTCTTTATGTAGCCAAAACCACAAATCATGTAACCATTGATAGTTTGAACTATTTGCTTCAACCCACGGTTGAGTTGACGGAAACACCACAACCGGAGGGTCTAACGATTTAAGTATCTCACCCTCCGGATCTAAATTATGATGTGCATTCGCCAACAATTTAGTATATATTAAAATTTTCTGTTTCACATCTTTATCAGAATGTGCATAAGAACACATTTTTGTATCAATGTCTAAAAATAATATATGTATCATAATAAAAAATTATAGTCTAAGTGATCCAAATCTATAAAAAATATGTTGGTCAATGGAAGTAGTCACTTTACTTCTATCTGCCCAACGTGGATTATCAATATAGTTTGCATGATAATGTGTAGCACCGTCCGTAATATCAACCATTTTATCTTTATGTCGAAAGATATGGTTTGCTAAATCTTGTGAAGCAGACCATAAACGTCCTTCTTTAGGTACATCACCTTTACCATCACAATACCACGAAAATTGACATCTATTTCTTTTTGGATGTCCACTTTCATAATGAATTCCTTCGTAAACTACTTCACAAACCGTGTTTGGAAAGCGTGGCGAAGCTACTCGATTTAATGTTACTTGTGCTACTGCTAATTTTCCGGCTGTACTTTCAGTTGCCGCCTCATAAAATATATTTTTCGCCATGCATGTAATTTGTTTTTTATTTTCATTATATATTTTATTTGAATTATCAAACCGTATTGTCATAAAATGCGGCATATCATTTTGTATAATTATCTTTTGTTTTGGTGTACTCTCAATCGCTCCATTATTTCCGTAAGCTCCAACAATTAAGAACATAATAAGAAATAAAAAAACTTTTTTCATATTCCTCTTGTATTTGGGTTATCGTTCTGCTATATTCTAGGTCTCCCTCGTTTAGGACTTTTAATATAATTGTCGGCATTACCTAAAGCATTGCTTCTAGTGTAATCCCTCCAATCAAAATCAGATTCCCAAGTATGATCTCCGACTACTCCTATAAACTTTTGATAGCCGGGTTCATAATCGAGCGTAGCTACTTTGAACGGTAGTGCTAATCTGATTGTTGCAGACCGTGGTTCTCCAGCACCCATTATCATCCTTCGAAGTTCTACTTCTCTAGAAACTTCTTCACCATTACTGGATATCCTTTTAAATTTTACTATTCTATTTTCTAGATTGTTTTTATTCATGGTACTAAATCTGGAAAAGTTGTTTTAATTAATTTATATGTTAAACCTCTATAGTTTAACTTTTTATCTTTAACTTGAAGTACTACTTTTGCCTCCGTAGGATGTAGTTCTTCTAACAGCTGTACAAATAATTGCTCTCTTCTTAACTGTGATAATCCGTCATGTCCACCTTCAATAAAAAGATAAAACTTTCTAATGTTAGGATATAGATATGTGGGATTATTTTCGTCTACTGAACCGCTGAATGTAGCATAAGGCGGGGCGCCTTCAGGTAAAGCAAATTTGATATCTGGATGAAAAGCATATTTTAACAATTCCTTTAAAGGGTCAGATTCATGTTCCAATAAAATCTTCTTACGCTCTGTAATAGATTTTGCTGCAGCAATGTCTTCAAATATAAGTGGTATACTAAGTGCCATAAATTAAAACTCCGATAAATTTTCAGTTAAGTTCTTTAATTTATGAGTCACAAAATAAGTCAGTAATCGCCGTCTGTCTCCGACCTGGGTTTCTTCAAATTGTTTTCTTATATTTATACAAATTGACTCAGGAACTTCACTTAAATCTATCAATTGTTTGTTCCTATTTAGATTACGTAACATCTCATTATCGCAGAACATTTCAGGGTCTAAATCAAACCATGCATCAATCTTCTTTTTAGTTATTGGTTTCTGGCGTCTACCTTCATCAATGAATACGTTATCATCAGACAAAATATTAGGAACACCGTCACCCACATCTCCTTTTATAAGTTTTTCATGTAGTGACCATTTTGCATCTCCTTCAACAAATTTCTTTTGCATAGGAGAATATTGTCTAACATTAAACTGATGTAGTTGAACAAAATCTTTATCACTCGACAATATCAATGTACGTTCATTTAAAAGTTCAACCAATGTACCAATAATATCATCAGCTTCCGCTCTATCTGATTGAAGTACTTTATATGGAAACCATTCTGTTAATTCAGATTTTAATATATTTAACTTATCATATAAATCTTGCCAATCCGTATCAGCCGAGGTTCTTACTTTCCTTCTTGCCGCTTTATAATTTGGGAAAATGTCTTTTCTCCAATTATTCTTATCATCACAACATAAGATCAATTCACCATATTCTGACTGGAATTTATTTCTATATAATCGTAAAGTATTTAATACTGTAGGTCTTAATGCATTCATACTGACATCACCATACTTTGCAGAAGTCATATATGAACCTATAAAGATTTGTGAAAAATCAACTAGTAGTGCCATCTTTTAATTTTATTTCTTGTGGGGCCTTGATAGCATGTAAAAATTGCTGCCATTGACCACTTCTTAAACTCCAATTATAAAACATATCAAAATAACTTTTCTGAATTGTTAGAAGATTTTGTATGTCTTCATCCCAAAAATGTTCTATAGCACGGGCCAAAATATGTCCGTGTACTTGTGCATGTTTATCTTTATCTTGTTCATATCCATACATCCAAGGAAAGTTTGCTCCTGTTTCTGGTATTGCTCCAAGATTAGGTACTACACATAAAAGTCCTGCAGCACAAGCTTCAACCAAAGTAATACAACTTGTTTCCTCATAGGTACTCGGATATGCCATAACATGTTGTGTTTTTAACGCTTCCCGTATTTCATCATTTGATACTGTACCATGATAATTAACACCATCCATTTCTCTAGCACGTTTATATACATGTCGAAATTGTTCATCTAAATGTGGACGGTCATATAACTTAAAACTTGAATAAATGTTTAATTCTGCATTCAACCCATCCTTGAGAGTATTCCTCATAAAATCCCAAGCGTCTAATAATACTTCAAGTCCACGATGAGGTGTCGAAAAATAACACACATTTATTTTATCACCATCTTTTGGCTTTTCATGCTTAGGAAAAGGTTTAATAGCATTTTGTATTACTACACCACGGTCATAAGGAAATCCTAGATATGCAGAAAATTGATATTGCTGCCAATGACTAACAAATACTATACGTTCAAATTTTTCTAAATTCTCTTTATTTTTTAAATGTTGTACTTCTGGATCTGATGCCAAATCATGTATCCAAAGAATTCTTGGTTTATCTTCTAGTTCTCTAACTCTTGTACTAATAATTTGAAATTCATCTAATAATCCAGCTTCACGTTTTGCTACTTCTTCATAAAGCCACATTCTCATAAGTTCAGTACCACCCATAGCCTTTTTTGATATAGTGGCTAATTTAGAGGCATTTGAATCTTCAGAAAAATCAATAGCAAACTCCACTTCATCTTCTGGGTTTATTATTGATACGTGATCATCAAGAGATTTTTTAGGTGAGGCGTCTTTGATTTCACTATTAAGGTTCACTGCTTTGACCATACATTTCCAATCATTATTATTATCTATACTATTATATAGTAGTTACTGGAGCGAGCAACAGGAGTCGCACCTGTCTCTTCAGAGTGGAACTCCAAAGGGTTACTATTAACTACTCGCATATATTCGGTTAACACCTTATTATATCATACAAATCTAAAATGTCAAGTACTTATTTTAGATTCATCTATTCCACCATGCTTCTCAATCACTTGATCAATAATTGAACACGGCACATATCCATAAACAGTACCACAAAGAGATTCTTTATCTTCTGCATAGGATGTAAGCAACGATTCTTCTATAGATGGAAAACCAACTTCAGCTTCTTCATATTTATCTACCACATCTCGTGGCTCACTATACAAAGATTGTCCTGCTTGAACAGACATTTCAAATCCATCTTTACAAACCACATGTGGAGTGTGAGAACTTGTCATGCCTGGTACAAGTGTTTTAACTTTTCTGTACTTCTGTATAAATTCATTAATTTTCATATTTTTCTTTTAAGCTGGAAATTGTAATCCCTTTTCTTCCATTATATTGTGTATTTCCTCCTGAACATGGTATAATGCTTTTTCGCCAGTATTATATTCTTCAGGATGATACTTTAACAAAGACCGTATCATTTGATCTATATCCCAAGCAAGTAATGCCCAGTCCATTGATTTTGATGCTACGTTAAATTGTTCTTGATCTTCAGGTAAATTAAATTCAAAATTTGCTTTCATTTATTCCTTTCCGGCATCATCTACTACTTTATCTAATACATCAGCCATAGTATGTTCTTCAGACAAAAAACTATTTTTTTGGTGAATCATTGTTTCAAAAACCTTCCATAGTTTTTTCATTCTTGTTTCATGTAATTCACTCAATCCAGTCAAAACATTCCCAATTTCATCTTCTGTCATTGGGCCGTCTGGATCATCATAAATTCTTTCTGCTATAGCAGTCAAGTCATCTTTTGTCTGCCAAACATTTTGAATTTCTTCTTCTAAATTAAATCTATCGTATTTCATACACTATTTCCTTATAGTCTCACCTAGATAACTTGTAAACAACGAATCTAGTATTACTTGTTTCATCTCTTCATAATCTACACCATGATGTGCCCCATTGTCATCAGATACCTTGACTACGGAATATTGTTTCAAGACCTCATCTAGGCGTTTCATATATGGATGGTCTTCTTCGAATTTCATCTTAATCCACTCCAATTCATAACTGGATCATTGAACATTTCCAATTGAGCTTGTTCTTTTCTCCATTGTCTAATCGCATCTCCACGTTCTTCATCTATAACGTGCTGAGGTCGTTCATCTACATTTTCCATAGGTTCTTCTGCAACCTTTTTTGCTATACTATCTACCATTCCATTACTCCAAAGATAGGTTAAATTACTCATATTATTTTTGTATTTTTAATTGTTGTTTGAGCTCGTTCAATTTTCTTCTTGATGAGCTTTTTAAAATCATCATCTACTTTTGGGTTTTTTAATTCCTCTTCCCATTTAAGAAGAGATGCTTTTGTGCGTTCGATTGCACTTTCTTGTCGTGCTCGTTTTTGTTGATTCATATCATTGATCTAGAAAATTGTTTATCAGTCTTTGCATGTATTGCTTTTACTGTACGATGTTTATTGACTGTTTCCATTTCGTTAGTCCACACTGCTTTAAGATCAGGATAAAATACTCCTACAGTTCTCTTTGGTGTACCATCTGGATAATAAGCCATAGCAACACATTTAGGAATTACCTTCTTAGTTTCATTTTGCCCTGAAAACAGTCCTATCCAATCGCCAGTTTTAATATAATGCTCTATGTATCTAATATACGCTTTTTTGTCGTCTGCTTGTATAAGAGCTTGTTGCTTGTCTTTTGGAGACACTTCCTTCTGCCGTGACCTTGCATTAAGCATTGTAATTAATTCCTTATTATGCTTGATCCAGACCTTAACATTTTTTAAGGAATAAGGTTCTTCATCATCAAGACTTAAAACATAAGGATGAACATTTTTATATTCTGGGGCCTTCTTCTTAGCCCTCATTTTTTCAAGACGGAGACTCTGAGCTTCTTTTTGAGCTGGAGTAAGTGTCTTCTTCTTTCTGATTGGTTTGATTTTCTTTCGTGCCATGTTATTCTCTATCTTAGGTTAGCCTGTTTGGCTCTCAACTTTTTATCTGCCAGACGGTCACGTTTCATCGCACGTGAACCGACATCATAGGTGCCTCGGCCTTCACCATCTACTTCACTAGTACTTATATGAAGCCATTCAGCTTTACTACTCGCAGTCTTTGAATCTTGAATTTGAATAGTCTTTGGACTTGTTCGTTTTTTGTAAAGTTCATTTATCGTATTGTTACGCTGTTCTTCTCTAGTCATTATATTTCTCTATTATTAAAATATTAAAAAAGTTGTAAGAGTGAACGTCTTACTCGCTGTTGCCTCAGGGCGACCCCATCTATTATGCAACTGTATGCCTAGTTCACTCTTGATAGAGGTAATTACTCCTCCCGTGTGAGTATAAAAAGCCAGGCTCGTTTAGCTGGCGCAAATCCACTCTGTTTAGCTTTCTTGGAGTTTTCATAAAATTTAAATGATCCTTATTTTCATGACTCTTCCATGCATGACAATTTTTACAAAGAGTCTGAATATTTTCTGGAACATTATTATAATGGTTTCCATCAATATGATCCAAATCAAGTTGATGATATCCCATAATAGTTGCGGTACACTTATGTCCTAATCGCTCATCACGATTTTCACAATAATCCTTCTTAACACCTATTACACCTTCTCTTGCACAATTTTTTGGTTTACGACATGCATCGCATAACGGTCTATAAGTAGGTTTACCAGTTGAACTATAACTGATAAGATGAACTAATCTCTCACATCCTATATTTACACAAATAGGACGATTAGGGTCTATTGGATAACGCCTTTTCATATTAGTTACTTTTTTCAACAATATTAAACATATACATTATATACCAGTTCCATTTATCGAAAAAGGAAATATAAGAATATGCAACAAACAATAAAAAACTAAATTTTAAACTGTTGTGAAAATTCAACAACATACTAACCTATCCCTGTCCATCGTGCGTTTTCAAATCCCGTTCCATCAAGGACATTTCCTCTAGCAAAGTTTCTTGCTGGTGCCGCCCATCCGGCAGCTTTCAACATATCTCCTTCACGGAATTTCTTATCTCCAGCCTTTGCAATAAAACCAGAAACAGACCTTTGAGTTCCAGAACCATTCGTGGAAGTAATTTTCCAGTATCTACGATTCTCTTCAACTTCAAGTCCATTACAATAATTTTCTTCCATTTTATTTTTGACATCTGAATAGTGTGCGTATGAATCATGTTTAGCACACACATTAGACCATCGTTTATAATCTTCTCTCATAGCCTCTAGGACTTTTTCAATTTCATTTCTCATAATATATCCATTTTCATTAGGTAGCCTTCAAGTGCTGAAATATCTTCTTGAACAGAACCACTCCATTCAATAGAATCTTCACCCTCAGTTGCATCAATAAATTCCCAGTATGAACTTTCAAGTTCTTCAAGGGAACGGTTTAAACTCAAATCAATTTCTTCTCTCATAATTTTCTCTCATTAAGGTTCATCTTTTCTCATTCTCTACTTATATTATATCAAAAAACCGACAAAAAGTCAAGTGTTTATTAAAAAGAATCCTCTAATTCAATTTTTTTATTCTCTAAAACTTTAATACATATTTTAAGATGTTGGAGTTCTGTATTTACTCTATTAAGTTCAAAAATATTTTGGGTAATCTTCACCGCTCTCAATGTATGTTTTTCCATACTCATAATATATCTCCTTATCCAGCTGGATGTGGTATTGGGTCAATATCATCAGAAAAAAGATTCAATTGACCGGATGTGCGAACTTCAACCCATTCGCCAGTAAAATCTTTAAAACTCAACTTTCCCCATTTCATCAAATGAGCTATACCCATCTCAGTCTCTTCGACTGCTATCTTATGCTCAGTAAATTCTTTTTTACTCATTCCCATAATATTTTCTCGTTTAGGGTTTAATGAATGAGAATCTTTTCTCATTCTCTACTTATATTATATCAAAAAACCGGCAAAAAGTCAAGTGTTTATAAAACTTTTTTTAATTGGTGAGAATGTCAAGGGTTTATGTTTCTTTAACAGGATGAATCCCCGCCGCCTTAGGCATTCTCTATTGTGGCCCGACTACAGAGCTGGTGTCTTGATGTCAGACTCGGATATTCTTTTATACTAAAGAACTTTCGGGTAAGATGATTCTTGAAACATCGAATCCATCTTCCAATAGTAAATCTAAAAAACTGTACATATTTTCCGTATCTGGAAAACTAACTTCTTCAAACTCCTCCGGCTCATCGTCAAGGGGTAGTGAAATTACATACATAATATATCTCTCTAAAAAAGTGAAGTGTACATCCCTGTATGGGCTGTAAACTGGTCAGTTAACAAATCGTTGTAAATATTGTTGTATTCAGTAACGGATCGTTCTCCGCCTTTAGGACTTACTCTTGAAAACTTCATATCATAGGTATCCATTGAATTCAAAGTAATCTTCAAGTAGTTAGAACTAGAACTGTTTCGACCAATTTTCATCGACAAGGCATCGCCACAATCGACAAAGTTCTTGGCGCCGGTCATCATGCGGAATTTGTTTCCGCCTAGTTGTTTTAAAATTGTTTCTGCGACTTTCATATTATGCAAACTCATGTGAGGTTATTTCAGTAACAATGTCAGTATCGTTAAACATGCGGTGTGAAACTACAAGTTTAGCTTCTTTCATACTCCAAAGTCTGGCTTTTGACAAAGACTCAAAGAGTTCTGTCTTGTGAAGTTTGTTTTTGATAATTAATTTTGTTTTCCAATATGTCATGATCATTCTCATTAAAGGTTATCTTCTCTCATCTTTCACTACCATTATATCAAAAACCCAGCAAAAAGTCAAGTGTTTATTCAAAGTTTCTTAAATATTTTCCTATTTCGTTAGGATGGCGTAGTTTTCGTAACGCCTTCAATTCAATTTGACGGATTCGTTCCCTGCTAAGATCCAACTTCTGAGCAATTGCCTCATATGTCCACTCTTCCATATATCTTTTTCTTAAAACAGTTCGTTCATTAGAAGTGAGGTAAGTTGAAGATAAAACTTCTTTTGTAACCTCTCTTAAACTTGAACGATCACATTCTTCTTCAGGTGAAGTATATTCAATCATCCGGCCCCACCGTCTATGTACTGATTCAACCACTCCTACTGTTTCTATTCCATTCATATCATCAAGTTCACTTTCAAGAACTCTCCGAATTCTCTTATATCTAGAAAAGTTTTCCATCGAAATTCCTTCCCAATCAATTATTCCATCATTTCCTAGTGCCATAATAATATCTCTCGTTAAAGGTTAATCTTCTCTCATCTTTCACTACCATTATATCAAAAACCCAGCAAAAAGTCAAGTGTTTATTCAAATATATTTAATTCTTTTTCAAATTTCTTTTCAAGGTCAGTCCAGACTAACAGAAATCCAAACAAAAGACCATACTCTCGGCCGTTTGCTTCAATTTCATAAGGAAGATCATAGTAGTGTAACATATTTTTAGGATTGTGACTAACGCCTTTCCAAAGAAGTCCGGCATCTCTCCAAGACAACTCACCTCTGATGTATTGTTTAACATGAACTAATTCGTGAGCCAACGTTCTAAGAACTCTGTGGCCCCATTCTGTACCTTCTAATGTTCTATTGTAATCATCTACATCCATTCGATGATGATCCAGATAAATTTTGAAATCTCTAGGTCGATACCTGTTAGCATTTTCTGCCACTCTGGCTTCACCTTCACATTCATGATGTCCCATGTGAATTGTTAGGTTCAGATTGTTTGCTAGTCTGTTGGAAATTCCTAAACTCGATATGGCGTATCCACACATTGAATGCATGGCAGCCTTGAGTTTGAAAGGTATGTGTTTGGAATGTATTTTAACTTTCATTTTTATTCTCAGTTAATGATTATCTAATATTCTCACACACAGAGCAAGGTAAATGAATTCGCCGCCACTAAACTACACCGTTGCAGGCACCAGAACATTTCCAAAAGGAAACCATTTGCGAAAACAACTATTAGATAATCTCTTATCTTTCACTACCATTATATCAATTTCCAGAGGAAATGTCAAGTGTTTATTAATAAAAAATCAAATAAATTATTATTATTTCTAGGCTATATTTCCAAATAAGTAATTCAATCATATACTTGGCTTGTATTCCTTTTGTAATTCACCATTCAAAAAAAGTTCACACGGAATCTTCTGATTTACATATTTTTGGTATATATCTTCGGCTTGTTGTTTGTTTGATAGTTGAGATTGTTCTTTGGAAGTCTCAACTTGATAACGTGGATGGATCGTATGAAAGGTCATGGGTATACTCTCTGTCGATTTTAGGTTATATTGGGGCTACTAAATCTTCATCAAATTCAAATTCTAATTGTACGTGTTTTTCCTTTTTCTCTTCTTCTAATTCATTCAGCACATGGCTTCGAATCCAGCTAAGATCCACCTCATCAGCATATGCGTATTCATTTTCTGTAAGTTTGTCTTTTTCTTTTATCATGTTTTCTCCTTGTAATACAAGGCGCTCCCATTTTCAATGAACAAGAGCGCCATGTTAAAATGACTTCTTCATTCTTTAAATCACTATCAACTCGATCTTGGATGTACAAATAAAGACTTGTACTGGTCTTCT
>Ga0209091_10001505_pt1 | contig 20396 bp, 14 predicted proteins | sample ArcticOcean_MG_C_6_FD_187438 | JGI IMG/M metagenome (GOLD analysis project Ga0209091, IMG submission 187438) | Marine microbial communities from western Arctic Ocean - ArcticOcean_MG_CB8_128 (SPAdes) (version 2) | ecosystem: Environmental > Aquatic > Marine > Oceanic | place: Arctic Ocean...
CAAAGCCTGCTTGCACTGTATGGCTTTGGCGCGATCACCCACGACCTTCGGCGCGGATTGTTGCGCTTGGGCCTTGGGGCGCGAGGCTTTGACAAAATGGCGCAGGCGGCGTGATGAGCAGGATCACCCATATTGGCTTACCGATCCGTATGGTCTAAAAATAGTGTTGTTAAAAAAGGATTGTTAAAAAAGCATTGTTAAAAAGATTTGTTCAGAAAGCAGGGTTCGGAAAACAGGGCTCAAAAAGGAAACAGGCCAATGACGACAGATTCTTCATTCATTAATGTGTTGCTGGAACAGCTGACATTGGACCAGAAGGTCAAGCTCGTAACGGGCGCGAGTTTGTGGCGGACGCAACCAATCCCTGAGCTCGGAATTCCAGTGTTAAAAGTAAGTGATGGCCCCAATGGGGTGCGCGGTGATGGCGGCGCTAGTGCGGCGTCCTTTCCCGTTGGGATCTGTATGGGCGCGACCTGGAACCCAGTCTTGATTAAAAGTCTCGGGGTTGCGATTGCCGAAGAAGCGAAAACGAAAGATGTTCAGGTGGTGCTTGGGCCGACCATTAACCTGCATCGAACCCCGCTCGGGGGTCGAAATTTTGAATGTTATGCAGAGGACCCGGTCTTGTCTGGCGAGCTGGCGGCGGCATTTACCCAAGGGGTTCAAAGCCAAGGCGTTGGGGCTTGTTTAAAACATTTTGTTTGCAACGATTCTGAATTTGAACGGCACACCATTTCGGTTGATGTCGATGAGCAAACCCTGCGCGAGGTGTATCTCTTACCGTTCCAGATCGCCATTGAGAAAAGCACGCCTTGGACCATTATGGCCGCCTACAATCGGATCAATGGGGTTTATGCGTGTTCCCACGATGAGCTGCTGAACCAGGTTTTGAAAACAGAGTGGGGCTTTGAGGGCTTGGTGATCTCGGATTGGTTTGCGGCCAAAGAAACTGTCGACAATGCGCTGGGCGGCTTGGACCTTGAAATGCCCGGGCCCAGCCGAGTTTGGTCGGATGCCTTACGGGATGCCGTGATCGCAGGTCTTGTGCCTGAGGGCGTGCTGGACGATAAGGTTCGCCGGTTATTGCGCGTGCTGCAATGGAGCGGTCGGTTTGCGGCGCCAGATGAAGCGCCCGAGCAAAGTGTTGATAACCCCGCACATCGATCGATTGCGTATCAGACGGCGGTCGAGGGGATGGTGCTGTTAAAAAATGAGGGTGTGCTGCCGTTAGCCCGCAGCGGACTGCAGAAATTGGCGGTGATTGGCCCCAATGTGACGCATTTTCGCGTGATGGGCGGTGGGTCTTCGTCACTCAAGCCGCATTACATCAGCACGCCGCTCGAGGCCTTGGGTGAACGCTACCCGCACCTGGACGTGACGTGGCAGACGGGCTGCCCAACGTACAAATATATCCCCGAGCCAGACCGCGACCTCTTAACGCCCTTAGCGGATGCGATGGATCCTGATGACGGCCAAGCTCGGGGTTTGCGGGTGCGATTTTATGCCGACCTTGAAAAGACCCAACTGATTCGGCAGCGCATCATTAGCCAATCCACGGTGCACGCATCGCTCCTTGCGGGCGCTGCCACGGCAATGACGCTCAATGGCGACTATCTGTGTGAGACGAGCGGCGACTATACCTTCGGCTTGCTATCAACCGGTCGCGCTCGGATGTGGGTCGATGACGAGGCGGTGATCGATAACTGGACCGCGCCCGAGCCAGGAGAGGCCTTTTTCATGCAGGGGTCAACAGAGGTTCGGGCCACTCGGTTTCTTGAGGCGGGTCGTCGTATTCGCGTTGCCATTGAATACCAGGTGAGCGCCGAAACGATGTTTAAAGGGCTGCGGTATGGGATTTTGGCGCCCCAGTTCGCAGATCCGATCGGAGAAGCCGTGCGCCTCGCGAGTACGTCGGACGCGTGTATTTTGATGGTGGGGACCAATGATGATTGGGAAACCGAAGGCAACGACCGAGAAACCTTAAGTTTGCCCGGCGAGCAGGACGAGTTGATTGCCAGGGTGCTGGCGGTGAACCCAAACACGGTGGTGGTCAATAATAGTGGCGCGCCCATCTCAATGCCTTGGGTAGATGACGCCTCAGCGATTTTACAATGTTGGTTCCCCGGTCAGGAATTTGGCCGAGCCTTGGTGGACCTGCTCTTTGGCGAGGTGAATCCTTCGGGGCGATTGCCGCTGACCTTTCCCAAAAAAATCGAAGATGTGCCGGCGTTCGCCCATTACCCGGGCAGCAATGGCCATGTCCGCTATGACGAGGGGCTTAATATTGGCTATCGGGGGTTTTATGCCGCCAAAACCGCGCCCTTGTTTGCGTTTGGACACGGGCTGTCTTACACCACGTTTGAGTATGCCGAGGTGCACGCCGTGCTGAACGAGGCTGAGGCGGTGGTGTCGGTGTCTTTATCGTTAACGAACACCGGGAGGGTGGCAGGGCAAGAAGTGGTGCAGGTCTACCTTTGCTTTCCAGACAGTCAAGTCAACCGCCCGGCGCTGTGCTTGGCGGGATTTAACAAGGTTACACTGCCCCCCGGTGACGTTGCCCGAGTAACGGTTATGCTGCCGCTTGCGCGGTTTCAATATTGGGACGCAACCTCGCAATCATTTCAGCTCGAGGCCGGCGCTTGCACGATTCAGGTGGGCCCGTCGGCCGCTGATCTGCCCTTGACGACCACCATCGAGCTGGGCTGAGCCCAGATGGGTTTATGGCCACCGGCGCCGATGCTGGATCAGCTTATTCGAGGGGTCAGCCATTTTTGGATTGATGCCCTGGGTTGCGATGGATATTGCTAAACCCGTCACACCGCGCTCAGCCTCAAAGGCCCTAAACTCCCTAAAACCCCTGGCCGGTGCGACAAGGGGTAGCGCCTGGCGTTAATCCCGCGACGTTAGCGCGCTGGGCGAACCTTGGCGTTGCTGCCGCTTAACCTTAATCCGGGAATGCCTCGGGTTTGTCGCGAAAGCTAAGCCCGGAAAACTGCCCGCAGGATCGCCATTGCTTGAGGTATTCAAAGTAGGCTGAGGCGCCCTGTGGATAGCCAACATGGAACTTAGCGCCGGGACCGGGATCCAGTCCTTCGTTGTTGTAATACCCCGGTGTGCAGTCTTGGGAGCCAATCATGCGTCCTGGTCCGGACAATAGGATCTCGACCCAGGCCGCCTCGGCGTCGTCGGTCACTTCCACTTCCTGATGACCTTGGTCCAGCGTATGCCGAACGGTTAGGGCGATGGTTTGGCCTGATTCGGTTAAATTGTGCGGAACATTCGAGATCAAATTCGCGCCCTGGGTGGGTTGAACAATAAAGGCGTTGGGGAAGCCGTGGACGTGGGTCCCGTGTAAGGTCTTCATGCCATCGCGCCAGTGATCCGATAGCGTGTGGCCACCTCTGCCGGTTAAATCAAATCCCGCGCGGCGCTTATGTTCTGTGCCCACCTCAAAGCCCGACGCGTAAATAATGCAGTCCACCTCGTAGGTCACGCCATTGGCAACGAGGCCGGTCTCGGTGATCTGCTCAACCCCCTTGCCATCGGTATGCAGCAGGTGGGTACCGGGTTCGTTGAAACTGTCGAGGTAGTCGTCGTGAAAGCAGGGTCTTTTACACAGTTGCCGGTACCAAGCCTTGAGGCCTTCCGCGGTTTTTGGATCTTTGACAATGTCGTCAACCCGGGCGCGGATTTCATTCATTTTTTCATAGTCTGAATCTTCCCAGGCAGCCATCATGCCGTGGGGGGTCCGTTCAGCCTCAGGGAGGGTGCGGATGCGGGCTTGAATGCGGCGTGACAGGTCAGTCCAGCCATCCATCACAAGATCTTCGCTGGCCATACCGCCGGTTTGGTTCGCGGTGAAATTCTCAAGCCAACGCTGTTGCCAACCAGGGGTGGCGATGGTCTTGAACCAGTCCTCATCGGTCGGCTGATTGTTGCGCACATCCACCGAGGAGGGGGTCCTTTGGAAAACATAGAGGGTCTCGCAACTTTTCGCGAGATGCGGAACACACTGCACACTGGTGGCACCGGTGCCGATGATCGCAACCCGTTTGTTTTGTAGATTGGTCATGGGGGCGCCATTGGCGTCGCCGCCAGTGTAGTTGTAATCCCACCGGCTGGTATGAAAAGCCTTGCCTTTGAAATCGGCCAAACCCGGAATGCCGGGCAATTTAGGGACATGCAATGGCCCGGTCCCCATGCCGACAAATTGACTGGTAAAGCAATCGCCGCGTTGGGTTGTGATCTGCCAGCACAGCGCATCATCCAGCCACTTTAAACCAGTGACCTCGGTATGAAATAGGGCTTGCTCATAGAGTTCAAATTGCTGCCCTATGCGCTGACAATGGGCCAGGATCTCAGGTCCGTGGGCGTATTTTTCGGTTGGCATGTGGCCGGTTTCTTCGAGCAACGGCATGTAGACAAACGAGGCGGTATCGCATTGGGCGCCAGGGTAGCGGTTCCAATACCAAGTGCCCCCAAAGTCGCCGCCCTTTTCAACGATGCGAACGTCAGTGATGCCCTGTTCTTTGAGGCGTGCCCCCGTGACCAAGCCAGCAAACCCGCCCCCGATAAAGGTAAAGGTGACATGGTCGGTGACGGGGTCTCGGCCTTGAATGGGCGTATGAGGGTCTTGTAAAAATTGATCGAAGTTATTTTTGATCTCGACATATTGCTCATTGCCTTCGACGCGTAATCGTTTGTCTCGTTCCAACAAATACTTTTCTCGCAGCTCGGCTTTTGCGGCTGAATCAAGGGTTGTTTGCTTGGGATTTGTCATGGTGATGACTCCGCTCTTCCATCTTAATGATGGCCGAAGCATATCATGGGCAATCAAGTCAGTTGGTGTTGGCGGCCTTCGAATTTGACGACAGGTACCCGATGCCCAGCCAAGCCATGGCAATGCCGATGAGCGGGTTCATCCAGTTGAGCAGTGCGTAAGGGGCATAGTCTAAGCTGCTGACACCTAGAATGGCGCTGTAGAAGATAGCGGTGGTGGTCCAGGGGATGAGGGCGGCCGTCAGCGTGCTGCCTTCCTCGAGGGTTCGCGACAGCATGGCCCGGTCGATGTCATGACGGTCATAGACGTCTTGGAAGACTTGGCCGTTGAGGATGATGGCGGCATAGGGCTCGCTCAAGGCTGCATTACTGGCGGCCGCCGCGGTGGTTGATGCGGTCAGCAATTGTGCGGGGCGTTTAATGCGCTGGGTGATCGGGGCAAGAAAGGCTTTGAGTAAATTAAGTTGGCTCAGTAATGCGCCCATACCGATGGCAAGGATCGCAAGGGTTAGGGTCCATGCCATGGATCCGATCCCGCCGCGGTTGATGAGCGTATCCAGCAGGGGCGCACCGGTTTCTCTCGACACACCGGCATACAGACTGGTCAACAGTGCCGCGAGGGGCACGTCTTGAAGGCCCCAAGCGATGACGAGGCCGGCAAGCGAGGCAAGGGTCAATACGGCTTCGGGGGGCACGCGCTGCCAGCTCAGGACAAGCATGAGTGCAATGGGCATTAAGGTCACCCAATGAAGGGTGAAGCTCACGTCAAGCGCTGTGATGAGGGCTGCCGGCGCGGCGTTGTCGACAGCCCCTGAACCATAGGTGCCGCCGAGTATCGCAAACGCGATGAGCGCGAGCACATAGCTTGGCCCGGTTGTGAGACTCATTGCATAAATGTGTCGGTACAGATCCGTGCCGGCAGACATCGCCGCGAGATTGGTGGTGTCCGATACCGGCGACATTTTGTCGCCAAAACTCGCGCCGGCGATCACCATGCCGGCGGTAAGTGGGAGCGGAAATCCAAGGGATTCGCCAACGCTCATTAAAACAATGCCGCAGGTTGCGACCGTGCCCCAAGAGGTGCCGGTTGCGAACGACATAAAACTGCACAGCAGTAAACCGGCCGGTAAGAAAAGCTCGGGGCGAAGCAGTTGTAAGCCATAGTAAACCAAGGTGGCGACGGTGCCGGATTGAATGAAGGACGCGATCACGACGCCGATTAAGATGAAAATAATGAGCGCTGGCATGGATGAGGACAGCCCGTCAAACAGAAATTTTCGAAGCGCGCTATAGGGCACGCCTAACCACAGCCCGAGCCCCGTCAGGCTGATGAGCGCGATGAGCAACAGGCCGTGCAAGCCGGCTCCAAATACAAATAAGCCGGCCGACAGCCAGCCAAACAGTAAGGCAAGACTCCCCGCCGCGACGGAAAAGCTCGGTATTTGTTGGCTCAAATTAACCCAGTCCGCGGTGCTCGACAGGAAAACGGCGTGCCGTATCCCGCTGACGTTGCCCAGTGGGTCATGCGCTTGCTGAAACCACTGGTGGGTTTAGGAAGGGGCCATCCACACATAACCGTTGGCCGTCAGGGGTTGCGCAAGCGCCGCAGATGCCCACGCCGCATTTGGTCAAGTAATCGATTGCGCTGAAAATCTGGTGCGGTTGAGCGTAGCGGGTTTGCACGGCAACGGCCGCATGAACCATGGGCTCGGGTCCGCAATTGTAAAAAACAAGCGCTTTGAGGTCTGCAGCCGTTAGGGTTTTTAGGTAGTCCTCTAACAGCTCAGTTACCCGGCCTGAAAATCCTTCCGAGCCGTCATCGGTTGCAACGTGCACGTTTGCAATGTCCCGGCATTCGTTCAGGTAATACAATCGCTCGGCCGTTCGAGCTCCGGTAAAGACTTCAGAGTCTGGGTGGTCGCGCGCAATCTGATAGACCGCGGCCAAGCCGGTGCCGCCGGCGACCGCAATAACTTTTTGGTGAGGCAAGGGCACAACCGCCTGCCCGTAGGGGCCACGAAGATAGGTTTCTTGGCCGGGTTCAAGATCGATTAAGGCCTCTGTAAACTCGCCAACATTGATCGCAACGAGCTGCAGGGGTCGATCACACAAAACCGAGAAAGGTTTTTCGCCAACACCGGGAACCCAAAGAAAAACAAATTCGCCAGCCTTGATCTCGAAATTTTCTGCGAAGGTTAGCAGCACGATGTCCTCGCAGACCTTCTGGTTTTCGACCAGGGTTACCGGTTTAAAGGCCATATCAAGGTCATACCGAACTTTGGTTTCAGCGGTCTGCGCAATCAAGGGCTCAGGGCTTGCAAGCACCTCAAAATAATCTTTGATGTCGGCGGTGGTCATCCCCGTGAGGGCAGAACCAACGCCAATAATCGACGCGCCAGCATCCTGCATTGCCCTGACATCGTTTGCTGCGCTAACGCCGCCACAGCCAATGATGGGCAGATCGCAGACCGCGCGGATTTCTCTTACGCATTTGAGCGCAATCGGTAAGATGCCTTTGCCAGACAGGCCGCCGGCGCCATTACTTAAAACGGGGTGGCCATAAGCGCTGGTGTAGCCGGGGCCCACGGTGTTAATGGCGCAGAGGGCATCAGCGCCAGCGTCAAAGGCCGCGCGCACGATATCCGAAAAGCGGTCGGTGTTGGGGGTGAGCTTGGGGATGACGGGAATGTCGACGGCGGCTTTCACCGCTTTGATAATCGCAAAGACCAGGTCCGGGTCTTGGCCCATTGCCATGCCGTAACCTTTGGCATGCGGGCAGGATAGGTTCAGTTCTAACCCGTCCGAATAGGGCGCAAGGCACTGGGCAACGGCGACATATTCCTCAAGGCTCCCGCCGAAGATCGAGGTCAACAAAAACCGATCCGCTGGAATCTTTAAGCCCGCCAGTAACTCAGCGCTGGCATGCATGCCGGGGTTGGTGAGCCCGACTGCATTGACGAAATTACCGGGGGCATACTGGCTCAAAATAGGTTCTCGATTACCAAGTTTCGGATCCGGGCCGATGCTTTTGGTGGTCAGGACCCCAATTTCAGGGATCTCGTCGAAAAAGTGCTGGATGATCGAGGTGGCCGTGGTCACGATTCCGGAAGGAATGGTGAAGGGTCCGGAGAGTCGTTTGCCGAGGAAGTCCAATGTTGAGTCCTGCGTTGGGGTCGATTGCGTGGCCCGATTATAGGCCTGGCATGGGCCTGAAACAAATCACTGCCCTAACCACAACGAATGAGGCCGCAATTGTGCGTTAGCTGGTTTGCAGCAGTTCCACCCAATTGCCCTCGGGGTCTTCAATCATCGCAATCTCAACGCCGGGCCGAATCTGGATGGGCCCGAGCGAGATGGTGTAGCCCGCCGTTTGGCAGGCGGCAACCATCTCAGTGAGGTTGCTGATGCTGATGGTGAGGTATCGGATGCCGGTTGCACCCCGGGGTCCGCCGGGGGCGGATCGGGCTTCGGGTGTTTTTTCATGGGTTAGGATTTTAATCACGGTGTCGCCGCAACCCAGTCGGTACATGGTGGTGCCGCCGGGCATATCAAGCGTCGCATCAAGCGTGAGGCCCAGGGTGTCTCTGTAAAATTGCAGCATAGGTTCGATGGACTGCGCGACGAGGCCGAGATCAATGGCGGATTTGGTTAATTGTAAAACTGGCATGGTGGATCCTGATTGAAAAGGAAGATTGCGGTTATCCCACAAACCGCGGGTTGGAACAAGCGTGACGTCGGGTGCTGATGCTCGGGTTGCGTTGTGCTGCTGGATCACCTCGCGCTCAGTTGCGCGCAATCGCATCACCTGATCTGCCCTCAGTGAGAGGTGGGCGGCTGCAACATAACTAGATTGGGTTGAGCGATCGAACATTCCGATGGCTGACCGATCCGACAATCCGGCAACACAGCAACCTAATAACCACTAACCACTAACCACTAACCACTAACCGCTAACCACTAACCGCTAACTTCAAGAATGAACGTTCGCTGGCCACTGGTTCGGCCTTGGGTTCGTCTGAGTGACGGGATGCGTGGCGCCGGCTTAGAAAAGCGCGGGTTAACCCTGCGCGCAAGAATCGCCTCGAGTACTATGGCGTTTAGAGAAGGCAGAGTATGCGCATGATGATTCACTTAGGTCCTAAGATTCGCAAGGGTATTTTTGCTGTTGGTTCAAGCGGGATGGGGGTGCTTGGGCTACTCTGTTTCCAAAGTGTTTTTTTTATGAGCGAGGCGAGGGCGCAGTCGATGAGCAATGAAACCTTGGAAAAAACGGTCGAAGAAGCCCGGGTGCCGAGCCTTAGATCAGCTGACGGGGGTATTGCGCAGCTTTTAGATCAGACCACCGAGCGCTTGTCGCCGAAAATAAAGGCGATTGTGAACGGCAAGGCCCTGCTTGAATTGGCATTAGAGGAAGGGCTAGGCCTTTGGCGGCAGGCACGACAACGATTTCAAGCCGATGCGATGGTGGATGACCGGCCCTTGTATTGGCAACGCTTGGTAATTGCCCCGATGATCCGCGCTCAGGCAAAACACCTTGGCTTAGCGTCAGCGAAGGTTGCGCAGTTGATGGCGTCCTTCGAGCAGGCCAGCCGGGGTCAGACCGATGTGGTTTGGGCAAAGCCGAATGCGCGGCGCGTCTTGATCACCGGCTTTGATCCGTTTTCGTTGGATAACCACATTGGGCAAAGCAATCCGTCCGGGGCGGTTGCCTTGGCATTGGACGGACGGCTCTTCGAGGTTGATGGGGTTATGGTTGAAATCAATGCGGCGGTGTTTCCAGTGCGCTATCCCGATTTCGATGCGGGCATTCTGGAGCAGTGGCTCTCGCCGCACCTCACCAACGACTCACTCGACCTGTTTGTGTCGGTCTCGATGGGGCGCGATCAATTTGATTTGGAGCGCTTCCCAGGGCGGCGGCGTAGTTCGAGTGCGCTGGGTAACTTGCAAGAACATACCGGCGGCACCGCGGCATCACCCAAACCCGGGTTGCTGGATGGTTTGCCTTTGCAGGGTCCTGAATTTGTCGAGTTTTCACTGCCGGCCGCAGTAATGCAGCGAGCGCAAGGTGACTTTAAAATTCGGGATAATCATCGTGTCACCACGCTGAAGGGTGGCACCTTTGAAGCCGCGAGCCTTGCCGCGCTGCGCGGTCAAACCGCTGTGCAAGGCAGTGGCGGTGGTTATTTGTCCAATGAAATCTCATATCGTTCGATCCGGTTGGCGAATGAACTGGGTATCACTCTACCCATGGGGCATATCCACACACCAAGATTTGAAGGCAAGGATGATCCGGACAAGCTGCTGGGTATCTTGGCACAGGTACAAGAGATGATCTTGCTGGCTGCTTTGAAGTGATCAGGGTAGTGTCTTGGCTGAGGGCTTATCAAGGGTTGCCATGGCATTCGTGGCCCCATGGGCCTCAGCGTTTGGTGAGGCTGTCCGCTTGACTAAAAGAGTCGTCTCAAGCCGCCTACTTCACCGCAAGGCTGATTGTTCTATTGATTTGGCGATTTGTGCATCCCAGGGTAGGCAGGCAAAGTATCAGGTAGTCGCTGTAAAGCAGCGAGAGGGTGAAAAATCGTGTCTCGAGCGCAAAGTATTTTTGCTGGGTGGCCTGGATAACCGTTGAATACAAACGCGATGATGGGTTGGGTGTGCTATGAAAAAAATTGATGTTAGTCGAAGTCTCAAACAAGCTCAGGAAGCCTATTTAAAGGGCAATGATAAAGTTGTTGTTGAGACGTTAAAGCCGCTGGTGGTGCAATTTAAGTCAGACCAGCAGTTTTTGAAATTGTTATCTGCCTCGGCCTTACGAGGCGGCGATTCTGAGGTTGCGATTGAAGCGCTTGAGTGCCTGGTCCAGCTGGTGCCCGAAGATCCAGAAGTGAATGGCGCGTTAGGGGATCTATATCGCCGTGCTGGCGCGTTCGAGGCGGCATATGCTTTTTTAATCAAGAGCGTTGAGAAAGCGCCAGATCGGCCAGAATTTTTCTACAATTTGGGCTTGTACATGATGGACTTGGGTCAGTTTAAGAGAGCTGAAGGTCTTTATCGTCAAGCGCTAGAGCTGAGAGGGCATTACGCCAAAGCAGCATTCGGTCTAACCAATGCCTTGGAGGCCCAGCGCGATTATTTTGGTGCGGCGCTCGTTTTGGATTCAATGCTAGTGGATCGCCTGAGTGATCCGGTTGTTTGGTTTCGGCTTGCTCGAATCCAGTTCAAGATCAAACAACCCGAAAAAGCGATTGAATCGTTACTCAGAACCAAAGGTTTGACGCCAGAAGATCCAGGTATCGTCGTTGAATCTGTTCGGCTTTTTTTAGCCCTAGGGCGAGTTGAAGACGCTACATCTTGGCTCGCGGAATGTGTGGATCGCGGAATGCTCGATCGCGCGCTGTATAAGCTGAAGGCTAGTCTCGCTTATGAATTAGGTTCAGATGGTTTCCTTGCATCCTATGAGCGCCTAGATTATTCGAGCCTGCCTTTAGACTTGCAAGCAGATTACCTCAATTTTTTGGTGTCTACGGGTGAGTATGCCCGTGCGCAGCAGTTGATTGATCTGGCCTCAGGCGCATTGTTAACGGATGCGCGAGACTTAATGCTGGCTCAGCTCAACTTGTGGAATAGCACAGGATGCTTCTCTGAAATGATGCAGTTGATTGCGTTACAGTCAGATGATTATGGCGAATGGCTGGCGGTTGCGCTGATGGGGCAAGGTCACTTTGCTGCGGCAATAGAGGTTATTGAGCGGTTGCTCGATCAAGATGCAAATCAACAATATTGGCTGGCGTTGTTAGAAACAGCATTGAGAATCGTTGATCCTGAAAAACACCGCAGGCTATTTTTTGATGCAGTGCCTTTTCAAGTTGTAGATCTTGGCGATAGCGTTGGCAATGCTGAGCTCTTTCGGCTTAATACGCTGCTTGAGGTTTGGCTGAATGATCAGCATTGCTTTCAACGAGCGCCCCTGGGGCAAAGTGTTCTCGACGGTACGCAGACCGCCGGAAATTTGTTCGACCTAAGTTTTTCGCCGCTGAATCGTCTGTGGCGCGTGCTTGAGCAAGAAATTTTAAGTTTTTTACAAACAACGCCTGGATTCGGTGGCGTCTATTTTGACGGGAGGAAAACCGGCGGTGTAAGACTCGAATCCTCCTGGTCGATTAAAGTTGCTGAGCTGGGTCATCATGTGCCCCACGTTCATAGCAAAGGCTGGTTGAGTTGTGTGTATTACGTCAGTGTTCCAGAAGCCATCGAGCAGCGCAATGGCGAAAACGAGGGATTCTTAGGCCTCGGTCGACCGGGCGTTACCGTGCCGAGTCATCTTGCGCCCAGTGCGTTTGTTGAGCCAAAGCCTGGTAGATTGGTCGTATTCCCGAGTTACTTGTGGCATGAGACCGTAGCCTTTATCGGAAAGGGGGAGCGAATGGTGATCGCCTTCGATGTATTGCCGAGTCTTTAAACGGATTGTTTTAGGCAAAAGGTTTGGCAATAACGAGGCGAAGGTTCTTTAGAAAGAATGAAAAAAGTAGCAAATAAAGATTGAATTTTTAAGATTACTCCAGATAAACTTCATAGGTGGCAAAACCCTTGCGGGTTAGGGGAGTTATTCCAGCAAGGATACCGTCAAAAAATGGCCATCGACCTTGATTTTGCATTGTTTTTTTTAAAGTATAGCAAGCGTAATCGAGGGATGATGGAAAAAGAATGGGAAGTTACGTTAAAGAGAGTAAGTCTTATGTTTAGAAAAGATAGTCTTAGAACATGCGTTCGACTAGCACTGGGCCTTTCTACTGGTCTGGCAATGGGGCACAGCGGTTTGGTTCTCGCTGAAGAAGGCGATGATGCGGATGCGTTAGAGGAAGTGGTTGTTACCGGTTCGCGCATTAAGCGAACGCTGAACTCAGCTTCTCAAGAAGTGATCACGATTACAGCTGAGGATATGCGAATTACCGGGGATATTTCGGTCGCCGATGCCTTAAGAACGTCTAACCTAAACTCGTTCGGTTCGTTTCGCGAGTCCTCAGGTAACAGCGCGCAGTCGAACGCGACGTTCAACCTTCGCGGATTGGGTGCGTCACGAGCACTAGTGCTCGTGAATGGTAAGCGGATAACTGGCTCTCCATCTTTGGGTGGGGGTGGTTCGGTTAACTTGAATATGATCCCTTTCAGCGCCGTTGACCGGATAGAACTAATCGCGGATGGTGCGTCTGCGGTATACGGTTCAGACGCGGTAACCGGTGTAATCAATATCATCATGCGAAAAGGCTATGATGGTTTCAGGCTCAATGCCCGTTACGGTGATCGAGATCGTGATGGTGGGGTTGAAGAGAGTTTGTCATTGCAAATCGGTGCTTCATCCGATCGTGGCAGTGTTTCAGTTGCCATAGAGTACGATGCGCGAGACGAGGTTTATGATGGTGATCGCTCATTTACGGCAGCAAGAAAGAGCGATTTAGATGGTGATGGCTACATTACGGGTTATGCAGAAACGGAAGGCATATCGTTTTATGGTTACACGTTGTTTCCAAATCCGATCTATACCGGTGCGGCGTTTGATCCAACTGACGAAACGACTTGGCAGGTTCATCCGGGTGGGAATTGTTCAGAAGAAAACGGTTTCCAAGGCCCAATGAAATCTGACCTTGTGTTTGGTCCGGATACTGGCTTTTATTGTGGCTATGCTTATGCGCTGGTATCTGCAAACCGTGCGAGCGTCCATCGCTTAAATGCCTATGTCAATGCAGAGTATGAGTTGACGGACGATATTGATGCGACCGTTGATATTTTGTTTGCTAACAACGAGTCCTTTGGACGTTATGCGCCACCTGCAGCGCCCGGGCCTACGATCCCTGGTGATCCAAGAAACACGGTTGGTGCAACGGGCGGATACTTTCGTTGGACGGATATCGGAACCCGCGATAACGTGGTTAACGATGATCTGATTAACATTGATATCGGTTTAGACGGCGATCTTTCTGACGACATTAGCTGGGAAGTGTACGCAACTTTTTCCGAGTACCGCTCGATGTCAGTAGGTCGGTCTTATCTGAGTTATGCAGGTCTGGAATACAACATCGCATATGATATTTCTGATTTCGACACGTTCGTTGCGAACTTGAAAGCAACAACACTCGACGATAATAAGCAGAAGATGACCAAATATTTCGGTGGTATCCAGTGGGATCTCTTCGAAATGGGTGGTGGTACAGCTCAGACTTATTGGGCAATGGAGTACTTTGAAGTTGATTATACTGCGCTCGTTGATGCACAGTCTGAAGCGGGTCTCATTGGTGGCTCTGCTGGAAACTCAGCGCAAGGCTATCGCGATGTCACCGCCTTCAGTGCTGAGGCAATCTTCCCAGTCACCGATTGGTTAGAGATTGATGCGGCAGTTCGTTTCGATGACTACTCAGACTTTGGTAATGCAACGTCGCCAAGGCTGGGTGCAATTGCACAAATCCCAGGCGTTGAGGGTTTGACTGTTAAAGCGTCTTGGGGAGAAGGCTTCCGGGCCCCGAATCTGTCAGACATGTATGGTCTGACGTCTTTTTCAGCCTCGGGCGCGACGGATAACTGGGGTTGTCAGTTGGCAGGACAGGATCCTTGTCCCTCACGGCAGTTTGATACCTATATTGGTTCCAATCCAGACCTTGAAGCAGAAGAGTCCGAAACTTTCTCCTTTGGTGTTGAATATGCATTCTTCGATAATTGGAAAGCGTCTGTAAACTACTTTGACGTTACTTTGAGTAATGCAATCGAGAATATCTCGGCGCAAGATCAGTTGAACGTCGATTTTAACTCTGGTGGTAATAACCCAGCGGTACAGCGAGATTCCAATGGTTTGGTTATTGAGATTAGCGCCGGCTTCCAAAATGGCGGCACGGAGTTTAACTACAACGGCGTCGATTATCAGTTGGCTGGTATGCTTGAAACCAGTTTTGGTGAGTTCCGACTTGCCATGAACGCCACTCAATATATGACCTACGAGTACGAATTGACCTACGGCGGAGGCGATCTAGCGGATGCTATAGGGACACTCGGTACCCCAGAATGGAAATCAAATGCTTCCGTTAGCTACACGCTCGATAAGTTCTTTGCGAACCTAGCCGTTGATTATATCGGTGAGTCGGGAGATAGGGTCAGTGATGAGAAGTACGATTCCTGGCATATGCTGAACGCATCAATGGGTTACGATCTTGATACGATGGGGACCTTTAAAATTGGTGCCAACAACTTGACGGATGAAAGCCCATTGTTGAACCAGTTTGGTAGCATGGCTGATGAAAATCAGTATCCGATTACGGGTCGAGTGGTTTATGTGGATTACACGCTCGAGTTCTAATCAAGCTTAACGATGTACCTTGATAAGGAAGGCTCACTCGAAAGAGTGGGTCTTTTTTTTTATGAAAGAACAAGAACATTGGACTGCGTTCTGGAAACAGGGCCATACAACAACGTTTGGTGACTTCTTTAAAGAAGGTTACCGAGGGGCGATTGGGCAATGGTTAGTTGATCAGCAAGATCAATGGCCTAAAACTGGCGTGCTGCTTGATATCGGGTGCGGCAATTGTGCTCTGTTGACCGGTTTACTCGCCAGCAATAGTCGGCTTGACTATATAGGCCTGGACCCCGCTGAAATATCTGTTAATGAACAAGCTCGGAAGTTCCTTGTTAATTGCCGTAACGAGGTGTCTTTGGTCACAGGTAAAGGTGCGGAAGAAACCGGGCTCGGGAATGAGGCAGTGGGTATTGCAGTCTCGGTCTTCGGGTTTGAGTATAGCGATACGGCCGTGTCGGTCAAAGAGCTTGCCAGGGTGCTCAAGCCGCGGGCGCCCTTTGCCTTTTTGCTTCATCATAGCGACTCCGTTGTGACGCGGATGTCCGGCCGGGCGCTTGCTGAGTATAAAGACGAAGAAGTTAAAATGGTGCTTGGCGCTTTGTCTACGATCAGCGAACGAGCAGAGCATGTTGCGCTCGCCGAGCTAAAAAACGATGAGAAAGCCGAAGCGGCAAGAATGCGACTCAACGATTTCGCTAGCCGGTACCTAGGACAACCTACAGCGGGTGAGCCGAATGTCACGATGTTTGAGTTTATGACGTCAGCGCTTCGGTTTTTTCAGGTCGTAAAACAGCCCTTGGAGGAAAGATTGGCATTTATTTCGGACTTGCAAATGGAATATGATCATTACTGTGCGCGATTCCAACAAATGATCTCGGTTGCGAGAGACGAGACGTCGATTCAACAACTTTCAGAACACTTTGTGAAGGCCGGTCTTGAGGTTGAAGTGCTACAGGTATTAATGGACGAGAGAGGTTTATTGGCATGGGAAATTTCTGGCAAAAAGCAAGCGGGTTAGTGCTTGGCCTTTTATTATTTAGCGATGTGGTTGGCAGTGAGACCATTATAAGTTGCGCATCAATCAGTGACGTCACCAAACGATTGGCTTGCTACGATGCGATGGCCGGCAGGGTGGAAAAAAAGATGGCCGAAGCGAAAGCCCCCGCCGTTTCAACTCAAAAAAGAATTGTTATTCGGCAAGCCGCGGCTGCTGTGGTGATTGGTGATATAGCCGAGACGGATGGGTTTCGGGTCGTCCGAGTGATTTGGTCCAGGACATTGCGAGCGACGTATGTCGCGGATGACGGACGTCGGTTTTCAGATCAGTCTTCACGCCGTTATGGGTTGAAAAAAGGTGATCTCGTTGAGTTAAAGGCTGGATTTTTAGGTTCAAAACGATTGGTCAGGAGTGATGGGTTTCAGGTCAAGGTCAAAGAAGTCACTCGGTAAAGTTGCTCACTGCTTTGTTGCGTAACGCATGGCGAGTCGGGGCGATGAATAGGCTCGGTCTTGCTCGTAGGACCTACTAACCCATTGCTCGGCGGTGATGGTGTTTAATCGCAGATCAACAATGGTAAAATTATTAGGGCCATGCTGCAGGCCTGTTAGCTAGCAAGTTTAAAAAGGGAAGGATCTCAAATGTTAAAACGACTATCGGTATTTACCGCTGAACTCAGAGTTTTGTGCGCCGCTTTGATATTGAGTGTTTCGGTCTCGGCTTCTGATGCCCCTTCCAGGTTTCTGGATGAATCGTTCATTAAATCCATTTCTGAGCGGTCTGATATCTGGACAACCAGAATATCTCCGAACGGTAAACTGTTGGCGCTGGGCTTCCTGAGCACTGAAAAAAAGAACGGGAAACGGCGGCAAGGGGTCCATATTTTAGACACCAGAACTTTTAAAACCGTTAACACGATAGGTTTTAAAGATGGGAGCGATATTTCTCGAGTAGTCTGGCTCACAAGCAAGAAAATACTCATCAATATTCGAAAAGATAGTAAGAAGTCTGAATCGGGTAAAAATTTACTTCGCTATTATGTGATGGATTTCACGGGGAAGAATAAATTCGAAGGCTTTGGATCCTTTGAGGGTCGATATAGCGAAAATGAGATTATAACGTCGGTCTTTAATTACAGTTCGCGGCGGGTCGATTACTTTATTGATCGTATTGATCGTAAGCCAGGTCGCCCCTCTGTTTTAGAGCGCCAGAACTGTTCTGGTATTAAAGCCTACACAAAAAAGTGCAGCAGCAAGGAATTTGAAACGTTGCCGCTGCTTGGTCAAGCCCTTTTTTCACGCTCTGAAGATGGCCTGTATCGAAAAGAAATGCGGTTTGCATATGGTATAGACGATAACTCCCGAGGACGATTTTATTATAGAGGCCCCGGTGCAGCAGCCTGGATAGAAAAAGAAAGTCCGTTCCGTAAAGAGCTGATCGGTTATGGCGCCACGCCGCTTGATGTCCTGGCGAACGGCAACCTTCTTGTTTCGGCGGCGCTACCCGGTGAGTCGATAAAGAGCCTTTTTGAATGGAATCCAGAGACGGATGAAGTCCTTAGGGTTTTTCAGGACGCGACTGCCGATCCTGGTCGGCGGTTCAGTCATCGAGGGCATTTAATTGCCGTCGAGACCGAGACCAATTATCCAGAAGTGCATATGCTTGATCGCAATCATGAACTGGCAGCGATCTTGGGTGCAATCATGAAAAGCTTCCCAAATTATGGCATTGGTCGAGTGAGTTTTTCGGATGACTTCAAGAAAGTTGTTTTTTCCGTCTACTCCGGCTCGGAGCCAAGTATGGCTTATTTCTTTGATCGGGCCACTGGGCAAGTCCAGTTAATCGCGAAAGCGCTGAATCAAGTGGACCGATCGCTTCTTGCAGAAACCGAAGCCGTGACCATTAAGGCGCGTGATGGGGTGCCGCTTCACGGGTATATTACTTTTCCGAAAACCGGAGAAAGTAACAATCCACTGGTTATTATCCCGCACGGTGGTCCAAGAGCAAGGGACACTTGGCGGTTTGATTCAGAAACCCAAGTGCTGGCGCATCATGGGTACATGGTGATGAAGATCAACTTTCGGGGGTCGGACGGCTATGGGCTTGATTTTATGCATATGGGCGATGGTGAGTGGGGCAGGAAAACACAATATGACATCATCGATTCGGTTCGTTGGGCAATTAATCAAGGGTATGCAGACCCCGAAAAAATTGCCATCGTCGGTGCCAGCTTTGGTGGTTACTCTGCACTTCAATCCCCTATTTTGGAGCCGGATCTTTTCAAAGCGGCTGTAGGCTATGTTGGCGTTTACTCGCTACCGATGCTTTATACGAAAGGCGATATCGGTGGGAACACCGGTAATTATCGGTTTCAAAGAGGCGGTAGTATTTACTTGGATGAAACGCTTGGAAGCGACAAAGCCGAACAAATACGACAATCGCCAGTCGTCAACATTAGACGGCTAAAAGCGCCAGTTTTGATCGTGCATGGTAAGGATGATGATCGCGCACCAATCGAGCATGCGGAGCTGCTAATGAAAGCCATGGATGAGGCTGGTAAGCCTTATGAGACTTTGATTCGAGATAAGGAAGGGCACGGGTTTTTCAGCGAGGATAACAGAAAGGATTACTTCACTTTGCTGGTTCGTTTCTTGAATAAGCATTTGGAATGACGCACCGCGCTCGATTTGTGTCAATCTAGCTTACGGAACGAGAATGCTGTATAAAACAATCAGCGCGGACTGTTTTGAAATGCGCGTTCTTATCTAAATAAAGGGAGGCCGTATGGCTAAAACAACAGACCACGAAATTGTTTCGATCTATCCATTTTCCGAGGAACAAGTTGACCAGATGATGCACAACTCTATGGAGTGTGTGCTCATGTGGGCGACCAAGGATTCCTGGCCTGTGGGGGTCACCCACGCCTTTGTTTGGGAAGGCGATAAGATTTGGATCACGTTTAGCGAGCATCGGCATCGTACAGCCGCGATAAAGCGCAATCCCAAAGTGTCGGTTAATGTCAGTAGCAAAGGCTATAACGACGGTGTATCCGCCGATCTGCCGGGTGGCGCGATCACGTTCAAAGGCACCGGTGAGTTTCACAATGATGAAGAAACCAAGCTCTGGTTTTACCGGTTGCTCGCCAAAAAGCTAAATCCTGGCAATCCAGACGGTGAAGCCTATTGGGTGGATTTCTTAGATTCTCCTTTAAGAACGGTCTTGTCCGTAACCTCCGTGAAGAAAATTATGTACAACAGCAAGCTCGCGGGTGCTCATATGGCCGGTACGGTTAAGGAAGAAGACCTCGGCGAGCGCTTGAGTTCTGATTCCGTCAGAATGAACAAGTCGCGCGAAGACAAGGGACTTGCGCCGCGCTAGTCTTTGTAAGGATGACCCAGGCTCCCCGGATCAGCGCGGAGCTTGAGTCGGTTTAAAGCCCCTGCCTATTCCGGAAACCTTATTTCTGCAATCACTGCTTTGCCTGCGGCTTTAAAGCCCGCCACGGCGGCTTTGGGTAACCAGTTTGTAATCGCTATTTGGTAGCTGGCACGTTGTTGGATACGGTGGTACCAGCCCTTCACGCCTGGGTAGCGATCAGTAACGGTGTCCAACGCCAAGTGCTCGAGACGAAGCAGATAAGGCGCCAAACCATAGTCGGCAAGACTAATCTGCTCGCCTGCGAGATAAGGCGTTTGAGCCAATCGCGCCTCGGCGCGCCCCAAAATTTGAAGATACTGTGCGAGGGCTGTCGTGAAGATTGGGGCATGAATGCCTTCTTTGATCACCATGGCTCTATGGGTTCGGCGAGCCTCATCTGGAATATTATTAATCAGTGCGTCGACTTCCGCCTTCGGCTTGGCCAGTAAACCGGGTCGCGCGCCGATGGCGTAGGTGATCACAGCGCAGGCAGGATGTAACACCTCATCCAATTGCTTGCAAAAGGCGCGCATCTGATACCGCTCGATGGCGGTATTGGGCAGCAGGGAGGGTTCTGGGTAACAGTCCTCAAGATATTCATTGATGAGCGTTGACTCCGTTACGGATCTTGCTTCATGGATCAGGGTTGGCACAACGGCTTGGGGGTTGAGTTTCAGATACCCAGGGTCAAATTGTGCGCCGCTTTGTAAGTCGAGCACCACGGATTCGAATTCGATTTTTTTTTCAGCTAAAACCAGTCGTACTTTCTGAGAGCAGGTTGACATTGGATTGTGGTATAACTTCATGGGTTGGACTCAAGCGTTGGACGTGCTTCAGTCTAAGCGGCGGTGTTTGATGCCTGCA
>Ga0209091_10001506_pt1 | contig 20396 bp, 9 predicted proteins | sample ArcticOcean_MG_C_6_FD_187438 | JGI IMG/M metagenome (GOLD analysis project Ga0209091, IMG submission 187438) | Marine microbial communities from western Arctic Ocean - ArcticOcean_MG_CB8_128 (SPAdes) (version 2) | ecosystem: Environmental > Aquatic > Marine > Oceanic | place: Arctic Ocean...
GGGGGGGGGGGGGGGGGGGGGGGGGGGGGCGGGGGCGGCGGCGAGGGCGGCGAGGGGGGCGGCGGCGCGGGTGGGGGCGGCGAGGGTGTTGGCGGCGAGGGTGGCGGCGGCGAGGTGGGCGGCGCGGGCGGCGAGGGGGGCGAGGGCGGTGGAGGTGGCAGCGATGGCGGAGCCGGTGGCGAGGGTGGAGAGGGCGGCGGCGGCAGCGGTGGCGGTGGCGAGGGTGGGCTGGGTGGTGGTGGCGGCGGCGGCCGCGCGTTATCCTTGTCGTGCTCGATGGCCGCGTGCAGGATGATGAAGTTGCAGAGCGCGCTGAGTAAGACGGCCACAATCGTCGGGATCCGCTTACCCCGACTGGTTGGTAGGCGTGCGCCGTTGGCGTCAGGCCCGTAGTGCGGGTCTGAGGACGGCCGCACAAGCAACGACCCGTCGCCGATCTTGTTGAACTTCATGCGAGCCCTTGCCTAAATGCCCACCAACGGTGGCTTATTTTCGTGCTGTCGGTTGCGGCGGGGCAGCCATTGCTCTTTCTTATTAAGCCAGCCACGTGTGCTGCTAGAGGGGGAGGGCACAATGGCTGCCTACGTCACCTTTGCGGTGTGGGGTGGCATTGCCGCCCTCGTGGTGTCCGGTAGTATCATAGGCGGCATCGTTGCGAGCGTGATCAACGAGGGCGATCACCACAAGGAAAAGATGGTCACATCGCCTCCGCCACCGGCGCCGCCGGCCGCTCGCATGCGAGCAATGTCGGAGCATGAGGAGCTGTACGGGAAGGGCGCGGCCTCTTTTTCACTCAACAGGGACGAGCGCAAGCTCTTCACGACGCTGGCGCAGCGCTCTAGGTAAGGCACTCTGGTGGTGGTGGCGCGCTAGGGCGGATAGGCGTTGTGTGTGCAGTGTAGAAACGTAAGCAGATTTACATGCAATAAATGGACACGGTTATTGAGAAGCAACACGTCGCGCTTGCGGCCGTGGCCGAAGCGCAAAACTGCACCACGTCGTCCCTTGTGGACGGTCGCGTGTCGATGCACACGCTTCCGGAGACGGCGTCATTTTCCAACGTCGACGCACTTGCAAAAGCCACCGACGTGCCGACGTACGTTGGCACGTCGGCGAGCGACCTCGTGTTTTCGGCGCACCTTGCAACGTCTGTGCAGGTCAAGGACGATGAGCAGGAGCAGGAGCATCGTCCCAAGAAGCGCAGGCGCAGCGACCGAGACGAGAACGCGGAGCACAATAGCCGTGAGCTTGCGGCGGCGCGCGCGCGCCTCGAAAAGTCAGTTCCCGATCTGCAGAGCGACGAGTTGGACGTCGCGCAGCGGGCGATCACCAAGCTGGTCAACGAGCTGCGCGGGCCCTCGGGAGAGGTCGTGGTGCAGTCCACCGCCATGCTGGCAAAGAAGCTGGCGCCCGACGACACGCGCCAGCGCGTCGTGATCGCCGCGCGACTCAACGCCGGCATCGCGATGCGCGTCGACGCGCTGCGGAATTGCTTGGGTGCGTGTTGGGCCGACGGCCTTCTGACGACGCAGCCCACGCTGCACGGCATCGGCAAGCTCGAATTGCCCCTCTCGAAGGAGGCGCAGGCGGCGTCACTCTTTGGCAACGCGACCATTTTGCTCGTCACGAGCGTGGCCGCAAAAACCTGATGTAGTGGTTTGCACCGACACACGTGGTTGTTTTGCATCATTTTTTTTATCATTTTGCGCCTTGCGACTTTTGCTCGAACGACTTACGAAAAGCCGCTATCATCCATTGCGTGCGCAACTAATTGCACACAAGCAAGCAGTGGCTCCAATGGTCTCCAACGACATGAGCGACGACGATTCGGTGCTGGGCGTGGACGACGACGCGGCCGGTAGCGAATACGGCGACCCGGCCTTCCTAAAGGAGAACGAGTACACAAACGGCGACGACCCGGACGAGAGTGACACAAACGGGCAGGACGACGACTTTGAAGTGCCAGAGGCCGAGGCTGAGGACGAGGAAGGGGACGAGGACGAGGACGTCGTGGAGGAGGCGCCACCAAAGAAGGGCAAGGGTGGCGCTGGAATCATCACGCAGTTCTTCAACGCCAAGCAGGTGGGTGGAAGCAAGGAGCCTGCGGAGGCAACATCGTCGTCGCGGGCGCCCGCGCCTATTAAGGCCGTTCAGCGCGTGTTTCCTATCGGTGCGAGCCGTTTGAAGGGCGGTGCAAAGGGCGGTGCAAAGGCGGCGGCGCGCAAGGAGCCAACGGAGCCAACGGAGCCAACGGAGCCAAAGGAACCGAAGGAGCCGAAGGAGCCGAAGGAGCCGAAGGAGTCGGTGCGCAAAGCAACGGTCCAGCCCACCAAGCCGAAGCCGAGCGCGGTGGCTACTAAGCCCACAAACTCTGTGGCGGGGGCCTCCGGCTTCTCATTCAACAACGACTCCGAGGAGGACGATGACACACTGAGTGCGGTGACCATGCCCAAGAACGCCGGGTACGGCGCGTCCACCGCGTCGATCGACGCAGAGCAGGAGTACGAGGACGCAATGCGGGCTGAGGCCGCAAAGACGCCCTCCAGCGCGGCGGTGGTTGGGGGAGACGACGCGCAAGGTGCCGCGCCGCCATGCGTGCACGAGTCGGCGAAGAAGCGCAGGTACGTGATGAAGAACGAGAAGGCAAAAAAGTGGTGCGAGTTCTTGGCGGAGGGGCTGGAGTACGCACCCGAGTGCGGCGAGCTGTTCGAGTTGAGCATGGAGGAGCTCACAATCTCCAGCAAGAAGGAGCGCATCGTAATGCAAAACAAGCTTGCCGACGAGTCGATGTCAACCATCCACAAGACCATGTGCATCGGCAAGGTGAAGGTCGACGGGTCGGGCAGCGGCAGCGGGCCCGGCATGACCAACCTGATGGGCGCAATCCCAGTCGAACTCCCCCTGCACGACCAGCAGCTCGATGACCTGATCTCGCGCATGAAGGACTACGACCCCATTACGCCGATCGTGATGCTCGTTGCACTGGACCACGATGTCGTGAAGCGCGTGTTCAAGGTGGCGAACTCTAACCTGCCCGGCATCTACAACCCCAACACCCACAATGGCAACAAGTACAAGGTGCCGACCAAGTTGGAGGAGCACAAGGACATCGACAACAACTTCGCCTGGATCGGGATCATCGAGAACACCAAGCGTGCCGGTAAGCGATCCAACGAGGATGGCGCAAACGGAAGCAAAGCGGACGGGAAGAAGGTTGCCAAGGTGTCGGGTGGGTCGTCGGCCGCCGCCGCCACCTCTGCGGTGCCAGAAGAGATTGCTGAGAAGCAGGGTGTCGGTGCCGGTCCCGGTATTGACAGCGACGCACTGTTCAAGGCGTTCACCGACAAGGACCTCGGATTCCACTATGCAAAGCTGCAGTGCGCAGCAAACGAGGTCTTTACCGTCCTGCGGTGCAGCGAGGGCAATTGGCTGCTCGTTAAAACGCTGGCGTGATTTGCGACTGGCCTTTGAGCACTCTCGTGGGATATGACGGTTTGGGTTGCGTGGTTGGTAAGGGGCCGGTGTGTGCGTGTGTGCGTGGCCCCGTGTGTTTTCCATGAAGGCCATCACTTTTAACTTGGAACCGCTGGTGGTGCGCCAAGCAATGAAGCGGGACGGCACGCTTACATTCTGCCAGGACACGGCGTGCACGCTCGCGCAGCTTCCGCACGGACCGCACCGCGTGCTCACCGACGCTCCCGCAATGGCGCCGCCACCAACACCACTGTCGGCGTCCTCGTTCACCTTCACACTGGGCAACGCGCGCGCCGCGAGCGTGGCGGGCGCGGGTGTCGTGCTCGGTGGTGTGGCCAGAGTCGCACCGGCGCCCATTTCCGATGCAGCCCGCATGCTGCAGCGGAAGATCGCGCCCGCAAGCGTTCCACCCGAGGCTTGCACGTACATGGATCAATATACGGTCGGAAATGAGAACTATCCGCCTAAGAGCGGATGCGCGCGGTTCTGGGAGCTCTGCTACGGTGTGGCAATTTCAAACGACATCGCGGGTCGGACGGGAACCGTGTCCAAGTTGCTGGGAGACACGGGGCACTACGAGCGCCTCAGTTTCTGGACGCACTTTGTAGGCACGTTCCTCTTTGCAATCTACGCCATCATCCGACAGGTGCTTGTGCGCGACGACGCGCGGGTTGCGGGTGGGCTCACAAGCGCGGCGGCGTGGACGATCGCCGCGGTTTTCTTAAGTTCAAGTGTATACCACGCAACTGCACCCGACCTGAAATTCGCCATGGTGACCCGCGTCCTCGACTACGCGGGCATCTACGCGGGCATCACAGTAACAACAACGGCGGACATTGCGGTGGCAACAAAAGGTTTCCAGAACGTGCCATACCAAACAATCCTCGACCTGCCCGCCTCCGCATGCCTGCTAATCATCTTCTTCATCTGGCGGCGCGGTATGATATCGGGCGAATCGACGTGGACCCCGCATGAGATCACGAGTCGCGCCAAGGACGGCTGTCTGCTGGGACGTGGACTCTTCTCCTTCGGCCATCGAGACCTCGCACACATTCAAATGCGACAAGCTACTTCTCTTCTCTTATTTGCAAACTACTTTTTATCGGTACCTGCTGCCTTCGCCGTACTCGGCGGTGGCGTGGCGCGCGTTGTGCTTGCGCTGCAAATCTGTGGCTTTGTTACGGTCTCTCTTGGCATGGCAATCGATCGCGTCTTCCAATGGCCAGACGGCCAGCTTGTAGAGGGCTCTATGACGTGCTTGGCGTGCCCTTCCAATGGATCACCCGCGTGCGGCGCGGTACTGAACAGCCATGCGGTGTGGCACATTGTGGCGCTGCTCTCAGCGGGGTTGACGTGTGTTAGTCGGGAGTATGCGCTGTCGTTTGGTTGAAACAGATTCATCTTTTTATGGACACGCCCCGACACACACACACACACACACACACACACACGTGTCCAGTGCTAGGGCTCCGTGCGCGCGCTTCGGCGAGTGCGTCTGTGGCTGCGGACCACCTCTCGTTGCGCTAGAAACGCGCCGATCGTCCCTGGCGTCAGCAGTTGATTCACCAGATCACGTACCGGTCCCTCGAGCCGCAGCATAGGGCCAGACGACTCGGGCAGGTGCGGTAATACAGCACGCACAACCGATGCCGCCTCGAGCGCTTGCGCCAGCATGTGGTCGTTGGTGGTCGGGTCGCGTTGGGGGAGTGGCATTCCGAGTGGCCCAAATGGGTTTGCACCGTTTGCCTCGTCCGGGAAGAATAAAACTTGTAGTTGACGACCGCCCGCGCGCAGCAGAAGCGTCCGCGGCCCCTCCTGCTCCGCGTGCCGCTCCGTCCGCGCGCGGTTGGCCGCCTCGACATCGCTTTGATTCACACCCTCTCGCGGCGTGCGGCAGGTGGCACAGGCCAGGAATCCGTTTGCAAGCATCCTCCCGTCGCACGGCGCGCATATCCAATGGCCGCAAGGGAAGCAGACTCTATTTTCTTCGGTGCAGCTCTCCATGCAGATTGGGCACGTGCACTCACCGTCTGACACCTGCTTTCTCTTTGATCGCAGAGCCGGCGGCATTGGAGGAGCGCGACGTCCCCGAGTCGTTCACCCCTAGGCAGAGAAAAGAGTTTCTGGAGATATCAACGCGTTGCAAAGTGGAGCTGAACGCAACCTTTTCCGCGGTCGCAATTGGCCTTCAACTCTATTTAGAATCCTCACGTCTAGCGGGAACACCTCCTAACCTTGACAACGACGACCCCTAGTACTGAGGGTGCAAGTACGCCTTGGGGTTGACGTGTGGGTGCTGCTGCTGGTGATGTGGGTGATGGTGCGGGTGGTGCGGGTGGTGCGGGTGCGGGTGCGGGTGGTACGTTGCGATTGGGTTGAAATGTGGATACGGCAGCGGGCGGTTGTATGGATTTGGTGCGGGGTGCACGGGCGCCACGTGCTGCGTTGGTGTCGTGAAGGTGACGAGCCCTTGCAGCATGTCGATAGCCGCTTGGTACGAACAGGGCATCGAGGCCTGCGCCTCGGACGCGACTTGAAGGCCGACTGTCGGCGCCGGAGCGGGCGCGGGCGCGGGCGCGGGCGCGGGCACCGGCCCGGGCGTGTTGGTTTCTTTCCAAATGGCCGTCTGCGTTGACGCGCAGTGGTGTGTGGTTGTCGAAGCGTTGCGCGTGTGCGTTCCCACCGCCTTGGAGCGTGTCCTAGGCGGCGGCGGTGGCGCCACAGCCTCTTCGGACCGTTTCTTGAGCTCCGCCTCCAGCCGTGTGCACTCCTCGGACCTCTTCTTAAGCTCCCCCTCGAGGTCTTCAATCCGAACGGTTTGTTCGTCTGTATGCGTCTGCAGAGATGCATTCTCAACGTCTTTGCGGTCATTGTTCTCACTCAATTGATTGATTATCCTTTTCTTGCTCTCGAGCGTACTCGTCAGCCGCATCGTTTCCTCGTCGTGCTTTCGCACGAGCTTTGCGATGGCGGCGACGTGCGCACACTCGAGCTCGCTCGTCGTTGCGGCAAGCCGCTCGTCGCTCGACTCGACAAGCCCCTCCAGTCGCGAGATGGTCCCCACGTGCTTGGAACGCGCCGCGTTGTTGAGCGCGTCCTTGGCCTCGGTCTGTCGCTGCATCTCTTTGAACTTTTCGACGAGCTTCTTGTGATCCTTGATCGACTTCTGGGTGTCGCCCGACGTCTTGTGCGCCGACTCGCGCATGACCAAGACCTCCGCTGCAAGCGCGTCGTTCTGCTGCCGGCTCACACCGAGCATGTCCTCTTTCGTCTTCACCGCAATATCCATCGCGCGCTCGTGATCCTGCTGTGCGTCCTTTGCGTTGCTCTCACACGTGCGCAAGGCGGTTTCCATCGTCGCCTCCAGCGTCTTCAGCTGCTGCCTCGCGTACCGCAGCTCTTTCTGATCGCTCTGCCGCTCCCGCTTGAGCACCTGCACCAGCTCGAGCAGGCGCTCGTCCTGCCCCTGCGGCTTGACATCCGCGACGGGCGCCACGATGTCTAGGCCAACCGCGCTGTACGACTCCGCAAAGTCGGCAATCTGCTTGGTGCCCACCACCGGCAGCATTGGCTTGTCCGTCCCGCGCACGGCGATGTGGTGGTCGGACGCGTCGCGCACCGACTTGCCTTGGAACGGCGACGGCGCCACGCTCGAGAATTGCAACATGCGGTCGCGCAGCGTCCGATCCTTGCCGTCCTCTGTCACCCCCAACTCACACGCCGAGAGGTGCCAGAACGCACCACCCGTGCCCGCCTGCCAAGGTATGCTGTACACTAGTACGACAAAGCGCGCGGACATGCAGCTTCGCTCGAGTGGAAAGTACGCAAACGCATCGATTGCTTGGTCCAGCTCATTTCCGCGGAGACGTGACTGTGTGCACAGGCACCGGATGAGAGAGGCGTTGTCCGAGTACGCGAGCATTCGCTCGCCCGACAGGTTGAGGACGGCGATGAACCGCGGCAAAGGTGACGGAAGGCCGCACGGGAGCGACGTGTTGTGCGACAAGCTGCGCGCCAGCGAGTGGATGAACACGCGTTCGTTGTTGAGCGCCTCGGTGAATGCGCAGTCTGCGCTGTTCCGCCTCGTCTGCACCTCGACGCACGCCAAGTGGTTGCTCAACAGCCGCCCGGCGCGATGGGTGGTCAACCCTTTGACCCACTCGACGGGGTCGTTGCCGCTGTTGTACGGAGGCATGCAAAAAAGATGTGGTGTCGATCCACACGATAGGAAGCAAACGCGCGTTAGTAGTGACACAACCGCGCACCTGTTGCAAGGTTGAAAAATGATCGGGAGCAAAAAAATAGCGGTAATTTAGAGGCAAGCAAATTTATACTTTGATGTGGTCTTGCAACTGGTAGGAGACTGGTGTGAGACTGCTTGAGCACAAAGGCGGATTGCTTCCCCCTTTTATCGTTCGGTTACAAGCAGCAACCGAAACCACAGGATTTCTTCCCTTGGTTGCTTGGGTGCATCGGACGAGCAATTGGTACTACAGGAAGCAAATGTGGAAGCCGTCGTTCAATTTCAAAGAGCACTCGCCGTTCAAGGTGAAGAGCGAACCACAGGAGCGCATGATTCGTGCAATTAAAGACGCCAACGGTAAAAGTGGGCTCATCGTGGCGCCGTGCGGCAGCGGCAAGAGCGCCGTGCTCCTTGAGGCTGCGATGGAGGCGGGCACAATGGTGTTAATCTTCTGTTACGAGTCGCAGGGCGTGAAGCAGATCGCGAAGGATCTTCGAGAACACACGACGCTCATGGATGCTCAGATCTGCTTGTTTACTGGCAAGCACAAGAAGAAGCTGAATTCTCGCTTCTGCTACCTGGTGACCACGTACGGCATGTTCGCCGGTCCGGAAGCGAGGCGAAACGCGGCGTCGCGCGACGTGCGCGACTTTGTCTTCAACACCGAGTGGGACCTCGTCTGCTGCGACGAGGCGCACCACATGGGTGCCGACACGTACCAACCGATGATCGAGAAGCTCAAGGCCAAGCGGAAGCTCGGCTTCACCGCAACGCCCTATCGCAGCGAGCTCTTCTCGGCAACTCAGGACCGCGATGCGCACGTGGATAACGCGTTCGGCTGGTTTGGACCGGTGCTCGTGCGCATTTCGTGGCGCGAGGTGGAGGCAGCCGGGCTCATCGCCAAGATTGGCCGCGCGCGCTTGGACGTCGAGCTGACCGCGGAGTTCCGCACGGCGTACGAGATGGCCATGGGCTCGCAGAAGCGGTACATTGCCGCGCTCAACCCCGTCAAGCTCTCGGCGCTCGTGGCGGTGTGCGCCATCCACGGGGCGATGAACCACGGCGGCATCGTCTTTGTCACGCACCTGGTTACGGCCACAGTGGTCCAGCGCTTACTTCAGCGTTGCTTTGGAGAGGGGTGGGAGGTGCTCTCGGGCGGCAGCGCGCACGGCGAAGAGGCGACGCACACAGCGGACCAAAACGCCGCAATCGTCGACCGCTTCAACGACGGCCAGCTTAAAGGCCTGATCTGCACAAACGTGGCGGCGGGCGCCATGGATATCCCCGAGTGCGCATTTGCGGTCGACCTGGACACCGACGGCGGCAGGGCTAACACCGAGCAACGGCACGGGCGCGTTGCGCGCACACCGCGCGTGCACCCCAAGCCGGACGAGAGCGCGGCCGAGCTGCTGGCGCGCCGCCTCGACAAACAAAAGGAGGCGTGGTACTACGACTTTGTCACGCGCGGCACTGAGGACGAGGCGGCCGCCGCGAGGCGCCACCAATTCTTTGTCGCAGAGGGCTACGGCGAGGAGATTGCCATCACGACCGAGGGCTTGCTGAGCGACGCGCAGGCGTGCGACGCGACGCTTCCGTACGTCTCGCTCGGTGAGCAGATGGTCCTCCTCAAGGAGGTGCTGCGATACAACGCGTTGAAGGGCGTGTGCGTGGAGGCGAACGCCGCCGTGGCCAAGGCCAAAGTGCCGCACAGCGGCGAGGTCCGGCGACTGGAGGAAAAGCACGCACGGGCCACGAACGCGCTCATGAGAACGAAGATGTTGCAGGAGATTGGCAAGGCAAAGAAGCAGCAACAGTTGGCCACCGCACAGGCCAAGGTCGTACGGAGGCAGACCATCGACGACGCGCCGCTCAACAAGAATTCGTACGACATCTTCCGCGCGCTCAGGCTCAGCATTCACGTGCTCGAGGAGGCGGATATGCTCGACGCGGCCTTTGCGCCCTCCGACGACGAGCGCGGCGACGACGAGTAGGGTGTTGTGCTGTGTTCGTGTTGCCCGGTTGCGTTTCTATAATTAAGAAGAAGTGGTTCTTACTTAATTAGAACAAGCAACTCGAGAAAAAGGAACATTTTGATCGCTGAACCCTTACTGAATTAGGAATCTCGCGGGGAGATCCATTTGCTGTGAAAACTTTATGAGCACTTGGTCCAAGAGCAAGGTGCTCATAAAATATCTTAATTAAGTAGAGTAAAAGGAGGATTGGGGCGAAATCGGGGAGACTACATAAGTAACATTCTGATCGCAAATACCTTACTGAATTAGAAATCTCGCGGGGAGATCCATTTGCTGTGAAAACTTTATGAGCACTTGGCCCAAGAGCAAGGTGCTCATAAAATATTTTATTGAATTAGAGTAAAAGGAGGATTCGGGCGAAATCGGGGAGACTTCAAAAGGAACATTTTGATCAAATAAGGCACCCCTGCATTCTAGGCTGTTGGTCCACCAAACGACACTTGTGGCAGCTCGGCCCGGTCGGCGAGCACGGGCGGCTGCGGCAGGTCGGGTGGTGGCGCGGGTCTTGGCACGCCGTTGGCGTCGCACCGCTCGACCAAGCGCTTGTAATGACGGAGCTTGAATGCCTGCTCCTCGGTTATCACATAGTTACCGCGCGTATCGAGCGCGACACATGCACCTAGAATGCGCTGCGTCTCGCGCCACTTGTCACCGTCTACAAACTGTGAGTAATCTTCGTCGGTTGCCGCGCGCGCCAGCCGGTCGCGCTTGTCGGCGTGTAGCCCAAGCTTTGCAAACGTCACCGAACGCCGCGCGGCGAATTGGATGATCTCGACTGGCTTGTCCTGCCCGATACGGTAGATGCGCCCATAGGCTTGATCGATCGTCGACGCGTTCCACGGGAGCGAGCCGACCGACAGCAACACCTCGCACCCGGGGCAGAGCGTGATGCCGATGGACCCCGCGCCCGAGAGCAACAGGACGCCCTTGTCGCACGCAAGGAATCTCCTTACAACGTCAGCGCGCTGCGCTGCTGTGAGCGTGCCATCAAAAAGCAAGAGTTTGCCGGCGCCGTTCTGCTTCTCGAGGTAGCACAGCAGGATCTTGAGCTGTGTAGTCGACTCGCAAAAAATGACAATACGCGCATGCCCTGCGGCTTGGCGCGAGGCTACAACGCGCTCGATCAATCTCATGGTCTGGCTCGGCACGGCGGCCGCCTCAGCGTAGAGCGATGGGTCGTTCTCGAACGCCTTGGCGCCGCGCATGCCGAGCAGCGCCGAGAACTCAAAGTTGGCAAGGGCAACAATGGCCGAAAAGGCGGCGCGCTGCTCGTCGCCCCACTGGATTGTCTCGCCACCGGCGGCCGCCATCTGCTGCGCCGACGCCAGTATATTGTTGTGGTGCGCAATGGCCTCAGCGTTGGTCGTACCGTCGGGGTGTAGGCCCACATGTGGGTCGTATTCCAAGAGTAAGCAGCGCTTCTCGGGGAGGTCGATGAAGCTCGCATCGACGCGGTCCACCAAGTGCTCGTGGAAGGCCGCGACCGAAGTGCGTTGCAGCGAGCGGTCGTTGCCACCCTTGGGCGTGAAGAAGTGCCGCGCCTTCTGCAACCACTCGGGGCGGCCGTCGATGGCGCGCGCAAGGTTGGCGATTTGCGAGGGCTTGCTGGTGACGGGAGTTCCCGTGAGCCCTAACTTGTAGGTGGCCGCGCCAGTGAACATGCCCACTACGTGCCCGGCGAGCGTCAGTGGGTTCGAGACGCGGTGGATTTCGTCGACAATCGCCAGGGCAAATTGTGGCAGCGGCTGCGCCAGCAGCAAGAAGAGTGGGTGCATCGGCGGCGGCGCTCCTTTGAGTTGCTCGCGTCGCTTGGTGTCCGTGGGTGCAACGCCGTGTTTGAAGCGCTGCATGCGTGGTTTCTTGACGTCCTCCGGGTCCGTGCCCACGTAGACGAAGGTCTTGAAGGCGGCCACGAGCGTCTCGGGCGTCGTGATGATGACACTTGCACGCGCAATTGCCGCCGCGGTAAGCGCTGTCTGCTTGGGCGCCGCAAGCACCTGCTCGCCGAGTGTGGTCCACGCAAGCACGGTCTCGTGCCACATCTCGAGTACGCTCAGTGGGCAGACGATGAGCGTTTTTGTATCGGAGCGGTGCGGATTAATGGCGTGAATTGCTGCAAGCACGAGGATGGCGGTGACGGTCTTGCCCGATCCCACCTCGTGGATCGCAAGCAGGCTGGCCTTGCGCTGCCCCCACGGCGCACGCCCCTCCTTCTGCAACAACCGCTGCGCAGCGATCACCTGGTGTGTGTAGAGCGCGCGTGCCTTGCCGTGTGCGTCGCGCATGCGCAGCAAGCCCAGACCGGACGCGCTGCTCTCCGAGCAGACGCCCTTGGTAAAGCGGCGTACGGCGCGGCGCGCGTGCTCCTTGGCCTCGTCGCCCAGGTCGGAGAAGCGTCGCTGCTTGACCATGGCGGTGGAGGCGGACGCATGGGTCGATGGTTGCCTACCCTGACGCTCCGGGATAGCGAGCGAGCAGGCTTGCAACTCGTGCGCAATGTGTGCGCGTGCCATTACAAAGTGGCTCATGGGCCACTCGGAGACCGAGCACTGGGGCGGGCTTGCCAGCGCGCACTCGTTGCTGCCAATGGAGATTGAATTGCTGATGAGTTGTAAAGTGGTGGAGATCGACGAGCGCTGGCAGGTGGAGGTGGTGCAGTCCAAGCTGCAGCAGGCGTACGATGCAGACGACACCGAGCAAATTACAAAGTTGCTGTGCTCGCTTGTGCGCGCCGTGGTTGCGCCGGAGCTGAGCACGGCGCCGCTCGAGGACGTGACGCTCCGTATTGCGTTGCGACAGGAGGCGCGCGTCTCCCTACCTATGGCGTCGTGTGTGCGGTTGGCGCGTTTGCTTGCGTGCAAGCTAGATGCGTTGGGTGGTTTGTCGTACATATACAATGTGTAGCACATGAGAGAGTGTGAAGATCCCGGTGCAGGAAGGGGGGGGGGCACGTCATTTTACCCTCATGAACTCCGACCGTAAACGGGGCATCGAGCGGAAGCTGGAGGCATGGCACGTGGCGTACAGCAAAAAACCAGCGTCAGATGACTGGAAGGCCAATGAATTCAAGAAATTACACCAGCAGTTCAATGGCGACCCGGATGCCATCGAAGACCAGATCGACAAACTCGTAGCCATCATCCACACCAAGCAGCAAGTTCGTAAGTGGCGTTTGCTTTGCTGCGGGGACACTGGATCAGAAGAGGCCGTAGAGAAGGACCACCAAGCATTCCGAAAGGCAAATAGTGACGACATGAGGGCCATTGCACTCGAGTTGGACTACCTCATTGCCATTGAGCGCATTATAAACGCCAATCGAGACCTGAACCCACTGCTTGCAACGAACCTCAACAAGCAAGTCGATCGTGACAAGTACAGGGCAGAAGTCGAGACCGCAATGGGCCAAAACACGCAAGATTACGCACGGCGGGTCAAGATTGCTCAAGAGAAGGCGGCGGCGCTTGAGGAGAGCGTGAAGGCCGCCAAGAAAGAGGCAGAGGCCACAGCAGCGGCGGCGGCGGCGGCGGCGGCGGCGGCGGCGGTAGACTACGATGGTGGCTTTGGAGACTTTTGGGACAATACGCCACCTGATGCCGCCTCCGCCTCCAACACCAACCCCAACCCCAACCCCGCCGCCACCCCGGCAGCGGTGGCGCCGGCCAAAGCCGAGAAATTGGCAAACACACAGTTCAACAACGAGCTGCTGATAGTCGAACAGTTGCTGCAGTCGGCTGAAAAGATGCAAGGGCTAAACAGCGCGCAGTTAAACAACCGGATCAGTGCGCTCCGGACGATGTTTAAAAATGAGGTGCGTGGCGCAAAGCCGATTATAGCCGAGGCCACGTCGTTTGCGACACTGTGCAGAATGGTGCTGGCGAAGTACCAGATGAGTAACACGTTAGCTGACGCGATTGTGTCAACCAACAACGTACCCGCCTATATTCGAGACGCACGCACCCTCTTGAAAGAGAGCGGTGGTGTGATTACTAGGGCAATCCACGCGGCTTTGCGGCAACAAGAACGGCTAGAGGAGTTGCAGCTGGCTATGCAAGAGCAGAAGGAAGACGCCAACCGCATGAACACCGAGGTACGAAAGCTTGTTGGCGAACTCATCCTTCTCGAAGAAAACGACGAACACGACGACGACGGCCAAGACGGAAACCACCTCGGCGACGATACGAGTAAGAACGACTTGGTCATTGGGGCGCGCCTTGCGGAGGTCGAAGAGATGGCGGTGGCAAAGGGGCTCGAACCCATCGAGTGGCTTCGGGGCGAAATCGCAAAGCGCTCGCCTGAGAACGCAAGTAAAGCAGCGGCGCAGGCGCAGGCGCAGGCGCAGGCAGAGGCACCCGCCGACGACGACCACATGCTTAAAGTGAGGGAGCGTGTGCAACGGTACCTTCGGGTTCAGGGCAAATCCAACAGCGAGCAGGACATCGACGCCGAGATTTCCCATCAGATGACGATGCGGTTTGGCCCCATGGACTCAAAAGGGTTGATGGCGGCGGCAACAAACAAGTTGAGCATTGCACGCGAGGCCAAGCGTATCCAGGACGCGACAAATGCCAAGCTCCTGCGGCGGGCAAAGAAGGCGGCCGATCCACAGCTTACGACAGCAGTGAACAATGAGTTGATACAACGGAACCCCACACGTACGCCAACGAAGATGGATATCAACAGCCGGGCACTTATACACTACGATTACGCCAATCAAAGTGTGAAAGGTGCCATACTGCGCTCAGAGTGCTATTACTTGGTACTTGAAGTGCTCAAGCGCAAGAATGCTGGAACGATACCCAAGAACGTCAACAATCGTGTGGAGGTTGACGTCGCAAACGTGTTCGTCGAAACAGGGTCGTGGAAGGACGCCAAAGAAGCGCTGCAACGTAGGTTGGCTGAAGAGGCGCCACAGATCCCAGAATACCCAGAATCAGACTCCGGTTCCGACTCCGGTAGCGATAACGGTGACGGTGGCAGGGACAGGGACGACGAGAACGACGAGAACGACGACACCGACGAGGACGACGACCCTGACGAGGACGACTATTCCGACGGGGAGAAGAACGACGAGGACACACCTTCGTTCAAACTGGGTGACGACGACGAGGACGACCCGGACGAGGTTGTGGGCGACGCCGATTGCATCAATGAGCCACTGGAGTGTGGTACTCGTAAGGCGCACTGCGAGAAGGTGTTTCCTGTGACGCTTGCGGATGCAATGAACGCGCCATTAACGGGCACAAACCTTGCCGTTGCGGCACACGTGAAGCCCTACGTGCAGAAGACGGAGCGGTTGTCCAACGACAGCTGGTACGTGGGCGACAACGCGTTGGACTTGCACGGTGACCCAGAGAATGTGCTTCCGACAGACGAGCGGGAGGACGTCTACACGGTCAACTTTTTGGGGGGTAGCGACACGTACAACCGGAGCGACAAAGGTGCGTGGCAGGCGTTTTATGAGAACGAGATGCGCCTTGTTGCCGAGGAGCAAGCGTACTTTAACCCGAGCAAGTCGGACGCGTGGTCACTTGAAAAGCTGGACGTGCTGCGAAGCGCAACGCTCGACGCGCACCAGGAAGAGCGCGAGCAACACGACATCGGCCGTGTCTTTACGTGGCGCCTTGTGGTGGTGCACCTGCGCGCGCTCCGCGTGATGGGATGCAACGAGATGCTTCCGGTGACCACATCCTTCGAGATGGACGCGTTGGTCGACAACGTAGCACACATGCTCAAGTACCGGAGGTGTATTCGCAAAGCTAAGTGCCTGTACACAAACGTGGGCATGCACTCGCTCCACGAGCAGTACCGCGCCAGGCTACTCAACGTGCAGCACGCGCACCACCACCAAGACGAGAGCAGCACAGAGACAGGCATTGCGCGGCGTATTATCAGACAAGCGCACGTTTCCAACTACGTGCACTACTACTGGCACGACCAAAACGACGCGTCTACCTCACAGGTCTACGCAGACGCGGACGCCGAGCAGCAGTTGATGTTGGCCGAACGCCACTACACCAACCCACCAATCGCACCGCTCATGTGCTCTGCTCCCCCGCGCTCGGGTAAGTCAGCGCTTGCCCTGCTCATGGTATCCTTTGCTGTCAAGCTGGGCGCCAGCGTCGAGTACGGCGTTGCTCCAAACAAGAAGATCCCGGTGGCAGACGTTAAGAATAAGTTTGACAACACCGAGTGGAAGGCGCAAGGCATGCCCGAGGCCGGGGTGCCCCCAAGGGGAGCGGAGAAGGGGACCGCACGAGCGCTGGAAATCAAAGACATTCGGAAATTCAAGAAACAACTCATCAGCATCTACTCCGAGGACTTCTTGACGGACATCGAGCAGATGAACGAACGCGTCCATGCCGTGGCACACAACGTCGATGGGTGGACCTTCCACGTGCGCGACGAGGCGCAGGCCCTGGTCAAGGGCGGTAAGAACAAAGCGCAGGACAAGCTCCGCCTCGCTTTGCAGGACTCGTATCCCACATTTTATGGACTGTCCATGTGCATCTCCGCCACACTGCTTCCCGTCTATGCGGAGACCGAGGTGGTGGGTAGCACCGACTCCATTCAGCAGCTCTTCAACAAGGGGTACAAAAGCCTCGACGATGACAAGACGTACGCAATGACGCGGCGCGGCGCGCTCGAGAAGAACGTCGTGTTGCAGCACTGGAGCTTTCCCATTGCGCCCGACTACCTGACGCCACCACGCGGCGCGTACCCGCTCAGTCCCAACGTCGATGACCAGCAGTGGTACAAGGACTACTACGAGCAGTCGCAGTCGGGAGTCTCGATTCCGCGCAGTACGCACTACTACGGCACACACTTTTACATGCAAACGCGGGAGGGGCCGTTCCTTTCCTCGCAGGGCAAGCTGATGCTCGATGCCACCCAGCATGCCTGGAGCAGGGAGTGCAACGCCGAGGCGCGAGAAAAGTTTGGCAAGAAAAGGGGATTTACAAACGAGTACAAGCTTGAGCATGGATACTTTGAGTACCTGAAGGCCTTCAACGAGTGCAACCAGCGATACTTTGACCCGAATGCAGGCAGGTGGAGTAACGGAGCGATGCCGCGCATCGCCAACCCACCGATCACGAAGCTGACCTTCGATGCCTCGCACGCGCTCAAGCAGGCACAGGACTGGCTGGAGGCGGTCCACCCGGCCGACGCCAATGTCACAATGTTGCCAGAGGGCCTGTTTCACCCAATGTACATCCTGGCTCCCGTGCGCGAAAAGGACCTCCGAAACGGCCGACAGGAGTGGGCCGTGATGCTGTGCAAGATGGCGTGGCTGCGCATGCACAAGGCGTACACTGCTGACCCAGAGAACATGCGATCCACATACCATGGCGAGGATGGTAAGACAAAGCTCCGGCAAGAGTACGGCATCAACGTGCTGGTTTACGCCTCCAATCGCGACAAGGAGGACTACGTCGGAGTTGTCTGCCAATCAAAGGACTTTGACAGCAGCAAGACGACGAGGGACAAGGAGAACCTTGTCATCTGCATCGTGTTCGACCCGACCCTGCGCGAGAACCGTCTGCCCATGCACGAATTCGACTGGGACAGTGCGGGTGGTGTCATGCTGCAGAGCATCCTTGTGCCCGAGCTGAGCGAGGCCGACTTTGCGGCCTACCCCGCAGCGGTTGAGGCGGCAAAGGTGCTGTCAGATGACGGGAAGTCTGCGACGTCCGTGCACGCCAATGATTACCTGCGCAACCGCAACCAGTTTAGGCTTGCAACCTACACGTTCAACGACAGCGCGTACTACGACGTGGGGGAAAAGGATGTTCCATCCGCCAATGCGCAGACGGACGACGTCACAGATGTGGACGAGGAGGGGAGCGAAAACTCCTCCTCCGACCCCATGACAAGCCAGCCACCCACAAAAGACGACGACGGTAACGGGCCTAATATCGAACCCGTGGCGATTGTCAACGTCAACGCGATTGCGCTGCGGCTTTGCGTGTCCCGGCACCCGAACGCGCAGGACGCGATCGCCGTTGTCGTCAAGCAATGCAGCATAGTCAGGGTCGCCGCGCTTGGGTACGCCATGTTTTCGGCGGGGCTGACCCTGCAGGCGTCGTTTGAGCACGAGGGGCGGTATCACATGTTCGTTCCGAGGTCCATGTGCGTGTGGATGAACGAGCAGCACAAGGGGCCCGACCTTTCGCACCTGTACCAGTTCGTTGGGCGCGGCTTCGTCGATATGAAGAAGCGCATCCTGCCCGAAAACTGGAAGTTGGAGTTTCTTGGTCAGGACGGATTCCTGGAGCTCATCAAGCAGTACGGCGACGCGGAGATCATTGGAAGCATGGTGCACAACGAGAGCCTTCAGGGTCGCCTCATGACGCTGGGCGCTACGCTGTGGACCGCCAACAACCAAATGGACGTGGCCGAAAACTACGGTACAAAACGCCTGAAGGGCGACGACGCCAGTAACACGCTGCTAAAGGTGCTCTTCTCCGACGCCTTGCCGAGCCGGAGCGTGCTGCACCACCGCATCTTTGCCCAGGTGCGCGAGTGCTTGGTTGGCGCGCACCGCCCTGCAAATCGCGCGTGGCTTACGAAGAGTGAGCGGCGGCTCGAGAACCGGGATGGGGCCTTCGAGGGTGGCAAAATATACGACCACGACACACCGGTCAAACTCAAGCGCCACGAGTTGGACACGGGCGAGTCGCTGTTGACGGGCAAGGCGGAGATTGGCCTTGACGACGACTTTGCCCATTGCGCTGCGGAGGCGCCATCGCAAACGCCCATTGGTGACAACGGCGTTCATTCACCAACGGACACACGCGACTATTACGCCATAGAGCCAGCGTGGTACTACGACGAGGCCAACGTGGCGACGCTCAACGCGCGCCTCGCCAAGGCGGCAAAGCGCGCAGCAAAACGGGCTAGCAATGTCGCGGATAACGCGGACATGGATGTGTTAGACGGTCGCAACCTGTGGATGCGCTTCTGGATACGAGAGCACGACCGCGACTACAAGTACACGCAAAAGGACATTGCCAATGCCATCGTCTCAGAAAAAGGTCGATACGAGGGCCTCTTCGACTGGTACCTCAGCGAACTGCGCGCGTTTGAAGAGAAGGAGTACACAATGACCGGCAAGCGCACCCACCTGGCAAAAATGCCTAGGGACCGCGATACTCCGCCTGCTATCGAGAACGCACGTGACGTTCACGTCATGCGCTACATGCAGCGCGTGGAAAACGCGCACCGACAGGTGCTCACACAGACCACACCATGGGTAATCTCGCTCTGCAAATTCGTGAAGGAGTACCTTTTGGACCTCGAGCACGGCCCAGAGACGGCACGCAACGCGCAGTGGATCCACTACCGCAGCGAGCTTGTAGGCGCACCCTCCGAAGAAGACGAGTCTCGTTGGAGCAAGCTGCGTGCTGCAGCGACTGGCGGCGTGCTCGCCGAAGAAGACGCTGCAAAGTTCAGAAAGTTACTGGCAGAAGACCACTACACGTCCACGGACCGTTCCGACGACAGGCGCGTCCTCGCGGCCCTTGACGCGCTTGCAGCGGAATGGGTCGATCCGACGACGTGGCGCGATTTTGTTGAAAAGCTGGAGAAAATCATTCCAAGAAACGTGGTTTTCAATGTGGCCATCCGCCTCCGCGCACCGAATCCGAAGATGGTCGTGACGCACGACGACGACGACGACGGCGACGGCGACGGCGACGGTGGTAAGGACAAGGACAACGACGACAAGGGTGGTAAGGACGACGGCAACGACGGCGACAACGGCGACGGCAACGACGTAAACAAACCAGCGACGGTTCCGAAACAGAAACAGGTGCAAAAGAAGCTTACGGCGGCAGACTACCCGGCGCCCCTAAAAAATATCGAGCTCACGAGTGACGGCCAGACGCTGCGTCCAGGAAGGCCGACGGTGATCGCGCCGCTGACGGAGGACGAGGAGGCATCATGGGCCCAGTGGATCACGGACAACGACGCCAGGGAGATGCCCGCAGAACAAGTTGCCGTAGCGTCCGACAACGACCCGCGCAGCATTTTCCAGACATGGGTAAGTTATGAAGGACTACGCAGGCTCGAGAACACAGAGTGGCTGAACGATGATCTCATCAACGTCTACATGGAACTTCTACTGCAGCGCAGCAAACGCGTGAAGGACAACGCAGAGGACAACGCGGTGCTGAACTGCCACTTCTTCAGCTCGTGGTTCTACCGAACCTTTGTCCCGGCAGCGGCAGACTTGGCAAACGCGTTTCCTGAGAAACGCAAGGACAAGAAGTCGACTGCGGTGAAGACGGGCTTCTTCTACTTAAAAGCAAAGGGGTTCACGAAGAATTTCGACGTATTCTCAATGGACATGCTCTTCGTCCCAGTTTCGTTGCCTCAGCACTGGACGCTCGTCGTGGTCAACTTCCTGGACCGCCGCATAGAGTACTTCGACCCAAGGGGTGGAAAGGGCCTAGAGGAGCTTACAATGGTCTATCAATGGCTCAAGTACGAGCACGTTACCAAATTCGACGAACCGTGGGACGATGAGGGCTGGACGTTCCATTCGTGGGATCCAAACAGCGCAGGAGTGCCAAAACAGACGGATGGGTACAACTGTGGCGTGTATCTCTGCAAGACGGCCGAGTACTATGGCCGCGGAGCCTTCATGG
>Ga0209091_10001509_pt1 | contig 20370 bp, 6 predicted proteins | sample ArcticOcean_MG_C_6_FD_187438 | JGI IMG/M metagenome (GOLD analysis project Ga0209091, IMG submission 187438) | Marine microbial communities from western Arctic Ocean - ArcticOcean_MG_CB8_128 (SPAdes) (version 2) | ecosystem: Environmental > Aquatic > Marine > Oceanic | place: Arctic Ocean...
TTCCACTGCAAAAATAAGATGCCGTAAAATGTGCCTAAAAGGGTCACTGGTTGGCATGTCGGTGTTGTGAGTACCCCGTCACTGTTAAGAGGGGCTCTCAAGTGGCGAACTCGCTTCAGTCTTTAGACTGTAAGCAAAAACTATTGAGGGAAACAAAATGGAAGAAAAAACAGGTACTTCGCAAGCACCATTCCTAGCGTGGCTAATTGGGCCACTTGCTATGCTGCTTGCAATCGCTGCTATCAAAATTACTGGAATCGATTTTGATTTAAATATGAACAACCTTGCACCTATGGCTGTAGTACTTATTGCCAGCATAGTTGCAACCCTACCTCGTGTATTACGAGAAACTGAAAACTTGACAAACATGAACCTATCCCTCGCTTCTCTGTTTGTTGCAATAATCGGTGCTGAAATTATAAATTCATACACATCACTTGGTGCTATAAACGCTGGTATTTTCTTCCTGATTGTCTTTTTCGGGCAGATATTAGAATCTAAAGGAAGATATGAAATATTTACAATCTTGACATTTGCAGCAATTGGATACCATTTCGCCCTAATTATGGTCGAATCTGCAACAAGTTCCTTCTCACCTGACCATGTATACAGATATTTGAAGGAAGGTGGAGGAGCGACGTTAGTCCAAAACATGGAAAGATCTGCAAGTGCATATGTCTTCTTTTCTTACCTTACCATCGCCATTATTGTTGGAACTTTAGTTGCAACCCTTGCTCGTGGAAAATTAACCACAGCAGGAGACGATGGATGGTTCTCATTTGTTGGATCTAATCATCGTGGATATCATAAAGGTAATTTGCCACTACAAATTGCTCTTGCTGTATGGGCATTAGCCCACATCGCATCACTTTGGCATTTCAATGATGGATCTATTGCTGACAAACTTGGAGTTACCGATGAAGCTGGTTACAGTGGATATGTTGGATATTGGGCTGCATTCATGACAGGATTAGTTGCAATAATGGTCGCAGGTATGGTAAGCGAACGCTGGAATACTCGCGCAATGTTATTGGGTTCAATGTGGGCTCTATTCCAAGTTTCAAGTTGGAATGAGGCAGGACTTTGGTCCAACTCCCAACTCGAGGGCTCTTGGGGTGCAATCACATGGTTCGGTATTACTTTCTTCATCTGTTTTGCAATTTACAAGATTTCAACACATGAAAAGTATGGCGGATGGGCTAACTTAGAGGACCATGAATACTCAGGTGCTCGCCGATTTTGGAATGCTCATTGGGCATCCCTGATGATTGGTATGGCGTTCTTCTTTGGATTAATTATCCGTGTACAATGGTACATAATCCCATCAATGAATTCCGCTGGAACTGAAACTTGGGATATGACCGGTGGTTCTGACCCTTGGTACATGAAGAGAGTTGTAGATTATGTTCTTGCAAATAATGCTCATCTAGTATTTGATGCCGACAGATTTTACCCTGTTGGCGGAATAAACCCACGCCCACCATTATTCACATGGTCTCTGGCAGTAGGCGCAATGATTCTTACTCCATTCTTGGGTGAAAATGCATCTGACGCAATTTGGTTGAGTATGCTAGGACTACCTGCAATTTATGGTGCTCTAACAATTCTTCCAGTAGCTGCAATCGCAAGAGATCACTCTGGCAAAGTTGCTGGAGTTCTCGCTGCATGGCTTATCGCATTTATGCCAGCCCACCTTACGCATACAACCTGGGCTCTCGCGGACCACGATGCGTTTGTATTGCTATTCATCACACTCGGATTCATGTATTGGCTTAGGGCAGTCAAGTATGCCGGAAGTGAGCGTTTATCAAAAACAACTTCTTCTAGTCTTAGCGGTTTGATGAGTTCAGTCCGTGATGTTATGACTCAACGTAAATCTGCGTTTGCAAATGCAGTATTAGCAGGAGTGGCATTCGGTGTTGTGTCACTGGGTTGGAAGGGTTTCGTTGTAGGGCCTTCTATTCTTTTCATTGCGTATGCAGTTCAAGTTGCACTGAATATGTTCCGCCGCAGAGATTCTACTGCACTAAACATATTGTTCCTTACAATGCTAGTTGTCAATTTAATGATGGCGCTACCATTCTATGCACATCCTCAATTAGATTTGGTCTTTAATGGAACAGGTCTTCAACCATTCTTGTTCATTCTAGGATTTACAATAGCAATTTCATATGTTACAATCGGATTTAGAGACAAACCTTGGTTACTCGTACTTGGAACTCTATTGATTGGTGGAATTGTGTTCTTTGCTATCTTATTCGTATTGAAGTTCTTCGAAATCTCAAATGCGTGGGATGTTCTGTTAACTGGTTCAGGTTATTTCGCCAAGACCAAGATTTTTGATACTGTTGCCGAAGCAAATGCCCCACCTCGTGGACAATTATTTGCGTCATTTGGGCCTATTTTGTTTGTAATCTCACTGGCAATGGGTGTTTTGTTAGCGTGGGAAGGACTACGAACTCGAAAACAAACATCAGTCGTTTTCAGCATTTGGATTTTTGCTGCTTGTTTCATGTCTTGGAATGCAGCACGTTTCATGTTCAACGCAACACCAGCAATTGCTATCCTCGGTGCATCCGGAATGGTGTCGCTTTGGAAGTGGTCTGATTGGGAAGGATTGAATCGTTCTTGGAGAAAATTCGGAATCCGCACCCCTGCTGACAGAATCACTGGAATGAGGAAAGCCGTTTGGAAAACTCCTTCATTCTCTGCAATCTTGCTAGTAATGGTTATGTTATTGGGTCAACATGCTACATATGGTATAGATGCAGCAATGCCTAGATCTATGGGCGAAAGTGAAATGGATGAAAATATTTATAATTTGATGCCAGATATCCTAAGATGGGATGATTTCGGCTTTTCAATGCTAGATAGTAGCCCTTATGACGGAAACTGGTACCTCGGTTCGTTCGGTTCTGGTTTCAATGACCAAGGGTGGAATCGTGCTTATGATTGGCTTGCAGATCAAGACACTGATGAGAACTACTCCGAAAGACCAGCTTTCGTTTCTTGGTGGGATTATGGTTTCCAGGCAATGAACAATGGCGAACACCCATCTGTTTCAGATAACTTCCAATCGGGAATACCTGCAACAGGAAACATGTTACTTGCTAGAAGCCAGGAGGATTTGGTTTCAATGTTTATTTGGCAACTTGCCGAAGGTGATATTTCATATAACGCGGATAGAGCAACTGGTCCGCAGATGACCGCTGGATTCTCGGATATTTTGGAGAATCACTTGACCCCCGACCAATTTGCTGAAATCGTTAACATCGAAACGAATTCAAATAATGACCAAATGATTGACTTTATCAAAGAAAATTCTTTTGAGGTTTACAAGACCAACAGAGATGTTGTAATGGCTAAACAATCAGATGGTTCTAGTACTTTATATCGCATCTATGAAGATGGTGAAAGAATGCTCTGTAATACTGACTTGTCCAATACTTGTATTGGAGATGATTGGTCTCAAGAATTTGAAGCAAACCGTACTTTCTCTAACAATGTTAGAACTGGTCAAGATACGGTAATGGCAACAACTCACTATATTATTGGTGATTATTGGTATACCGCAGATTTGGTCGAAGAATATAACTCTGTTTCAACTCATATTCACAGGAAGAATGCGCGTTTGGCATTGACTGTGCAGTTATTGAGTGAATCATTAACCTCCTCAGAAATAATTGACCTATATGATGACATTATCGGAATGGAAGATTACTATGACGTTCAAGATTATAATGGCGCACCTGGTGAAACAGTATCACGTGACCACGAAATTAGATATTTCGCTATTGACAACAGACTTTACCCAAGAGCAGGAAGGTATACCGCAGATCAGAATTACAATAATCGTCAACCGATGGGTATCTTTGGAGCTCCAGCCACATTATCTGGGCAGGATGTTGGAACATTCATGAGTACAGTCTACGAAACCTCGCGTGGCGGCTTTGCACAAGAGATGACATCAGCTGAAGTAGATGAAGCAATGTACCAAGATATGCTAAATCAACAAGCAGGTGCAGATGTAGACCTCTTATCGATTAGCGATGTGAGGGTTGACCATTCACCAGCCTTCTTTGATACTATGCTAGCACGTTCCTATATTGGATATGGTGCAAGTACTCTGGGAATGGATACTGCAGATAGTAATCCTCAACCAGCACAGCATTTTGATTTTCAAGGTAGCCCTGGAAGTTACTTCGCACAGTCACTTCCTTTGCCTGGTGCAATGCTGAACCACTTTGTTATCTCAAATTGGTATAGTGAAGACCCAACAGATGAAGCAGGTCAAGCAAATACCTACGTCAAGATTCTAAAGTACTATTCTGGAGCAGAAGTTTCGGGGCAAGTAAAAATGACCGATGACGGTCAAGGTCTACCTAATGTTAGAATCTTGTTGGAAAGAGATGCATTCTCCGGCGAGGGTACATCTGACTTGGATGAAGATACATATTGGATTCCAATTGGATTTACCGATACCGATGAGAATGGGGATTGGTCATATACAGTTCCAGCAGGAAGAATACGTGTAAGTGCTTTTGCTGGTGAATACGACCCTACAACAGCAGATGCAAATATTCGCTCAGGTGACGCAGCAAATAAATTTGACGATTTATTCAAAGATAATAATGATGATAGAACAGTAAATGATATCACTTCTATTCTAGGACAAGTCGCAAACATGAGTTGGCTCGGAGAGAATGAATTGAATGTTACAGGAAATCAAGCAGATAGACTTGTACCGATTGAAGGTGCCCTTGACATTGAAGTGGCGAGCAGTGGTGTATCTGGTTTAATCACTTGGAGTGGACATGAATCATTCCAAGGTGAAGCTATTGAAGATGCAGAATTCATTATGCGTAACATTTGGTCAATGACCGAGAACTATTCGATTACAACAACTAGCGGTTCTTTCACCACCGAAGAAACTAGGATTTTACAGGGAACTGGAGAAGTAACATTTAGTGATGAAGGAACTTTTGACAGCACAGGTGTTGCTTTCGCAGAAGATTTCACTGGAACATTTATGAGAACTATCGCAGATTCTAGAACATACTTCGGTAATGGTACGTGGAACGGAAACGGATTAATTGAATCTTCATGGCTTGAGAATTCATCTTCTGTTGTCGATTGTACTACTGATAATGGTACTGTTTCTGTGATGCCTGTAAATGAAACCGTTTGTGTATCTGATGATTCAGGACAATTAACGGTTTACTTACTATCTGGTGAAATAAATGCAACGGGTAGTTTGACCTCTCAAGGGACCTCGACTCTTGTCAAGACTCTTGAAGGTGCTACCTTTGAAGGAACAGGTTCCTTTGCGGGTGTTGGTACAATTAACGGAACAGGATTGTTCGTTGGTTCAGGTCAATTTTCTGGACCTATGGTCCAAGCAGGTTCATTCTATCAAACAGGATTAGTGCCTGGTGTTTACAATATGATTGCGGTCTTAGAAAATGGCAAGGAAGTATTACTTCCAGACCCAGTAGAAGTTGGTATCAGTCCATCATATGATTTGCAATTGGATTTACCTGGTTCAATATTCTTTGACACAATGAAGGGTATGAACGATGAAGTGATTGCGAATCATACATTCGAGTTAGTTGACACAATACTTGGAATTGAGAAGGCAATTGAGATCACTACCGATGAGAATGGTAACTTTTCATATGGCCCTATTACAAGCGGAGAATACTTCTATCGTATTGACCTTGATGCTGATGGATGGTATGAGTTAAACGAAACTATATTGGTTCGTGGTGATTCTGAAAACTACAGTTTGGCTTTCGCCGTACCTACAATGACCGATTTGTCAATAACTCTTGTTTCTCCAACAGAAAATGGCGAAGCATTGACCGATGTAGCAAATAGGACTCTGAAATTCTCTAACGACTTAGATGACTTAATGTCAGTCGAAGCAACTTCTGATGAAAATGGAATTATAAATGTTGAACTTGCACAAGGTCCATTCACAATTTCAGATGAATCGGGCGAAGAATATGTACTATTCAAATCATATGAAGTAACTCTTGATGATGATGCATTTGATTTGTCATATGCAATCGCTACTTGGGCAAATGGATCCATTAGAGCAGTTAACGGTTCAATGGATTATGATGTTTGGTACCAAGATGAAGAGCAGTGGGAATCTAACTCACAGCCTGCTTCAGGTCTAACAGTTAATTTCACATCAGGAGATCTTCTCTTTACTACTTCTACTGATACCAATGGAAGTTACAGTATTCGTTTGCCAGCAGGAAGTGAATTCCAAATGACTGCAATTTCACTGTTCTCAGCAATGAGTGCCGGTCAAATTATAGATGCAGATGAAAATATGGACGAACTTGGAATCTTGTATCTAGCTCCAACCGGATACTTAAGTGGCCAAGTATTCCTTTACGATAACACAACTCTTTGGGATTCCTCTAATCCTGGATTTGAACAAGCGACGGTTACTGCTACAGATTCTAGCGGTGTTGAATGGACTACTGAATTAGATACCTTTGGTAAATTTGGTATCCATGTTCAGGCAGGATTGACAGATATCTCTTTACCAGAAGGCGAGTTGAACAGTGTCAATATTGAAGGATTTAATGTGGTTGTTGATGGGGAATTATCAATGCTTCAATTAATCGTTAACCCAGATTCACAACTAGTGACATTCCATGTCTTTATGGATGCTGGTGGCGATGGTGAAATGGCAAATGGAACATTGATTAAACCAGACTTCATATTATCATCTAGTTCTGAATCTGTAGAAAATATCAATATCACATCTGCAGATTATACTGCACCTGGTGTCGTAGAAATAGAATTGCAACCTGGTGCTTACAGCCTGATATTCAATTCTACACTTGCCAGCGATGTGAATGCTACAGATTATTCACTATCTTCTTCAAACTCACCGTTTAATGTGTATGTTGGACTTGAAGAAATGGACAATTACTCTGTTGCTTTGACTAACAAATACCTTGTTTCTGGAACTTTAACATATTCTAACGGAAGTGGTATGTCAACAATATTCCAGTTGTGGAATTCTGATGGCTCAGATTGGATAAATATTGAATCTGATGAGAATGGTTCATTTGCTGATTATGTTGAAGAAGGAGACTGGATTGTTGTAGTCGCACCATTCCTTGATGATGATAATGGTACTGAGCAACTGCGCAGTGCATTGAGTGTTAATCAACTGTCGACTCGCACTGAACTGGCACTACAGACCGGCACTTCCATTGAAGTTTCATTCACCCTAGCTGAATCAGTCACGGAAGTCAATTTGGCAGATACTCGTGTAACTCTAGTAAGTCAAGAGGGATTGGGTAATATCACATTGGAAAAGACTGATGCAGATGGTAATGTGACCTTTGATGCATATCCTGGTCAATGGAGTTTATTCTTGAACAGTACTATGCCACAGAAGCATTGGACTCTCGATACATCAAGCGATGTTTTCGATATTACAGATTCCAATGGTACACTGGAACTCGGAACAATTTATGCAGATTTAGTTGTGGAAATTGGCGGAAAGGTCTTCTGGGATTTGAATGAAGATGATGCTGCTAGTTTGTTTGAGGGAGTTCCAGATGTCAATGTGACAATCATGGGATCCAATAATACAGTTATCAATGAAACCATCATCACTGATAGTGAAGGTGTCTGGAGTCTATTTGTTCCACTAAGAGATATCTATTCAGTGTCAATTGACAAGGAAGGATTCGCAAGTGAAACATACGCTATTGACCAGACAGGTGGATTCCCAGTTTACGATACTATGGCTTCGCATGATATTGAAATGAATGCAGGAAATGTATCCGTTAGCGGAAATGTAACCGATATACAAGGTTCAAGCAGATTAACTAATGCAACAATTACTCTCTATCCAGCTCTAGATATTGAGAGGGATACAATCTCGCTCACTGGAACCATGGTCGGTGATGTACTCACTTGGAATGCAGTAATTACGCCAGGTGATTGGATAATTGTAGTTACTGAAGCAAACCCTGGTGAAAACGGTGGTGGAATTGCAGTTGGACTGCTAGAAGCAAGTGTTGCTGATGGTGGTACTTTGGACTTAGAGATGTCTCTTGGTGGCTGGGCTGAATTAACAACCACGTGGGCAGATATAGGCTCTATACCGCATCATGCAGGTTCAGATGACCTTGTTGGTTACTCCATGATCACAGAACCAGTAATGGTTGAAGTGAGTATTGGAAGTGGATTAGTTTGGGAAATGCCTATTGCAGCAAATGGAACACTACATATTCTGCTACCTTCAGGTGACTTTGATATTGATTCCTCTTTCGTTACCATCCAGCACGATGACGAACTTGAGATGAAGTATAATGCTGGTGTAAATAGTAATATTGATGCAGATAGTCAATCACTGATACTTGAGTTCAACAGAAGAATCAATTCTGAATCAAGTATTCAAGTGGTCAGTGGAAGCATTACAAATGCAACCGCTATTGGTGACGATGACAATAAATTGATGGCTGATGAATCACTTAATGCGATCGAGTTCGAAGTTCAAGCAGATTATCTTGGAACAGAGTCACTAGATTCATTCACAGTGACCGGAACAGTAGAGATTTCTCCTGATGAATCAGAATGGAATCTTCAATTCTGGAATGGTTCGGAATGGGTTGACTCACTCGAGGTTAATCTCGGAATTGGAGTTAATTCATCTGACGCGAGTGTTTCTAACAAATCAATGGTTAAGGCTAGGTTGACACTTCCAGATGTTGCAAATGCTTGGCATTTGGAGAATGGCCACACAATCAATGTCAATTTGGATACTGAAACTGGTGCCGGAAGTGCGGTATCAATCAATGTCCAAGTTCCGCAAATCTATGGGTTCAACATTACTGATTCTACAGAAGTGTTAGGAATCGCACCAAGTGGTAGTAGAAACTTTGAGTTTACTTTGACCAATGTTGGAAATGGTGATGATACATTCACAATAGAGATGGCAGATAACATTCCTGCTGGTTGGGAAATCACTCCTTCAAATTCTGTTATGACTATTGCTAAGGATACTAGCAGAGTTCAAATGTTTACGGCATTCGCGCCGGCGAATTTCACTGAAGGTAGTTTTACTGTAACAGTGGCTGCCACTAGTGAAGATGGTACTACTTCAAAATCGTTTAATGTAACTATTTCTTCTGCCCGTATTAAGTTGAAAGTTGACCAAGGTGATATTGTTGTGGAATCGTGGCAGATTGCTGACGAACCTGGCGATCTTAAAATTCCTGTTGAAAACTTTGGAACCTTAGATGCTACAGAGGTAATTGTATATCTTACTCCACAAGATACTGGTATTGAATTACAAATTGGCATAGTTATTCCAGCGGGTGAAACGGTTCTTGCAGTATTTGCTTTGGATGCGGTTAGAGCAGGAATCCATCGTTATGATGTTAGAGTTGATGTAATTGGCGATGATGCTGATGATGTTGATGTTGAAGTCGAGGACTTTGACTTCTCAATGGAATACCGAATCAATGAAAATCTCGGAGATGAATCAATCCTTATGCAAATCGGAATTCTTATATTGGTTGTCTTGATCATATACGGTGCCGTCAAAATGGGACGTAGTAAGAAATCTACCAAGTTCTGATGCAACATTGTAATCAATCAGTTGTGTGTTATCCTAGCGTGAGCAAGGATAATTGATTAAATCATATTGAGCGAACTAAACAAGCATTGAAACACTAAATTGTGTTCACTGTGAATGAGGTGTGATTGGGATGGATGGTTTAGAAGGAATTGACCTCTTACCAGAACCTACTGATAGGCGAATACTATCTGCAATTGACCCCTCGACTTCAGGCTACCATGATGAATGGAGAGCAGAGGTCACCGGGTGGGCACCGCATTATGCAGAACCTATTGCAAAGATACGAAGAACACGGGTCATTGCTAGTAATGTGACTATCTTTGCAATAATGTCAGTAATACTGCTATTGGTTTGGCAATCTGGTTTACTCTTCATTGAATTACCGACGCCTACATCCGAATGGGCCTTCGAGACAACGGAAATACGCCAATTACAAGACCAAGGGCTTGACGGACAAGGTGTTAGGATTTGTATGGTCGATACAGGATTCTCTCCAACACACTCAGCATTTGATGGTGTTGAGATAATATTCAAGGATATGGTTGGAGATTCCACAGAGCCAGTAGATTATGGCACCATCGGTCATGGTACGATGATGGCTGGATTATTGATCAGTCAAAGTCATCAAATTGGTGCTGCTCCCAATGTCACACTAGCAGTTGTTGCAGCACTCAGCGATAATGGCAATGGTATTAATTCCGGAGAAGAGTCAGTAGTTGCTAATGCAATAAGGTGGTGTCATCAAGAGTTTAGCGCAGATATTATCTCATTATCTCTCGGTGGGCAGCAAAGACTGGATTCGGAACGTGAAGGAGCTAGTGTCTCTGCAACAAGGATGGCAGTTGACTCGGGAATCTTTGTCGTAGCCGCTGCAGGCAATGATGGTGGAATCGATGATGATGGAATGGTTTCAGCGCCTGCCAATGTTGCACGGGTGATAACCGTCGGCGCAACTACAAGGGGCGGACTGATTTGGTCGAATTCATCCAGCGGTTCTCAATTAGCTGAAACAGAGAATCCACGTCAAAGTCCAAATTTGAAACCGGAAATAGTTTCCCCTGGACATATGGTGATTAGCACAGGGGATAATGGAGATTGGTACTCCAGTAGCGGAACTTCTGTTTCCACGGTATTTGTTTCAGGGGCTTTAGCACTGATTCTGCAAGCGCATCCAGAATTAAAGCCAACAGAGAATTCCAACGGCTCTTGTATCGATTCAGTTAAAATGGCATTGATGAATTCAGCCCATCAAACAGATTTAGTTTCACAGCATGATAATCATCTTGGTTATGGGGAATTAAGATCTCAATCATGGCTTAAAGAAATATCCACTTCGGCGCAGTGTTGATTCACTTAACAGATTCAACATTATCTTGTGTTTAGTGGAAACTAAGGTGCTGCGCCACATTTAGACCAAATAACTTCATGTAATAAGTGATATTTTAGCATTATTATGATACTATTGAGTATAATTTTATGATATTATTGGGGATATTTGATATTATAAGAGTGATGACTGAGGCGCAGTGTTATATTCGAGCGGATTATGGCACTACTTACGAGGTGACAATTTGTCAATACAACCATCACACAAGAGCCTATCATTGGTAATGCTATTATTACTCTCCAGTTTTACTGGGTTAATCACATTACCATCAGCATCAGCTGCAACCACTTCAGGTACTATTACTGGGGAAGAGATCTGGTCTGGAACTGTGAATTTGAATGGTGACATTCTTGTCGCTGAAGGTTCTAAACTAATTGTCAATGCAGGAACTACGATCAATATTCCACCTGGTAACGTTATCGATGTAGCAGGCGCTATCTGTATCGGCGATACTTCTTGTGGTGCATCATCTGGTTCAGCTTCCAACATGGCTCGCTTTATTTGGAGTCTTCCTTCCGATTATACCAAGGTCGGAAGATGCTTCGATAATAGCTCAACATACTTCAACAATATCGACGCTGCATGCGGCTCTGGAATGATTATTAGAAGTACAATTAACCAAGCACTAACATCAATTAATTACGCCCACTTTGAAAATGCGTATGGTGTTGCGATGTATGTGTCTTCAAGTCAATCAGTTCGATATGGTGCATTGGTATTTGATGGCTCATCAACAACTGCAAATGGTCTTTCTTTCACAGACATCAACACTTCCAATGTATTGGCAATTGATTTCGCAGCACCATTACTCAAGGATTCATCGTTCACATTAGGTGTGGATGCCAATCAAGCTAAAGGGGCAGCAGTCACAGCATATGGTGCAGGTGCAGGTATTCTTGCTACATTAAAGATTGAAAATTCAGTATTTACTGGTGACGATAGTGGCGATTGCGACGGTGAAGAAGAGCTTTCCGTTATTTGGCTAGAGGACTCTTACATTGGATTAAACAATTTAGAAGTTAAAGATAACACTTATGGATTAAGATTGCAGGGTTCCTCAGGCTATCTTTCAAATTCAACTGTAACTACAAAATGTAACGCAATCGACACAAACTCTTACAAAGAGACTGGCGATATCAAACACACACTCTATATCGATAACACGGTAATTACTACCGAGGAAGGAGCAGGACTTACTGCATATGACGGTGCGATTGTCCATGTGACGGATGTTGTGATATCAGGTGCTGCAGAAAGTTCAGGAGTTGGAATAAGTTCGTCTTCATTGGAAATACATCGCAGTACTATCGGGCCGATTGGTGGATGGAACGGATTATGGGTTTACGGTACATCGGATGTAGTTGCTGAAAACAATACAATTCAGGGTACTGCCAAAGAGGCAGTTCTTGTCGGTGAATACCACTTTAAAGATCAAGGATGGCAAGTTCCAACTCCTACCGCTGCACGAATATATCTAGCAAATAACATAATTTCAGATAATGCTGGTACATGTAGTTCAGCGGCAATGTATGGAGGAGATTTCCCTTGTCCAGCAGTCCACATCTTTATGTCATCAGCAACAATTTATGATAACACGATATCCGGAAATCTGGGAGATATTATTCGGGCCAAGGGTTCGATTGTAAATGTTCAACGCAATGTTGCAGATACTGCAGGTGCCTTTGCGGTAAATATTTCACACTACGATGATGGATATGGAAACAAATTTGGAAGTATTGGATATTTCTCTGGTAATACATGGACGAATGCGTCTCAAATCTATAACGTCACAGAATCAAGAGTCACAGTTCAATCCGAGTTTATTCCAGATCCAGGCGCAGGGGAATTATATCCAATCAATATTAGATGGCTAGGTGCAACATGTCCATATGTTGTAACTGAGTGTTTACAGGTACCACAAACCAAGGTATGGCCTCCTCGTTTCATGCCACTCGCGCTAGAAGTAATTGATAATTCAACAGTCTTTTCCTTTGCTGATTTGCAAAACTTTGATGTTAGTAAGGTACACACTCAAGCACAAAACTCTGCTTGGAACGCGCAAGTTAGAGAGGGTGAACTTGTCAGATATCAAGTCAAGGCTAAGAATAGCAATGTTGCAGGTGCCACAGTAGTCATCAGTGATGCAACTGGCTTGCCACTGTACACGCTTGAAACTGATGCCTTTGGTTTCACTCCTCAGGTTTCACTCCCTAGCGACTTTCTATTAGATCGAAATTGGAATCACCAAGTCGGAGAGACCAATGTTGTAATTCCAGGTGAGACCCATGCAAACGGCAGCCTAATTTACATAGATGAAAACTCATGCGCTGATGGATATGATAATGATGGAGATACATTTACCGATTCCAGTGATAATGCTACAACTTCACCAGGTGCATCCAATTGTGAAATTGGCAATCGTGAAATGCCATTCTACAGTGTAAATGCATACATGTTTGGAAAGGGAACAAAAGAATTCAATTATGTTCTTTCAGGGCCAATAGATGATGTAATCAATTTAGATAATATCAAGCCGAGTGTCACTTTAGAACAAGCCGATGGAGCCTCATTCGCCACAAATGTAGTTCTTTCGGGCTCTGCATGGGATGGATTATCTGGCCCATATGCAAAGGATATCATCGCATATGAATCACAATTCGGATTGGTTAAGAAGGTCGAAGTTCAACCTCCTGGCTCCAATCTTGATGATTGGTTTTCAGCAACAGACACATCAAACGCAAATGGTGAGATTACTCTCTCCAATCACCCATTCAATTCATGGTCCTACACATGGGATGGAGCAGGTCACCCAGAAGGTGAAGGCGATGTTACTTTCCGTGTACGTTCATATGATGGACTTGATTATTCACCTGTCGAAGTTAGAAAGTATAAGTTGAATATTGTCGCTCCAATCATATTAGTTGACACTCCAAATGATGGCACAAGTCACGATTCTGGAAAAGTGATCTTCTCGGGAACCGCTTCTGACCCATACTCAGGAATATGGGGTAGCGATATCCAAGGTATTTGGTTTGACATAACAGGGCCACTCAATTCACAAGGTGAACCATACCGTTCTCACTTTGATGTAGTAGGTTCCACTGCATGGTCCTATGAATGGCAATTTGATGAATTACCAACTGGACAATATACATTTGAGATTTGGGCAAGTGATAGTGATTTCTGTATTGACATGGTAGATGTATGTTCATCTGAAATGAGAACTCTACAAATTAACAACGATAACCAGGAACCGATTGTCCAACTGAGTGAACCGCTGAACATGGATAGTATCAGAGCATCTGAAAATACCTTGATTCAAGGTGTCGCAAGAGATAATGATGGGCAAGTTACAAGAGTTGAAATCAGCATTTTTGACATGGCTAGCGGCTTTGAATTAAATAATGGACCAAATCCAGTGACTACCTTTGCTCCTAATGGCGCATGGTCTGCTACATGGGATACTTCTGATTTGATTCACGACCAACAATATGACCTGGTAGTTCGTGCATATGACGGTGAAGATTATTCACAGGAAGTTAGAAACCGTATCATTATTGACAACCCTACTAACCTCAACAACTTAGCACCAATATTCAATGATACTGGATGGGCGAGTACAGTAACCATCTTCTGTGACGCACAATCATCCTCCATCGATAGGTGTGGTGCTGGTGCAGTTATCGATTTGACACAATTCTTTAGCGATCAAGACGGTATTGGAAGCACTTCCGATGCATTGGTGTTTGATATTTATGATGACTTGTCTAATTTGGATGATGATGATTACATGTATTACATCACTTTAGATGCACAAGGAGTTGCAACATATAATCCACCATATGTTCAATCCGGTAGTGCTGTTACAGAATGGTCATTGGTTGGAGTAATGTTTGAAGCAAGAGATATACACGACTCTGTGGTCTATTCTCACAAAATCAATTTCGTAGTGAAATCGGTTTCATTCACAGTAGAACGAGCCGATTCAGGAGACCTAGCATTCGACAGTCCAGCTGTGTTTAGAGGCCAAGGATTGCCTGGTAGCACAGTTGAAGCACTTATTCAACAAGGTGGATTAAGAATAAACTCTACAAGAGTTCTATCTGATGGTACTTGGCAAATGGATATTTCAATGAGTCAATTAAACACAGAGGGCTCTAGAAATGTAATCTTTGAAATGGACGGACAAGTGTTCCAAGATACTTCAGGTTCCAAGGACCAATCCTGGTCTTTGAGAGTCGCGAGTGATGGTGGTGAAACAAGTGGAATGGTGATGATGATTCTCGGATTTATTGCTTTGATTGCAATACTAGCAGTAGGAGCATTTTTCTTCATTGAGTTTGAAGAATTTGATGAAGAACATTCAGTAGCAGAACAAGTTAGTGAAACCGAAGAGGACCCATATGCTTGGGCCAAGGCAAAACTAACTCCTGAAATACCAGATCGAGAAGCGGTTCAACAAGTTGCAACAGCGGAAGTATCTCAACACCCAGGATGGTTGTGGGATTCTGAATCTAACCAATGGGTCGCAGACCCAAATTATCAACCATGAGTTGAAGTTTGACTGACATATGTCACCGACACTATTGAAAGGGTTTGCACAGGATGGACTAATATGACTAGCACTCAGAAACCCGGTGTACAAGAACGAATACTCTTGCATTTGCTTGATTATTCGGATTATAAGGGTAGTGTGGAAGTTCCTTTCTCCCTTTCTCAAATGGGGATCGCAAATGCGGTTTCAATTGCCCGTTCGAATGTTCCACGTGCTATTGCAGGTCTCAAAGATCAAGGTCTTTTAGTGGAGAGGCAAGCCCACGTCAAGGGTGTTTCCCGAAAACGTAAAGCATACTTTCTTACCGAGCCAGGTATGAATCTAGCAGATGAGACATGGAAGCGATTGAGAGAATTCCCCTTTAGGGCAATTTTAGAGGATGGGAATCTTGTTTCAACTACACTTGGAAATGCAAACCAAGAATTACCATTTTCGATGAGGCCAGTCGACCTCATCCGATACTTAGATGACAATGGCGTATTGGACACAAGATTGCTTTCGAAGGAATTGGTTGAGAGAGATCTTTCAAAACACGTTGAGAAACAATTGGTAACTGCTCTTGGTGACTTGCCGAGATTAAGACACTTTTACGGCAGAGAAAAAGAACTTGACAACATGGTCAGTTTACTAGATGCAAGGGCAACAACTTTGCTTATTCCAGGTATTGCCGGTATTGGAAAGACGACTATTGCTAGTAAACTGATTGAAAGGTTCATGCATCGTAGAAATCTTTTGTATCATCGCTGTCAAGATTGGGAAGGCTCCCGTTCATTCTTTGAATCTGTTGCAGATTGGTTGGCAAATATAGGTGACCCTAACTTCGCTGATTATCTTGCAGCAACTCCAGTTCCAAACCCTTCAGAAGCAGCTCGCTTGTTAGTAGATGCTCTTGAGGGAACTGCAGCGTTAATAGTAATTGATGACTTCCATAAAATCGCCGACTCAACTCTTCACAAGACTTTCCAAGCTATGTCACTCGCTCTTTTGGGTAGTGAAGAGGAAATCGGTTTGGTTATATTTTCACGTTCATTCAAGCCTGTAGTTCCAGCCAAAGATGCTGAAGGAAGAATTGCTAGTTTGGTATTACCACTTGATGGTTTAGATAGTGATGCTGGAAGGAATCTATTAACAAGTTTTGAGTCACTTGAAGATGAACAATGGTTGCATATTCACGGTTTATCTCGAGGCCATCCTTTGGTTCTTGAATTGATTAACCGTGGTGCAAGTGCTGGAGCATTCCACGAAACACTGGAGAACTATGTATCAGTGGAGATTTTCTCCAAATTAAGTTCAAAACAAAAGCAAGTACTCACTTGTCTTGCAATTTTTAGAGAGCCTGTTAAATTGGAGGCATTGGCGGCGCAAGGATTGGACACTGATGAATTAGATTCATTGGTTGAACAAGGTTTGGCTCGTGATGTCGACACCGAAACATATGACTTACACGATTTAATCCGCGAATTCTTACTTCGCTCATTAGATGAATCTACTAGAAAAGAAGTTCATAACAAATGTTGTGATTGGTACCGCTCACAAAAATCAACACCCGATTCATCAATTGAATTAATTTTCCATCTAACAAAATGTGATTGTGGAGAGGAAGCAGCAGATTTAGTTGTGGATAAGGGAAGGGAGATTGTCAACACAGGGCATATGGAACTTCTTGGTTTGATAGAATCGATTCCAGATGATAATTTGACAAATTTAATCAAGACAAAATTATACCAATTGAGAGGAGAAGTTTTGGTTCTGCTAGGACGGTTTTTGGAGGCCAAAGAGATTCTCCAACAAACAATGGTTTTTGCAGAATCTGATGGCTCAACGGTGATTGAGGCTGAAGTTTTATCAGCATTAGCGGATATTGCATTGAAGCAAGGAAACTCGGATGATGCGCTTTCCATGCATCGTAATGCTCTCAAGAAGTTTATCGAATTAGATGATGCCAAAGGTGCAGCACGCTCGTATAACAATATGGGATATTTACTGAGAAGGCGTAATGATAAACCCAAGGCCTTAGAGGCATATGCAGAAGTTGAAAAAATCCTTTCACAATCCGATTCTGAAGAATTGATCGGTAGTCAATTAATTTTAGCAAGAGCATTTTTAGAATTGAATGAAATTGATAGGGCTAGAGACCACGCCCTCACTGCATTCGAAAAGACCGCTGATAGTGATGACGCTCAACTGCATGCAAGAGCACAAGCAGTTCTTGGTCGCTACTATGCAAAGGTTGGCGATTCAGATGTTGCATTACACCACTATTCATCCGCTTTGGATACAATGGGCGATGCAGGTGATTTGATTTCATTAGTGGAGATCACCACCTTGCTCGGAGAAGTATTGCAAGATGCAGGTAGAACTGAAGAAGCAATGGAGCATTATCGTGAAGCTCTTGTGTTGGCAGAAGCAAATGACTTGCGAATGCAAATCGGTGAACTTCTATCCCGTCTTGGTGGTGTAGCACCCGATAAGCAAAGAAGAATGGAGTATTTGCAAAGGGCTCTATCCGTGTTTAGGGAATTAGGTGCTAAGTCAAGAATGCGAGAAGTACAAACACAAGTTCACCGAGCAGTAATGTCAAGGTAATCCTCGTTATGATTGAGGCCTATCGAGTTGGATAGTAGTAATTCCGTTATCATGAACTACCCATACTTTATTTGCCCCGCCGAGATAAATTTCTCCCTCGTGAGAACCGCTACCAGTTCCAGAAATTACTACACTGGTATCCAATGTGCCGCCTTCATCAACCAATGAGATTTGGACGTCGGTTAGAACTAATTTGAATCTTGATTCATCCGCTTCTGAATTTCTCCATTCAACCGATTCGGCATATGCTGCTCCTTCAATCCTGCTTGCTTCATCGGCTCTTTCAATCGCAGCAGCAATATCATCCATATTTGCTTCAATTGCATTTTCATTCCATCTGGTGCGTGTTGCCGTCTCAATCTCCCATGCCCATACTGAAAACATTGTCAGCAATAATACACCCAGTAGGAAAGTGAAAACATAGCCCAATTCAGTGGCTGCAGCATGTTCATCTCGTCGAAGTTGGAATTGTTTCATCAGATTTCCTCCCTAATATCAACGGTAAGAGATGACATTTGTAATGTGAATTGAATCGCATCACCATTAGTATGCCAAATTGATTCAGAGGTTCCGTAACTAGGGTCTGGTACCCAGCCAACATAGTCTGTTAATAGATCAATTCGTCCAGGGTAAATAGTCCAATCCTCACTTGACTCTAGACCATCTGCCGACTCTATTGCGATTGCTTCACCATAGGGCGAAGACCAACCTCTACGAACTTCATATGCAGTAGTTGATGCTAAGGATTGACGATGTTCTAATTCAATATCCAGAGTCATTCTACCACCACCAGTGATGCTATTTGCCGCAGGGTGCAATGACGGAATGGTGGCGGCAAAACGTGGACCGGGGCCTCCTCTATCAGAAGGTGATGAAACGATGAATGCACTGAATTCCGGATGGTTGGTGACAACTGCTCCGCCACTATATGCAACTTCCATTCCGGTAATAGATGAGGAGAATTGATACGTCAGCCTTGAGAGATGGAATGCCCAAGCAGTACCTATGGTCGAATACGAATTAGCCCCTTCAACACCTAAAACTGATATTGCCATACTAGCTGGATGTAAACCATTCTTCCAACCAGCGACCAGATCAACTTCTGAACGACCGGAGAATGATTTCCAAGGTAATGAGGTTGTAATCCATCCACTGGCTTGAACATGAACTGCAATACATCGCTGCTCCCCATCATGCATTGCTTGTATTAATCCATCATCTCCCGACAAATGATGGACTCTAATTGGATTTTCATCTGCAACAATTTTACTTGTTCCTTCTGTCGTTATTATCGCGGCCACTGGTGATTCAAGAGTAAGTAATGTGGAGTGGTTGGCGGCCATAGTTGCGTTGTAGTAGGTTTGAGTTCCTTGCAGTGATGCAGATAAATTGTGCTGAATACTACTTTCTGCCTGATAGTGTAGGTATAAGTTGCCGGAACTTGCACCTGTGTCATGAGCAGGGAGCAAGGTGATAGAACTGACATTCTGTTGCATTGATGAACTATTGGAAGCATACCATGATACAAAAATATCAGAACTAGCATCGATTATGGGGGACCCATCTATTGATGCTGGTGGCCATGGAACAAAAGATGTTGATTGTCCTGCTACTGAAGTGCCACCACCTTTCCAAGTGATAGTGACTGAATCTGTAGAGGGGTTGGTAATCGCCAATTCACCTGATAGCCCAGGCGTGTTGAAATCATGTCCTAGCAATGCACCATTATTAGCTGGCCATGAAGTTGCCCCGATTCCTCCATCAATATTGGTACGCAATAGTAAACGGGAATTGGTACTTGTCGATACATGAATTACTTTCGGTGTTTGCAAATCTATCGTGTGGGTTGATGCAACTGCTACACGAGATGAACCGCTCGGTAGGGCGTAACTGGTAGTAGTTTCAATATTACCAGAAATCCTAATTTGGTTTGCAACATCACTAACAACATGGATTTGTGATTGGCCTGCTGGTAATGGAATTGACCAAGAACGTCCAGTCTTGTCTACGGGTGATTCATCATTTGCCGATACAATAGTTGCTCCGCCATCTCCCTTGGAGAATATGAGTGATAGTTGATGTGAAGATTTCAAAGTCATTTCTCCACTATTCCGTAAATCCAATGTATGAGATTGATCGAGTGCTAATGATAGTTCTTGCTTTATGCCATTTTGGTAAATATCAATATCGATTGGACCCAATGGAATTGCTAGACCGGGTGCG